>JAEEGK010030830.1_pt1 | contig 10602 bp, 6 predicted proteins | sample 8958771 | NCBI WGS metagenome assembly JAEEGK01 (sample SAMN16246547, study PRJNA631951) | gut metagenome | biome: gut microbiome; feature: rumen; material: SC-attached | host: Bos | place: Iran: Karaj | collected 2018-10 | reverse complement strand
TTTCCCCAGGCGCCGGAGCCGGAATTCTCATAGAGGGAGATGATCTCCTCGCACTTGGCGTCCAGGAGGTACCTTGCGTCCTCCTTCGTGCAGCGCAGGAGGTAGGCGTATTCCGCCAGCAGCGGGTCGGCGGCGATGAGCTCCTCCAGGTTTTCCAGCCCGGCCACATAGTTGTTCACCCGGGTCTGGGGCGCGGCCAGGCGGCTGAATTTGCCGCTGAGCCGGTCCAGAAGGGAGTTGGCCTTCGGGTCCGTGGTGCAGGCGGACTGGCGCAGGGAGACGTAAAGGGCCAGCTTGCCAAGCACCTCCGTCAGCTTCTCCCTGGTATCCAGCAGGCCCTTCAGCACCTGCACCGGCTCCCCGCCCAGGTCCAGGCTCTGCCGGTCCAGCAGGTCGATCAGCCGGTCCCCCTCCTTCAGGTCGGCAAGGAAGCAGGGGTCGTCATACCCCTCGTACAGCTCCGTCAGGGACCACTCCCCGTTTTTTACCTTTTCAGTATCCATACTGTCCTCCTGTGCTGCAGCGTTTTTTTCATGATATCCAGCCCGGGGCGGAAAGTCAAGCGCAGGGCGGAAACTGACTCCCCTGCGGCATTTGACAGGCCGGTGAAAAACCGATAAGATATCCTAGGACGAAAGGAGCTGTTCTCCGTGCATCTGCCGAAAATGATCCTCTTTGACTTTGGCCACACCCTGCTCTACGAGCCCGCCTTCGACCAGCCTGCCGGCTTCCGGGCCGTTCTGGAGCACTGTACGGACAATCCCCGCCGCGTCACGCCGGAGGACCTCTCGGAGGGATATACCCAGGCCCTGGGGCGGCTGGTGGAGGCTTCCCGGGCCTCGGACTGCGATTTTCAGGACATGGCCTCCAAAAGGCTCCTGTACGAATCCCGGGAACTCCGCTTCTCCCTGGACGATATGAGCCTGGAGCGCCTTTTCTGGGACGCCGCCAGCCCGGCCTTCCCCATGCCCGGCATCGGCGAACTGCTCAGGGACCTGGACCGCCGGGGCATCCGCACCGGCGTCGTCAGCAACATGAACTTCCGGGGGGAAAACCTGTCCCGCCGCATCCGCCGCTACCTGCCGGAGTCGAGCTTTGAATTCGTCCTCTCCTCCTGCGAGTACGCCACGAAAAAGCCCCGGCGGGAATTCTTCCAGCTGGCCCTCACAAAAGCGAAGCTTCCGGCGGAGGAGGTCTGGTACTGCGGGGACAATCCCCGCTGCGACGTGCTGGGGGCCCACGAAGCGGGGATCTTCCCGGTATGGTACGAAAACGAGCGAAGCTGCCCCTACCGCTCGGAGAGCGATCGGGTGGAGATAAGCTGCCCCTGCCTGCACATCCATGAGTGGGAGGAGCTCACGGAGGTCCTGGACCGGCTGCAAGCGGACCTCCTGTAATCGCCAGCCCGGCAAAGCCGGGACGGCACGGCGCCCCGGGCTGCGGACGCCGGAGCAGATTGGGGCGCAGCATGAATCATATCGGAGGGTAAGCGATGGAAGGGATCCCTGTTCTCGGCATGGCCGGCTGGTCCGGCAGCGGCAAGACCACGCTTCTGGAGGGCCTGCTGCCCCGGCTTCGGGCGAGGGGGCTGCGGGTCGCCGTGGTGAAGCACGACGCCCACGGCCTCACGCTGGACCGGGAAGGAAAGGATTCCCAACGCTTTGCCCGGGCGGGGGCAGAGGCGGTGGCCCTCTCCTCCCCCCGGCAGTCAGTCCTTCTCATCCAGCGGGAGCTGAGCCTGGAGGAGCTCCTGAACGGCATTCAGGGGGTGGACCTCATTCTTCTGGAGGGCTTCAAGGGCTGCAGCTATACCCAGTTGGGCGTCTGCCGGGCGGAGAACGGAAAGGGGTTCACCGATGAATTGGGGCGCTTTGCCGCCCTGGTCACCGACGTGCCGGGCCTGTCAGCGCCGGGGCCGGTATTCGGCCTGAACGATTACGATGAGATCGCGGAGTTCATCATGAATAACATGGAGGACTTTACCCGTTTCAGCGCCCGGGACCGCGACGGGAAGGCGGAAAGGGAAGGATTCTGACGCGCTTCAGCGCTTTATTTCAGGAAATGGCTTGACAGACCGGTCCTTTCGTGTTATTCTCATTACAGAATAATGCTTCGCCCGTTTTTCGTGCGCGGCATCCCGCGCGGCAGTGGTGAGTACCGCGCGGGCACTCCTCCTTTTCTTCCTGATTCGCAGCAAAGCAAGAGCAGCAGCGGGTGGTGACCGCTGCTGCTCTGCTGTATTCCGTTTTCAGAAGCTGCGCCCGGAGCCGGAGTGACTGCTGCCGGAGGAGCCGGAGTAGGAGCTGGAATAGGAGGAGCCGCCGCCCCCGCCCCCGCTGGATTTGGACTGCACCGGGCTGTATTTTCTGGAGGAGGTGGTGTAGATGTACCGGTCCTCCAGCTTCCGGACAAAGAGCGTATCGGGGACCATGTAAGCCTCCGCCGTCTTCTTTTCCGCCGGGGCGGCCATTTTCTTTCTGGCGATCCCCAGGGCGATGCCTCCCACGATGGAGCCCCCCAGGAGGCCGATGACCGCCGCGCCGATCCAATATCCCGTCTTCTGGGGGACCCGGCCTGTCTTTGCCATGTGCTCCACGTCCTTCAGCCAGGTACGGGCGGCCTCATAGGGCTTATCCTCCTCCAGGATGTCGAGGCACTTCTCCGTCAGTCGGTCCAGATTCACCTCCGTGAGCTTCTCCCGGATCGCGCCCTCAGCGGTCACGCGGCAGTTCCCGTAATAGCCGGGTACCTGGAACACGGAGAGCAGGATCCCGTTGTATCCGTCTCCGTAGCCCAGGCCCTTCGATACATAGTACGCGTCGGAATACTCCTGCCGGGAGATGCTGCCCGCCCGGTCGTCAGTCAGATGCACCGCCACATCCATGCCGTATTTCTCCGCGATGGCCGCCGCCTGGGCCGTCAGCGCCGAGAGCTGCTCCGGGGTCAGGAGCCCCGCGTCGTCCACCACGCGGGGGGAGGCGGCGTCGTGGAAGCGCTCCACAGTCTCTCCGGGCTGCGGATACCAGTCCGGAAGAAAGGGGTCGCCCTTCACGTAGAGGTTGCGGACGTTCTCGATCCAGTCCTCCACGCCTTCGGTATAGGCCGCCGCGACCATGTATTCATAGAGCACGTCGTCCATGGCGTTGGCCACGCTCTCCGTGTACAGGCCCATGGTCACGGGGCCGGTGCAGCAGGACCAGAACCCCCGGTTCCCCTCCTCCATGCAGATGAAGAGGCAGATCCCCTCGAAGTCCGGGCCGACGCCGTAGCCGTTGAAGTCGTAGAAGTCCGCCGCGTAAACGTCGCGGGTCAGCCCGTAGGAGGAAACGTCGGTAAAGACCACGATATCCTTCCCCAGCTCCCGGCGCAGCTCGGCGAGCCGGGCCTCCATCCGCGCTTCCGCCGCATCGGAGAAGAGGTCCGCCGTGTCCACCACCCTGGGGGCGTCCGCATCGTGATAGGGCGGGAAGTTCTGCGGATCCGCGGGATACCAGTCCGGTTTTCCCGCCGCGCCCCGCGCCCCGGCCTCGGTCTGCCCCGCAGGGAGGGGCGCGTCGCCGCTCCGGTCCGGTTCCGGAAGGTCCGTGGACGAGCCCCCCAGAGCATCCTCCAGGAAGCTGTCCAGGAAGGAGCAGACGCTGTACAGCACGCCCCAGAGGCCGTACCCTTCCTCATAGCTGGGGGCGCTGTCCGCGATAAAGCGCAGATCGTCGGATGGGAGCAGCCGCGCCGCGTTTCCGAAGCAGAAGATCTCCATGGTCATGGAATCGGCCAGATACACCGCCGCGAACCCGTCCCGGTCCGCCCCATAGCCGAAGCCGCAGTCCTCATAGAAGTACGCCGCCAGCTCCTGGAGGGTGTCGCCGTCCAGGAGCTCCTCCGACGCCACCATAAGGGCCAGGTCCACCCCGTAGGCGCGCATCAGGTCGATGCAGTCCTCGTCCAGGCTTTCCATCTCCTCTTCGCTGAGCGTGTCGGTCAGGTCGATGACCCGGTAGTATTCCTCGCTCCAGGCGTCCTCCCCGCGGACGGAGAGGCCCCCCAGGAGCAGGCAGAGCGCCAACAGCAGGGCGGCGATCCGAATCGTCTTTTTCATCTCCGTCACCTCCCGATCAGGTACTTCACCAGGGCGATCAGCACCGCCGCCAGCAGGATGATCCCGGCCCGGCGCAGGAAATAGCCCCAGCTGACGCCCTTGTCGATGGGCAGCTTCCCCACCGCCTTCCCGGACTGCCCGTTCACGGCGAAGGAGTACTGCTTTTCCCCGTGGGCGACCTGGAAGAGGTAGACCGGGAACAGCATATACCGGCCGGTCAGGTCGGCGTGAAGCTCCCCGCCCGCCTGGGTCACGCTGCCGTAGTCCTTGGCCGCCTGGGCGTTGAAGATGCTCTTCGCGGTGTTCATCATCCGGGACCTGGCCTTTTCGGCCACGTCGTCCCTGGACTGGTCGAAGCGGTCCGCCGTGAAGCCGGCCAGATAGCGGAGGTCGAAGGGCTTCACCTGGGACATATCAAAGGGCTCCAGGGAGTCCATCAGGGCGTCGTCCACCTTGCCGCTGGCGTCCACGGGAAGATCCCGGAACTCCAGGGCCACGTCCCGCCGGAGGCGGTAGTGCTTCGTCTCCGTCACCAGATAATCCCCGGAGCGGTGGGTAGAGGATGTACTGGCATTGTAGAGGAGCTCGCCGCTGAGCTTTCCGCCGAAAACCCAAAAGGGAACGTAGACTCCCGTTACCTTGCCCACCTTGCTCTCGGAAAAAAACCGCTTGGGAAGCAGGACCTTGCCCTTATAGAACTTCTGCAGGGTCCCCGGCAGCTCGTCGGAGCTGACCTGGAAGGGGATCAAGCCATCCGGGCGGAGCTTCCCGGAGACCTTCTCGGTCAGGACGATGTTGTTTCCGCAGTAGGGGCAGGTCAGGGCGACTTGTTCCGCCGGAGCGATGACCTCCGCAGAGCAGGAAACGCAGTTGTAGATGGGAAGGCCCTGGGCGTCCTCATTCACGGCCTGAGCACTGATGGAAGCAAAGTCGAAGTCCAGAGTCGCCTCTTCCACTTTCAGCTCCGCTTCCGCGCTCGCCTCCTCCGCCTCCTGCTTTTTCTGTTCCGGGATCTCCATAGTGGTGCCGCAGTAGTCGCAAACCAGTTTCCCCAGTTTCGGGTCGAAGCGCATGGGGGCTTCACAGGCCGGGCATTTCTGTTCGACCAAATGGTCCATGGCAGTTCCTCCCTTCTGAAAATGGTTTTCCATTGTCTCAAACTAACACATTCTCGCCGCCCTGTCAAGGCGGTGGGATTCGGGTGACGGCGTCAAGCCTGCAGGCGAAAAGGGCCAGGAGTAAATAAATGGCCTGAGCGCATTGAATAGCGGCGTCACTTTCCCGGAAGCAACCGGGATGGTCACAGCGAGGTCCGGGTCAGGGAGACCCGCAGGATACTCAGGCTTCTTTGCTGCCATATCTGAAATAATACGGGATGCGCGGGGGATGGGCTCTCATGCGGGGAGGACGGGAACCCCCCGTGAGCGGCCCCGGGGGGGCGGCAGAATTAACTGGATTTTTTTGGAAAACACTCGCGTTTTTTGGGGGGAATATGGTATAATACTACCCATCATAATTCATAACACCCGGAATCCATCAGGGGGAGCGCGCGACCCCAGGCGTGAGCTGTCCCAGGCGCGTGTCCGAAGGACGCGGACGGGCGAAAGGAGTATGAACGGTATGAAAAAACTGAAACGAGCATTCTGTCTGGCGCTCGCCCTGGCATTGCTGTCCCTGACGCTTCCGTGGACGGCGCTGGCCGCGCCCTGGGAGGAAGAGCTCCCGGAACCGACCCGGCCCGTCACGGAGGCAAAGCCGGTACCGGAGGAGGGCTCCGGCCTGGTGCAGGAGGTGTATGCGCTGGGATACCCCAATGAGACGGAGTCCGGCCTGAGGTTACAGACCAGATCCGGACTTCCCAGTTACTACGAAACGCAGGATTTGCAGTCCCCGGTGCAGGACCAGGGCAACAACGACCTCGGCTGGGCGTTCAGCGCCTGCGGGGCCCTGGAGGTCTACTTAACGAGTCGAGGCTATGGAGGGATTGATCTTTCCGAGCTGCACATGGCCTATTCCACCAGCGCCTATCCCTATCCCTATACCGAAGCGACGGTGAACAAAGACCAGGGCTTTGACCGCAATCCCAACGAAGGCGGCAACCGCTATTACGCCGCGGATTATCTCATGCGCGGAACGGCCCTCAGCGGCGCTGTCATTGAGACGGATGACCCCTATGTCAGTGACATTTGGATCCGGCCGCTGGAGGAGAGCCTGAACAAGACCAAGTCCTATACGGCGCAGAATATGCTGTTCCTCACGGGCGGCAATAAGGCGACGGAGAACGAAGCAGAAGACATCAAGCAGGCGGTCATGTCATACGGAGCTGTGGGCGCCTCCATGTACCACAGCGGCGGCACCACCGGCAATAACGGGATCAGCACCGATGATTACCGCGAGGAAACTTTCGCCTATTATCACAGCGGCGGTGAGACAAGTTCTGTAACCAATGGGCCCCAGACCAATCATGGGGTGCTGATCGTCGGATGGGACGATAACTTCAGCAAGAGCAGGTTCAAGGAAGGTCATCAGCCGACCTCCGACGGCGCGTGGCTGGTGAAAAACAGCTGGGGGACTGATTACGGTGATTCCGGCTACTTCTGGATTTCCTATGAGGACACTAACTTCCCCGTCAATGCCTTTGCCTTCGACGACGCGAAGCCGTGGAACTCCAAAAATCGGATCTACGAGAGCGACTATAAGGCCCAGGGTGATGGAGCGTCTTATTATCCCGATCAAGCCGAAAACTGCTTCGCCAAGGTGTTCCCCATTGAGAAGCCCGGGGAGACGGTTTCCGCGCTGCGGGTCTTTATTCCCCAGGCAAATACCTATGTGGAAGTGGATGTGATCCCCGATTTTATCTCCTTTGATAATTACACCTTTTCGCCCAATGTGAGTATATACTATACTTATCCCGGCTGGTATACCATCCCGCTGGAAACGCCGGTCACGCTGGCAGACGACGGGGATTTTGCGGCTGTTGTCAAGGTCAGCCTCAATGGCGAAACAGGGCCCACGATTGGATATGACAAGTATTATATTCCCGAAGATGTCGAGAAAAGAAACTACCTGTACAATCCAGGCAACAATTCAAATGCCTTTGAACAGATCGCGGAAAACTACTGCATCAAAGCCATCGCAGTCTTTGACGCCGCAGAAGTACTGCAAATGGCGGCGGACTCGCTGACGTGGGACACCATCCGGGGCTTCAACACCGACATGAATGATGTGACCCAGCCGCTCAACCTGCCCACCACGCTGCCCCACGGCGCGTCCGTGCATTGGGAGAGCAGCTTCCCAACTACAATTTCCCCCACCACCGGCGCGGTGAGCCGCGTGGGGAACGATGTCCAGGTCACACTGACGGCGACGATCTCCCTGAACAGCGAGCCTTCGGAGATACAAACAAAAACGTTCACCGTGACCGTGCCCGAGCTGTCTGTCTTGGCGCAAAACGCATTCCAGCAGGCAAGTAACGATGTGGCATGGGAATCTATCCGCGGCGAAAACCAAACCCAGGACAAGGTCTGGGCGGACCTGAACCTGCCGACTTCTGTTTTTAATTTGTTAGTCAACGATGAACGTAGAGTTACAGTTAATTTGATGTGGAGCAGCAGCAACGACGAAGTGGTTTCTCTCAAAGACTGCGGCGATTACATGAAGGGGGAGATCAACTGGGACACCTTCGGCAGCCCCACGGATGTCTTGCTCCAATGTACTATGAGCGTGGACGATACAACTACAACGACTGAGTGGCCCGACCCGCAATACGACGAACAAGGAGGAACCCAGACTGTTACGTATACGGAAAAAATATACTATCCGCTGACGGTCTATGCGGCGAAAACCGATGAAACAGTGGGTGACCTTTTCTGGAGCCTCAACGATGTCGAAAAGATTCTGCGGATTCACGGCAACGGGCCTATGCAGTTTGATGGTAGTGCTTCTTTCCCAGAGGTTCCCTGGTCAGACGGAATGAATTCAATTCAGAAGGTAGAGATCGGCGAAGGCGTAACGAGTATAGCTCAGCAGGCGTTTAAAGACGCGTCCAATCTCACCACCGTCTGTCTGCCCAGCACGCTGGACACGATAGACTCGAATGCGTTCGGCGGATGCAGCAATCTGACTTCGGTGGTGTACGCCGACAGTGCGGACAAGTGGGCGCAAGTAACGATAGATTCCAGCAATTCTATACTCAAAGGGCTTACCTACCATCAGATCACCTTAACACCGGGTCCCTTTTTTACAGGTGATACGAAATACACAACCGTCAGCCGCGGCACGGAATACACCCTGCCCCTGTGGAGCGTTACCGGCTTCACCATGAATAGCAACAAGTACTTCAGAATATGGCTGATGCGGGTCGGTTCGGCAGAGCCGGTGCTCAAGGAAGCGCAAGAGACCCTCATCATAACGGCGGATACCACCGTCATGCCTCTGACGGACACGAACCCGATCAACCTCTACGCCAGTATGTGGGAGGATGAACATGGGCCTGTCTCTTTGGGCCGAATCACCGTCAGTCCTGCGGGAACGGTCTATGAGGGGGAAACGGTTACTCTCACCGCCCCGAACCTTCTCGCCTATACCTTCCGGGGCTGGTTTCCGGCAGTTGACGATGGCGATGGCAGCTTAGTCCCTGACTGCGGGTCTGATAACAATAATCTCCTTAGTTCAGACTTGACCTATACCTTCCCCATCATGGCGGACACTGCGGTCTTCGCTATGTATCTGCCCAGCGACACCCCCGCCACGGTGACTGTGGAAAAGGTCAACAACGCGGCTTTTACTGCCTCCGGCGATGGGGCCGCCCAGAACGGAGATACGATCACCATACCCCTCGGCAAGACCCTGACCCTCACCGCCGAAGAACCGGACCGGGTCCTCCAGTGGCAGAACGGGAGCGGCAAGGTCCTGGGGACCGGCGAAAGCCTCAGCTTCACCGTCACCGGCGACATGACGGTCACGCTGGTGTACAAGGCGGAAGGAGAAGGTCGATCCTTCGTACAGTTCGTCAGCGATTACGGCCAGGTCCTGTCCGGTCAGATGTATTATACCGGGAACATCATCACCTTCCCCGTCGAGCCCAGCAAGCTGGGGTATACCTTCCGGCAGTGGGTGTTCGACGGGACGGATATCGAGGCCACGGCGGCTGCGATCAGCGAAAAAATCGGCCAGGAACCCATCATCACCGTGAAGCCCGACTATACCCAGGATACGAGCATACCGGCCTGTACTGTGAGCGTGGTATATTCCGGTGTGATGCGGCCCGATGATGTTACCAGCAATATTACCGTGGGCTCCGCTTATACCGTCGTCGCCCCGGCCATCGACAACTATCAGTTCCAGTGCTGGAAGGACGCCTCCGGTACGATCCTGGGCTATCAGGACAGCTTCTTCTTCCAGGTGGCCGGGGACGTGACCCTGACGGCGTGCTATGTCAGCGTGGGAACCCCGGTGGAGGTCAAGCCGGTCATTACCCTGGGCCGGCCCTATCAGACCACAGAGGCCACAGAGGCCGGCGATGTCAACAAGGTCTCCTGCGCGGCCACCAGAGACGTTCCCAAAGGCTACAGCGTGGTGGAGCAGGGGATGCTGTACGCGGTAAACTTCGCGTCTCCGAATGAAGACAATTTCAAGATCGGAGCAGCGGGCGTAAAGCAGTATACGGGGTCGAGCACCAGCGTCAGCGGCGTTCTGTTCCTGAATATAAAGGTAGTGGACGACAGTGACGCCGTCACCTTCCGCGGCTATATGATCCTGAAAAACAAGAGCACCGGGAATCTGGAGTATCATTACACGGATATCGTCACCTCGACCTTTACCCAAGCGCAGAACTGACTGAAAAGGAGCGGAACCATGAAAAAAGAAACCTATGAATTCCTGGAACTGGAAGTCATCGAATTCGAAACGGGGGACGTCATCATTACAAGCTATAGGGGTGATGTGGAGGGCGGAGAAGGAGAAGGCTAAGACGGCCGGATCCGTCTCAAAGAAGGAGCGTGAGAGCATGAAGAAACGAATCCTGGGACCTCTGGCGCTGGTCCTGGTCCTGGCCCTCAGCGTCACGGCCCGGGCCGGGGATACCTACATCGACGGCTACTTCCGCTACACCCTGGACGACGGCTCCGTGACCGTCACCGCCTACACCGGCAGGGCGGCGACGGTGGCGGTCCCCCCCATGATGGGCGGGAATCCCGTGAATACCATCGCGGCGGGCGCCTTCGCGGACAACGCCGCCGTCACCCGGGTCTACCTGCCCGACACCGTCACCACCGTGCGGGAGGGGGCCTTCGGGCCCGGACAGACGGCCGTGTTCTACTACCTCACCCCGGAGCTCGCCGACGCGGAGAAATCGGCGGAAGGGACCCGGGTGACCGTCTTCGCCAAGCCGGGCCTGCTTCTCCTGTGCGCCGCCTACGACGGGGACGGACGGATGCTGGCCTCCCGCACCCAGACCGTGGCCCCCGGTCAGACCACCTACCGCTTCCCCCTGGGGGGCGAGAGTA
>JAEEGK010030827.1_pt1 | contig 10602 bp, 5 predicted proteins | sample 8958771 | NCBI WGS metagenome assembly JAEEGK01 (sample SAMN16246547, study PRJNA631951) | gut metagenome | biome: gut microbiome; feature: rumen; material: SC-attached | host: Bos | place: Iran: Karaj | collected 2018-10 | reverse complement strand
TAATATATAAATATATTCATTATCATCTAGAGTAATTGATGAAAATTCAAATGAAATTTCTGGATAACTTCTATGTATAAATATTATTTTTTCCATTGTTTCTAATTGATTTTCTGTAAAAGTATATTTTGATTTAAATGATGAAATTGAAGAATAAAAATTATATAGGATTGAAATTATTTTGTCACTTTTGGTACATTTCGACATATTTATTGAAATATTTAATACTTTGAAGTCAACATAATTTGAGAATTGTGTAATATTTAAATATTTGCTTGAATAATTTGGCAAATTGTGAGTATATATATTTTGTGAGTTTGAAATATTAAAATAAGTAAAATTATATTTTGACAAAATATTATAATAATTTACTCCATCATATTGAATTAAAGCCATTATGAATATAGAATTATTTCTCATAAACATTGTAATATTTTCTAGAAAAAGACAATAATAATATTCATTATTTGTACTATTCAAATTTGCTTGAACAAAAGAGGTTTCATTAATATAACATATAAAATCTTTAATATTAATTATATTTGGTAGATTTGTAAATGATGGTTTAAATTTGATTATATTTGAATTATCTTCTTGATATATATTTGACAGAAATATATTAAATTTCCCATATATAACTGTAAAATTTCCCAAATTTATAATTTTATATTTCTTTAAATATAAGGATAATTGATAATTTGATGGATATAATTCATTTTGTGTAAAATATATTCTTAAATATGTATTATCAACATAAACCAATTTTGATATTTCATAATAATTATTTAGTTTAAGTGAAAAATTACAATTATTATTTAATTGAATATATTTTAAAGATTGTTTTTCAAAATAAATGTCAATAAATGAATATGTATTTTCAATAGATATAATTGTTTTTGATAATATTATATTATCTTTTGAAAAATAATATTTTAAAATATTAATTGATTCAGTTATGTTATTATTAAATCTGCATTTCCCAGAAGATATTTTTGATTGAATTATTCTAATACAAAAACAATATATATATAAAATTGAAAGAAAAATAATATTCATTTTTCAATTTTCAAAAATTAAAATTTTTTTAATTAAAAATAAAAAAAATACAAATTTATAAAAAAAATAATTAAAAAAATAATCAAAATTGAAAAAATCATAAAGCATATTAAAATTCCATATTAATTACTCTATAATACAATAACTTAATATTTATCTCTTGATCTTTCTTTTCTCCTTCTTCCATAATTACTTTCCTTAAAATTATTAGTTCTATCTTGTTCAGCTTTAGAATAAAATTCACTATTAGGATCATCTGGATGACCACCATTATCATAAATGCGTTTTTTTTTTTCATCACTTAAAATACTATAAGCTTCATTAATATCTTTAAACATTTTTTCTGCATATTCTCTTTGTTCATCACTTTGATTATTTTTATCAGGATGCCATTTAATTACTAATTTCTTAAAATTTCTTCTAATTTCATCTTGTGATGAAAATCTATTTACATTTAATAATTTATAAAAATCTCTTTTTTTTGCTATTTTTTCTTCTCTTTGAATATCATCTAATAATGACATTGCTTCTTTATTTAATGGATCTAATTCTAAAACTTTTTTTAAATCATCTTTTGCTTGTTCAGAATATTTTAATTCAATATTTATATTTGCTCTTCTTTTATAACTTTTCCAATAATTTCCATTTAATTTAATTGAAGAATTTATATCATGAAGTGCTTTAAAAAAATCTTTTTTTTTATAATAACATAATGCTCTATTTGATAAAATTAATGCATTAAATATTTTATTATTTGTATCCATTGAAAGTAATTTTGTATATAAATTTATTGCACCATCAAAATCATTATTTTTAAAACATTTATTTGCATTTTCTTTTTCTTCTTGAATTTCTTCTAATTTTTGAGATAATTTTTTACTTTTTGCTATTATTTTATTATCTTGTGTTCTACTTAATAAATTAATTAAAAATTGTTTTGCTTTTTCATATTTACCATCAATAAAATATGCATTTATTAAAATAAATTGTAATTCTTCATTATTTTGTTCATTTTTTGTAAAATTATTTTTATAATAATTAAGAGCTTTTTCAATATTAAATGTCTGAATTAAACATTGAAAATAAATTAATTTTATTTCAAAACATTTTTTACATTTTTCAACTAATTTACTAGAAAGTTCAAGACATTTATTCCAATCATTTTCAACAAATTTTAATTTATCAAGTTCTTTTTTTTTCTCAATTAATTCTTCACAAATTTTTAATTCTTCTTTATGTAAAATTTCATTTGGTTCAATATCACAACATCTTTTTAAATAAACAGAAGCTTCTTGTAATTCTCCTTGTTGTAAATTAACTGTTCCTAATCTTTTTAATGCTTTTATATTTTTTGGATTTAATGAAATTGCTTGTTTTAAATCATCTTTTGCTTTTTCTAAATTATCTAAATTCATATAACATAATCCTCTATTATTATATAATGTATCTTGTGATGGATCAATTTGAATTGCTTCTGTATATAAACCTATTGCACTTGAATAATTTTTTTTCCTAAATTCTTCATTTCCTTTTAATTTTTTTTCCTCCCATTTACTTGTCATTATATATTGAACAAATTTTAAAATATTTAAAATATTTTTTTATAGGAGTAAAATACTTCTCGAAATTATATTATTTAAATTCCATAAAATAATCAATTTTATTTAATATCAAAAAAAATATGATAATATGTAATTTAAAATACAACAAAATTAAAAAAAAAAATTATAATTTTATTTATAATTCTTTATACATAACGTAAATAAATAATAATAACTAAACCAACTTTCTAAACTAAATAACCCACAAATAATTTTTAAATTTATAAAAAACCAATTCACTTTACAAACATCATATAAAATGATATAAAAATTATAAACATCAGAATAAAAAAATTTAGTTATTCGTATTTTGATATGTATAATCTACATATTCTTTTCTATCACCATTAGTATTATAACCAACATATTTTTTTCTTTTATTATCAAAATGATCAACAATAACATTTCCCCAATAATTTTCAAAAATATTATTACCAACTCTATTCATTTTATAACAAGTTTTCTCAGAATTTTCCTTATCACCATTTTTCTCAGTCCAAGTCTCAAACCATTCTTTATCTTCTTGTAATTTTTTACATTTTTTAGAACAAACCTTAATTTTATCTTCATTTTCAATTCTTTCATTCCATTCTTCTTCCCATTCTTCAAATTCACTTTTACCCCATTTTTTACAATATTTATGACCATCAGGATCTTCATCCCATTTTTCAGTCCATTCTAATTTCTCTTGATTATTTTTTCCATAATTTTCAACATGATTAAAGTTTTTTATTCTATTTCTATAATTTTTAGAATTCCATTCATTAATTTTATCTCTTCCTGTTTTTAATGTTGTCTCATCTCCAGTTGCAACATCATAAATATATGTATCATGATATTCATATGTTGTATTTTCACCTTGTAATTTTTTACCAATTGCTTCTGTTGTTTTTTTTCCACAACCATCATCTAAAAATTTTTGTACTTTTTCTTCTTTTTCACCATTTTTAGTTTCTTCTTTTTTCCAATCTTCTTGATATTTTCTATTTTTATTATTTTGATATCTTTTTTTACCCCATTCATTCTTTGTATTTATATGATATGTTTCAAAATTTGTTTCAAAATAATTATTTCTATTATCAGTTTTTGAACTTTCTGTATCAACTTGAGTTACTATTATTGGTAATTGTTTTTCTTCATCATCATTTTCATTTTTAGGTTGTCTATTTTGCATTTCTTCAATTAATTTTTGTCTATCAACTTTATATGTTAATTCTTCTTTTTGAGTTTCTTTAATAAATTCACTATCATTTTCAAAAGTTGCTTCACTTGAAATTTTATCATTTTGTTTTGAAACAACTGCATTATATGTTGATTTAACTGGTCCATTGTATCTAGTATAATTAACACTACCTGAACATTCAGTACTATCATATTCATTATAATCATTTGAATCAATAATTTTATTTGAATTTTGATTATTTCTTCTACTTCTATGATGTCTTTGATTATTATCTCTATTATTATTTTTATTTGTATTTATTTCATCATTATTCATTGGAATCATTAAATTATTACCAACTAATTTCATATTATCTTCTTTTTTTTTTGGTTCAGGATGTTCAAAAATATTATTATTTTCTTCTACTTTTTGATCTTCTTCATCCATATTTAAATCTTCTGATTCAGTTGTACATGAAGATAAATTATCATCATCATCTTGTCTATGAACTTCTCTATTAATAAAAATATTTGGATCCATATTTGAACCATCAAATCCAATTTGTAAAATATAACAAAAGTCCTTTCCATTTATTTTAATTTCATATGAAGCTCCTACGAATTTTTTATGAATTGAAAAAATAACATTATTAATATTTTTATCAATTACATTTCTCCATTCTTCAAAAACGATTTTTTGTTCTTCATTTAATGATACTCTTTCACCAACATTCATTAATAAATTATCAAAATTTCCATAATCATAATTTTCTACTATTGATAACCATTCATTTCTTATTTGTCTAATTGGAATTATTCCAAGTAATTGATTACATTTTTTTATAAAGGTTATTTTTTTAAAAGGATTTTGATCATAATTTTCTATTGTATTTGAATTTAATGATGAGTTTTGTGTTAATTTTGATATTAATTCCATCTGCTTTTCTTTTAAATCGTTCGTTGGTCTTTCGTGAGAAAGAAGGTAATTTTTTATTATTTTTAAAGGTTGCTCATTAAGGTTGTTCATTTTTTAAATTATAATTTTTATTTTTATTATATATTTATAGTGTTGTAAATGAATTAATTTAATTTACTTCAATGGTATTTATAAAGATTTTTTTAATTATTTTTATATTTTTATTTTTTATTTTTGAATATTGTTGAATAATAACAAAAATACATTACTTTTTTTTATATTTGAATGAAATATTTAATGGAATAAGATATTAAGAATTACTTTTTCTTTTCTTTAATTTTTTCAAAACTAAATAATGAATATATTTATTTTAATTTTTGCTCAATTATTTTTATTTTTTTATAAAAATTAATTATAATAAACAATAATGATAATATATTTTCATATACAAAATAATTTAATTCAAATTAATTAAAAATAATAAATAAAAATTTTTAAATTTAAAATACCAAAATTAATATGTTAACAAATACATTATTAGACAATCAAACAACAAATAACCAAATTATAATAAGTACTACATCAAGTATTCAAAATAATAATCCTTCATATCCCCAATCGGATATAAAATCGAATTATTATTCTTTAATAAATAAATCAGAAAAAGCCAAAAAAGTTAGTAATAGAAAAAATAATGAAAATGATTATTCAACTTTAATTCAAAAATATCAAAATGAAGAAACAGAATATATAAATTTCAAATCAACAGACAATTATATTTCAAGTATTAACAGTTTTCAAAATAATAATCAACCTGATTTTAATTTAGAATATAAACAAGAAAATATTAAACCTTTAAAACAATGTGTTTTGGCATATAATAATTCAACAAAAAAAATAAAATTAGAAAATAGGATTAATACAATTGAAAAAGAAATAAAAGAATTGAATGGAAAAATGGATTATTTTATTCAAAATTATTCTGTTTTTACTTCATATCAAAACTCAATTAAAAATAATCCTATTTATATTTATCGTAAAAAATATTGTAAATCATTTAATAAAAAAAATTACAAAAGTAAAATCAAAAATAATGAAATTAAAAAAAAAAAGATGGATATGACTTTGAAAATGTTTGATAATAAAATTAATAATTTTATATTAGATTTTAATAAAATTGATCAAAGAGCATTATCAAATGCGATTTCACCTTCAATGAAATGTATTACAAGTTCTATTAAAAATAATCAAAAAATATTTTTTGAAAATAAAATTATTGATAAAGGATATGAAATAAATAGTCTTGTAAATAAAATTCAAAAAAGACTTAATTCTCAAGCTAAAAATGAATATAATAAATACTACATTACTAAAAAAGATTTATTAAATAAATTTTAATTAATACAAAAAATAATCAATAAAAATAATTATTAAATTGGTATTAAAAAATTTTTATATTTAATTTCTATCTCTTTTTAACATTCTTTTAATTTTCTTATTATTAAAAATAATTCATATATGAAATTATAAATATCATAAAAATTAAATTTAAATTACTAATTTTCATTTTATGTAAAAATAATTAATTACAAAATAAAAAAGTAGATGTAAGAAATAAAAAAATTAAATTAAATAATATTATATTAATATCTCTTTTTTTATAAATATCAATATAAACAAAAATTAGAGAAGAATAAAATATGAAAAATTGAGTAAAATTAAAAATCTTTAATGGTATTTTATTTTAAGTTTTTTAAATTTTTATTTTTTTAAATCATAATTCTTTTAATTAAATTCAAAACAATAATAAAAAAAAAGTCTAAAAAACTCGAAAAAAACTTTTAAATAAAAAATTAAATAATAATATATTTTCATCTCATATAATCAATTACATAAAAATCTCTAAAAAATTAAATAAAATATTTTTTATGAAAAAAACCACCAAAAAATAAAAAAAAATGTTTATTAACCTCAAAAAAAAAAAATTTAAAAAAATGTAATATCATTTTATATGAGAAGTTGTTCAATTTTATCTTTTAATTTATCAACAGTTTTTTTTAAATTTTCAGGAGTTTTATTTAAAATAGAAACAGCAATAACTGGTCTAGAAACACCACAAGATCTTCCTAATAATTTTTGACTTTCAACAAAAACATAAGGAACATTTTTATCTTCACATAATAAAGGTAAATGTAATACAATTTCAAGTGGTTTTGCATCTGCTGCAATAATAATTAAATCACTTATTCCTCTATTTAATGTTTTTGTTGCTTCATTTGCTCCTTTTTTTATTTGTTTTAATTGAGATGCTTTTGTTATCAATGAAAATATTTCTTTTTGAAGAGTTTTATCTGCTTTTGGAAATATTCTCTCATCTTCTTTTTCTTCTTCATTTTCATCTTCTGATTTTTTTTCATTTTCATTTTCTTCTGAACTTTCTTCTTCTTTTTTTTTCTTTTCTTTTTTATCTTTCTTTGAGGATTCCATTTTAGTAAAAGATAATAAATTATTTTTTATTTAATCTTAAATAAAAAAAATAAATTTAGACAAAACAAACAATTTTTTATATTCAATTATATAATTAACTGATTATACCAAATTTAATTAAAATAAAAAATGTCGTCTGAAGAATCTTCAAATAAAAATCCTTCAGGAACAAATTCAATGAGTAATACAAGATCAAATATTCAATCTCAATATCAAAATTATCCACCACAAATAATAAATCAAGATACAAAGAAAACAATAGAAATAATAATAAAAGATGCTGAATTTAAAAAACCATTTAATTATTTTATAGTAGTTCAATTAGATGGAAATGAAGAAAAAAGACGTACACGTGTATCAAAAAAAACAAATACACCATCATTTGAAGAAGATAAATTTTATTTACCATTACAAAAATATGATTTAATAATACATCAAACATTAATAATAAGTGCATTTAATGTAGTTGATTCATCAGAAAATATACAAAATAATGGAACAGGACAAGCAAAATTATTAGGTGAGAATATGTTAGAATTAGCACCTTTAACTGGATCATTAACAAATATTGCAAATACTCCTATTATGCAAAGAATTGATTTATTTAGAAAAAAAGGAGATAAAAACGCAATTGTTGGTAAATTAAATGTACAATTAAGATTATTAAATGAGATTATTGTACCTGAAGATATTAAAGAAAAAACTTTAAATGATCAAACACAACTTTTACCAGAAATGGATTTTACTAAAAAATTCATATGGAGATTAAGAATTGATGTTCGTTCTGCTATTAATTTACCATTTAATAAAACTACAGAAAATAATTTACCTTCAGCTTATGTTGAAGTTGGTTGGACTATGTATGAAAATTCAGATATTAATCAAGTAACTGCAGTAAGGACTCCTTGTATTGAAGGTAATAGATTTCCTATTTGGAATCAACAATTATTATTTTATCCTCCTTCTTCATTAACAACTATTGATGGTTTTATTACTGTACTTTTAAGAGATAGATATCAAATGAATCCTATGCAAAAATTTACTTTTCCTATTACTAGTCTTAGACCTTTTCATCCTTGTCATTTAAATTGTTTACTTGATACTGATGAACAAGAAGAAAATAAAAGAAGTCATTTATTTATTAGTTTTACTTTGGAAGATTCACCACTTTATAAATTATCAGACAGTTTTTGTAATATAATATGTACAAATGTAAATTTAGATCCTTTACCTCAATGTACTGATAGATGTATATTATTAATGACAACTGATAAATATAAACCATTAGATAATATTTATTTAGAAGTAGAATTAAAAAGTAAATCTCATTTAAATAGTGTTTTAATTTTTCATAAAGAATTACCTTATTCATGTTTTGCTTCAAATACAATGAAAATTCCCCCAAAACATATAAAAAATGCATATAATGCAATATGTAATTTTATTATTCCTAGAGTAATGTTAGATAAAAATTTAGCATTTTTTTTAATGATACGTGATGGAAAAACAATATCAAATCATTCAATGCCAAATGTAATTGCTGGTGATGTTAAAGTATCAAATGATATGTTGAAAACAAGTTTCTTTAGTAAAAATCATGATACAATACCATATAAAGTAATTTGGTTAAGTGATCAAAGTATTTATTCTGCAATTTCTCATTCAAGAGGAGTAGTAGAATTAAATGTAAGACCAGTAGAAGAATTACCAGAAAGTGCAATGAATGAAAAAGATATTGATGATATAGATTATGATAAAATGAAAGAAGATATAATAAAAAAAGCAATGGATGGTTTTACAGTAAAAATGTCAAATATACCAGAAAAGGAAAAATGGGATGTTTTATCAAAAGAATTAGCACAGAAACAAGAATTAATTCATAGAATGATGAAAGAAGTAGATGATAAAACAGAATCATTGAAATTAACAGGAAGTGAAATAGTAGAATTAAGAAAACAAATTAAATTATTACAAAATGAAAATCAAATATTAAGAATGAGATTAGGACAAGAAAGTCAAATGCAAGTTGAAGCATTAGTAACACAAGAAATACATAGAATGTCACTTCCAGAATTAAAATCAAAAATAATTAAATTAGCACAAGCATATCGAGGTGAAAGAATGAGAAATGAAGAATTTGAAAAAGCTTTAAAACAAGCACAAAATGAAATTGCAAATGCAAGAAGATTAGCAAATGATTTAGAAAAATTACAAAAAACTCATGAAGAAGATTCTAATAAATTTTTAAATTTACAAAAAGAAACTCAAAAAATTGGTTTATATAGAGATACTATAAAAAAACAAGAAGAAGTTATTATGAAAATGGAAGAAATATTAAAGAAAACTATGAATGAATCAAAAAGACAAAAAGAATCTTTAATGGAATTAGAACAATTAAGAACTGAAAATTTAAAATTACAAAAAGAATTAAAAGATTTTGTTGTAAATGCAACTCCTGGAGTTTTAGGAAAAAATAATGAAGAATTGGAAAAAAGTAAAAAAGAAATTTATAGATTAAATCAATTAATTCAAGAATTACAAAATGAATTAAGAAGTAAAAGACCAATTAGTGCTGATAAAAAAGAATTACAAACTGAAATTTTACAATTAGAAGTTCAAAATCAAAAATCTCAATCTAGAATTGCTTCTTTAGAACATGAATTAGAAGTTTCTGCTAAAAATAATGCTAAAGAAATTGCTGCTTTGAAATTAATTTTAGCTGAAAAAGAAGCTTTAATTGAAAATATGAGAATGGAAAATGCGGTTTAAAATAATATTTTTTAAAATTTATTTTTGTTTTAAATTATATATTTTTAATACTATTATTAATTTTATTCATTTGTTTTTTCCTTTTTTTTAATAATTTTCTTTTTTTTAAATTAATTCTGTTTTTGATTTTTTAATAATTTAATCATTGTTTTTGGAAATAAAAAATTGGTAAATAATTTCAAAATTATTTTCATATATTATATTTTTATATTTTATTTTTTAAATTTATTAATTATGATTAATAAATATTTTTAAATAAAATTTTTTAATTAGATAAAAATAAATAAATGATTTAAGTAATATAATTTTTATTGAATCATTATTCAAATATAAATATTTATTTTAAACCTTTTTATTAATTATAAATATTATATTTAAAAAATAAAACTCTTATATTAAATTTTAACCATTATAAAGAATTTTTAATTATTTCATTATTATCCATTTAAAATTATGTTATTAGAATAAGTTGTTTTATAACAAAATATTGAAAATTACTTAGATGAGGATTAACAAATTAAAAGTATTATGATTGTTGATTTTTAATTAACAGGAAAAATATATATTGATTTTGATGTAAAAATGAGTCAAAAAATCTGAAAAAAGTGAAAA
>JAEEGK010030826.1_pt1 | contig 10602 bp, 3 predicted proteins | sample 8958771 | NCBI WGS metagenome assembly JAEEGK01 (sample SAMN16246547, study PRJNA631951) | gut metagenome | biome: gut microbiome; feature: rumen; material: SC-attached | host: Bos | place: Iran: Karaj | collected 2018-10 | reverse complement strand
CCCAATCCCCAATCCCCAATCCCCAATCCCCAATCCCCAATTTTATTTTAAAATATTCAAAATATTTTTTTATTAAAATTATTATTTTTAAATATTTTTATTTATTTATATATTAAATATAAAAAATTAAAAATAACAATTTTAAAATTTTATAATTTAATAATCAAAATAAAATTTTATTTTTAATATTTATAAAAATTATAAAAAATTTTTGAAATTTTTATTATAATTTTATAAAAAATATTTAAAAAAAATGATAAATAATTTAAAATCTCATAAAGAAACTTTTCCAATAGAATGTTCTCAAATAGAATTTTTAGATAACATTTTATCCGAAATAAACAATCAATTAAACACATATTTAGTTTTATTTGAAAACGAAATAAATAATCACATTTTAAGATACAATTCATTACTATCATTATCTCAAAAATATTACAATGAAATTCAATTATTTTCAAACGAACCGAGCAACATTTTTTATTTAACTCAAATAATAATAAACATGTTTATAAACACATCAAAAAATTGTAAAGAAAAATTTAATAATTTATTTATTGATGTTAAAAGTTCGATTCCTGAATACAATAATAAAATAAACACAATAAAAGAAAATATAATAATAAATTCAGATAAAATAATGAAAGAAATAGAAAAATTAATGAAAGAAATTAATTTAATAGAAAAAGAATATAAAAAACATAAAAATAATTTAGATGATGCTCAATTAAATAAAAAAAAAATTGATAATAATCCAAGATATTTATATAATATAACAGTTAAAAATAAAGCAGATAAAGATGTTTTAAATAATATTAATATTATAGAAAAAATATTTCCAAAATTTGAGAAATTATCAAAAGAATTGAAAGAAAAAAAAGAAAAATTTAATTTATTAATGAAAGACAATTTTGAAATTGTTGTTATGAATAGTTTTAAATATTTAGCAATATTACATCAAATATTTTATTTATATTCAAAAAATAAATATGATTTATTTGAAAATCAATTAGATTTATTTAAAAAATTAAATTTTGATATTAATAATTTAACAGTTAATATAAACGATTATGCGGAAAAAAAATATGGAGAATTAAAAGAAAAAAATTTCGAATTGATTGATAACATAAATTTAAATGATAATATTTATAATAACAATCCAAATCAACAAATTTTAATTTCAAATTCGTTTTTAAATTACATTGATTGTTTTATTGAATGTTTGCGAAGTAGAAAAAAAATAATAAAATTTTTTAATTATTTAATTAAAAATTTTATTTTATATGAAGAAGATAAATTAAAGAATTTAAAGAAAAATTATGTTAAAATTATTGATTATATTAATAGTTTAGAATATGTTGGAAATGGAACTAAAAAAAGTTGGAAAAATATTTTTAATAACAATTTGATAGATGAAATTTTAGTTCAAAAAAATTTATTAAATTATGAAATGAATAATTTTATTGTTAATTGTAGAAATGATCAAATGAATTTAAAAAATAAATGGAAAAAATATGAAAATAAAATAAAAAAATATAAAGAAAATATTGAAAAATATACAATAAATAATAAAAATGATATTAAAAAAAATTTGAATAGTGAAAAATTAAATATTTTATTAGAAAAAAATTTAAAATTATTAAAAAAAACTTTTGATTTTATTAAAAATAATATTCCAATCATAAGAGAAAAAGACATTAATAGATGTAATAAATTAATAGAAATTTTTGCTAATAATAGTAAAAATAACATTAATTCAGTAGAAAAATTAATTGAAATTAGTTCAAATGAAATTGAAAATTCAACGAATTTAGATATTTTTGATGAAATTAGTGAAATATTTAAAAAATATTTTTATAAATTTAAAATAACAAATTATGAAAATTTTATGGAAAAAATTAAAATGAAAATTATTATTAATACAGATTTTCAAAAAGAAAAAATTGGTCAAAATGTTTATGAAGAATTAAATAACAATAATTTTGAAAATAATTCAATTAATTTTTTAAATGGAATTGAAAATAATTTAGATATTAGTAGCGAAGAAGAAAAAGGAATAGAAAAAGAAATTAATTTAATGAGTGGTTTATCAATGTCAGTGAAAAAGAAAAATGAAAATTTAAAATCAAAAAATTTTGAAAATAATTCATTAAAAAAATCTATGAAATCAAATGGAAATAATAATAATTTTACTAATACTATTACTATTACAAATGATAATAATAATAATAATAATAATAATTTTGATGAAAGTTTTTCTGATGATTCAAGTGAAAATATTGATTTTATTAAGGAAATTAAATATGAAAATATTTTAGAAACGAAAAATAAATACAAAGAAATTGAAAATATAAAGAAAATTTATTCAGATAAAAATGTTAATGATAATTTTAATGAAGCAAATGAAAATAAAAATGAAACTAATGAAAATGAAGAAAAAATTATTGATTCTTTTAAATGTACTTTTAAAGATAAATTTATTTTACAAGGAATTTTATCAATAACTAATGAAAATTTGATTTTTGAATCAAAAATGAGTTCGAAAAACATTTTTGGAAAAGAAGGAACAAAATTAAAAATTCCTTTGAATGAAATTAAAAATATAAAAAAAAAATCTAATTTAAAAATCATTGAAAATTCTATTCAAATCGAAACTGAAAAATTAAAATTATTATTTAGTTCATTTAAAAATCGCGACAAATGTTTTGAAATTATTAATAAAAAATTAGAAGAAATTAAATTAAAAAATAATGAAATTAACAATGAAAATGAAAATAATGAAAATAATGAAAATAAATCAACAAAAAAATTCAATAAATTAAAACTAAAAAAATCAAAAGAAATTTCAAAACTTTTAGAAAAAATCGATTTTTACAATCGTTTAGAAAAAATTCATAACGAAAGATTAGAAAAATTTAATAAAAAATATTACAATTTCAAAGAAGGAACATTTTTAACAATAAAAGAATTTAAAGAAGTTTTCATTGAAGATTTTCCATTCACAGGAACACCATTATCAATAGTATTTAATTCCTTATTTAACGACCATTCAAAAATCGAAGAACTCAATCAAAACAAACCATATTATGAATCTATTTATTTAAATCGTGGTGATTATGATTTAAACTATCAAGAAATCAACGACGAAAATAACAAAATCGAAAACGTTCCAGAATATTTTAAAAATAACGAATATGTTCTTAATTTATTTTCTAATTTCAATGAAAACGATTTAGAAGCGTTTTTAAACGAAATTTCAAATTGGTGTGATTATTATAAATTTAGATTACTTTACACACATAAAATTAAAAAGCAATTTATCGGACCTGAAAAAATAAATGAAGATGGTAATTATATTTCTTATTTTGTTAGTCCAAAACTTTTAGTTATGGATGATATTGAATACGGAAGCGGATTTCCTTTTTGCAATACATTTTTTCCCATTACGCAATATCGATTTAGTTGCGATTTGAAATTTAATGAAAAAAAAGGAAAATTTGAATTTATTACCAAATTAACTATCGGATTTCTTGTGCATTTTATTAAAAGCTGCTTGTTTAAAGGAAAAATTGAATCTGCGGGATATGCAGAAGCTAAAGATGCGATTAATTATTTTTTTTTGGAAAATGTTAAGTTGGTGCTTGGAAGTCAAACGGAGATTTTTGAGGAGATGTTTAATAAGGTTACAGAAGAAAATATTGTTAGGAAAATTGTGCAAAAGGAAAATTTCGTGGATGGTGTTGATTTTGATGATGTTGATGATGAAAATGATGAAATTGAAAATGATGAAAATGTTGTTAATGAAAGTATTAATAATAAAATTGATAATAATAAAATTGAGGATAAAAATGATAATTTAAAGAGTATTAATAATAATAATAATAATTATAATAATAATAAAAGTTTTGTTGAAGAATATAAAATGTATATTCAAATATTTATTGGGATTTTTTTTGGAGTGATTATGTATATTTTATATAAAAATTCAAATAAAAGAAATTTTAATTTTATATTAAATTTGATAATGATTATTGTTATTTTAATACTATTATTAAAACAAAATAAAAATAGTAATAATTGTATTAATAATAATAATAAATAAAAATCAAAAATTTGTTTTTTTTTTAATAAATATATTTTATTTATTTTATATAAGTTAATCATATAATTTAATTATTGTAATATATAAATTAATTTATTAATAATTTAATTTTATTTTTATGGAAAATGAAAATAATGAAAATGAAAATAATAATAATGAAAATAATGAAAATGTAAATGAAAATAATGAAAATGAAAATGAAAATAATGAAAATAATAATATAATTATTTTACCTGAACCAGAAATTAAAGGTTCATTAATGACAATATTAAACAATCGTCATAGTGAAAGAAAAGAAGAAAATGATGTTTCTTCAAATGAAATATCATTAAATATTATTTCTGATATTTTATGGTGTTGTTATGGTAATAATCGTAATATAAATAATAATAATTATGGTTCATTTAAAACTGTTCCTTCCGCTTTATCAATTTATCCTTTAATTATTTATATTTCAAATATTAATGGAATTTTTAAATATAATTCTAATGAAAATAATTTAAATGTTATTGTTAAAGGAGATTTTAGAGATAAAATTAGTAATGAAGATTATGTTAAAAATTCTAATTTAATTGTTTTGATATTTGGGGATTTAAATAAATATAAAAATTATGATGTGAATAATAATTATTTAATTAAAAATTGGGAAAGATTATTTAATTTTGACGCTGCTTTATGTGTAGAAAACATATTTTTATATTGTACTGAAAACAATTTAAAATGTTCAATAAACAGTGATTTAAGTAAAGAAAACGAAATAAAAAATTTATTAAATTTAAGCGACGACGAAAAAGAAAATTATAAATATATTGTTTCTCAATGTATAAATTAATTTATTATAAATAAAAATTATTAATTAATTATAAATTAAATATTTAATTAATTAAATAAAAAATAATTATTAAAATATATTTTAAAATTATGAAATTAATAGACTTAAATTTAATATATAAATGATATAAAAAATAATAATAATAATAATAAAAAACACACATATTTAATTTTTATTAGAAATATTTGTGTTGATATTATTAATATTATTTTTTTTATTTTCTAAATTTTCAGCATTAGTTTCTTTAACTTTTAAAAATGTATCAATTAATTTATTAATATTTTCAAAAGTTTTTCTATCTAATTGTGAAAGTGTAATTTCGATATTATCTTCATTTTCATGAATACTATTTGGACATTCTTTTTGAACTAATCTAACTAATGAAGCTAAACCATCATTTTGTAATTTTTTAATACGATTGCTTAAATTAACTTTTTCTTGTCCTGTTAAACCATTTGGAGTATCATCATTTTTATCTATTTTTTCAATTTCATTTTTTGAATTTTGAGTTTCATGATAAGTGCTTTCTTCATTTAAAGGAATTTCTTTGTTGTTGTTGTTATTATTATTATTATTATTTTTATTTTCTTTTTTTTCTGTGTTATTATTAATTATATTTTTATTTTCATTGTTGTTATTATTATTATTATTTTCATTATTATTATTTAATTTATTATGTTTATTAAAAAATTTTTTTGTTGTTTTTTCACAATTATTTGCGGATTTGAATATTGCGCTTCCGTCTAAATTATATTTTCTACAATTGTCCCAAATTAATTGAATGTCCGCTTTAACTTCATCGATTGATTTATAAATATTATTATCTAAATTGTTTGAAATGGTTGAAATATCCATTGGTTTTTGTATAATTGTTGGATAATCTGTTAATCCTAATGCTTCATAATCAACTGGAAATAAAAATGGTTTTATATTTTTATCTTTTTTTATATAATCTAAATATTCTTTTATAATATTTTTTTCATCTTCATTCATTATTTTAAATGATAAATTAAATTTTATAAATTTTTAAAAATATTTATTATTTATTTTTTTTTTTTTTAATTAAATATTTAATTTAATTAATTTATTATTATTATTATTATTATATTAATTAAATATAATAAATAAATAAAATATTTATTATATTTTTTAAAAATATTTTTCGTATTTTTTATCATTTTCGTTATTTAATTGATTTATATGAGAATCAATATTATTATTATTATTATTTAAATTATTCATTTCAACATTATTTATATTATTATTATAATTATAATTATTATTAATATTATTAATATCATTAATATTATTATTATTATTATCATTAAAATTAATAATAATTTCAGTGATTGGAAATTTATCTTTATTAAAAGGAAATTCTTTAAGAACATTTTCTAATCGATTTTTATTATTTTCGTCTTTTGTTAATTTTCTTATTACATGAACACAAAATGTAATAAAATCAAAATCTTCATTGCAAACGCAATTATTATTAATAAAATTATAAAGTTCTTTTATATGAATATTTTTTAAATAATCGTACGAATTTTCATTCATAATTAAACCTTCTAAAGAAATTAAATACGGTTCAAAATCGCATGTGTCTTTTTTATAGAATTTAAATAATTTATTAACAATTGAATTTGGATCATCTTTATCAAAAAACAAATTTTTTCTTAGATCAATTAAATCATCGTTTATTTTTAATAAATCGAAAATGAATTTTAAAAGATCTTTAAAAAATTCCGCTTTGAATTTATACAAATCGAAATCTAAACTATACAAAAAATGTTTAGTTGAATTTATTGTAATTTCATTATTGTTTTTAGAGAAAATGAATAAATATTTTTTACACATATTCAGATTTTTTAATATAAAATGCGCAATGAAAGTTTTATTAGTTAAACAATCTAAATCAAATTTTGAAATATTATTATTAAAATCAATGTAAATTTGTATAAATAAATCAATAATAATTTCACTTTTTTTATAATTAAATGGACGATTATTATATTCAATTTTGTTTCTTGATTGATAATCAAAATATTCAGAAAAAGTTGGAGATTGAAAATGAATAAATAATGTGATCATTCTAGAAATGAAATTAGAAATGATGAAACATTTTTTAATATCAACTGTGAAATTTGTGTTGTATAAATAATTAAAAAAATCAAAAAAATAATCAATGTTTAATAAAAGTTTGTTTGAAATTTTTGGGAAAAATTCTATTAATTTTAAAACTAAATCGGAAAAATATTTTATGTTAAAATTATTATTATTTTCGTTAGTTTTTAAATAAAATGGTTCAATTATTATTGATTTTAAAAAAATAAATGATAAATTTACGATTTTTTCATTGCTATTGAAAATCATTTCAATGAAAATATCAAATAATTCATTGAATTTATCAAAAACAATTTCAAATAAAATTTCTTTTCCATTTGAAATGATTTTATTTAAATTTTTAATGATTTTTTTAATTTCTTCAAAAAAATCATCATTTTTAATTTCGTTATTAATTTTATCAAAAATCCATTTGAAATTTTTATCGATGATTTTTTTATTATTTTCATTATTATTTTCTTTAATAATTTCATTAATATTTTTTAATATATTTTCATTATAAAAAATAAACGTTTGATTTTCAAAATGTTTGAAATTAGAATTATTATAATCATTATTAATTTCAAATTCAGAATTTTCTTTAATAATTTCATAAAAATATTTTTTTGGCATTAATCGATTTTCACTAAATGAATAAAAAGGAATAAATTTAAAATATTCATTTTTATTTTCATTATAAAATATTTTTTTATACAAATTTTCACATTCTTTATTATAATTTTCAATTTCATTTTCATTAAATTTCGTCATTAAATCATAATTAAATTTAATAATATTTTCATTATTTTCATTAATTTTAACCAAATTTTCATTTTCTTCAATTTTTTCTTTTATTAAAATTTTCATCGGAGATTTTATTTTTCTTTCATAAATTAACATATACGCGTTTTTATTCTTTTCATTACTGAAATTATTATTATTATTATTAACATAATAAAAATTATCACTATTGATGCTACTGAAATTGCCATTAATATTATTATTTTCTTCAACTCCGCCGAAACATTCATTTTCCATATTTTTTATATCAAATTTCGATATTAAACTATCATTAAATTCCAACCAATTTTCTTCTTCATCAGTTTCTTTTAAAAAATCACTAATGTTTCCTTTTCCATCTCTATTTGTATTTATATACGAATAATAATGTCCTGAATCAGCTGAACCAACATGAACGATGATTCCTTTTAAATAATAGTCATAATATTCATCACATTTGAAATAAATTCCTTTTTTAACATTTTCGTTTAAATTTTCGTTGTTATTTAAAACATTTTCTATTGTAAAATCTTTTAAATTCAAATTTTTTGGAAATTCTAATTTTGAATTTATTTTTTCGTTGTGGTTCATTTCCCAATTGAAAAATATTCTTTGTAAATGAATGATTAAAACATTTGGTAAATCCGCAAGAATGTTTCTTTTTTCGATTTTGACTTTGTTTTTACATCCTTCGCATTCATAGCCATCAATAAATTCTTTATTGAAATATTTTTCTAAAGAATCTTTCAATGTTTTCATGTTTTTAACTTCCAAACTTAAAAATAAAATCGGCTCGAAATTCATTTTTATTTTATGACATTGCAAACATTCAATCAAGCTGCAATTTCTTCCGCCGAAAATGTTATTAATCATGTATTTAAATTCATTATTTAATCCAACATTTTCAATTCGATCTAAAAAAATCGCAAGAAATTCTTGTGCATCTTTTTGTTCGTAGATTTTCGTTGGATTTCCTTCATAATCTTTGAAAGAAAATGTGAATTCAAATGGATTGTAATATTGTTTGTTGCTTAATAAAAGATTACTAAATAATTTTTGAAGTTGATGGAAAAAATTATCATCGATTTGAATGGATGATTTTAAATATTGTGTGTAAATTAAATTTTCTTTTTCGTTGTCGTTCGTGCGAAGAATGTTGTAACGCAAAGAAGGAATCATATAAAATTGTTGCATTGTTGAATTCATGTAGCAAATGCAACCTAAATTTTTTAATCCAACGTGTAAAAATTTTTTTTTTTTTGTGATTGTGTTTGTGTTGATGCTGAAATTAAAGGAATTTTTTTGGTTTTTGATTGAATCGAAAATTTCGAAGAATTTTTCGAGATTTTTAATGTTGTTTTTGAATAATATTAAAATTAAATCGTATAATTTTATTTTAATTTCGGATTTGTTTATGTTTTCGTTTTTGTTTGTGAATTTTTTTGTTTCTTCGTCGATGTTTATGAATAAACTCAAATCGTTTTTATTTATGTTATAATTTGGATTGTCAAAAATGTTTTTGTAAATAATTTCTTCTTTTTCGTTGATGATTTTTAGTTGAATTAAAGTTGGTTTGAATAGAATGTAAAATGAAGTAAAAAATTGTAAATATTTTATTTCTTTTAATAATGATAAATCATTTTCATTTAAATATTTAATTAAATATTCATCAAAAGTTTCTTTATTTAATTTATTATCATCAGTTTCGATTTTGTATTTTTTAATAAAATGTTGTGAAAATAAATTTTTTCCGAATTGTTTTAAAAACGCGTCGATATTAAATTTTTTTTGATAATTAATTAAATAATAAAATAATAAATTTTCTCTAATAATTTTTGATTTTTTTTCATCTATAATAAAATTATTATTATCTTTAATTTTATCTAAATCATTAAAAAAAAATTCATTATCATTCAAAAAATTATTAATATAATCAATATAAATTTTGTACGGTTTTAAATCGATTAATTCTTCTAATTTTTTATTTTTTTCATTTTGATTATTGTTTGTAATAAAAAAAATTAAATTTTCAATGAAATTATTATTATTAATTTTATTATTAATATTATTTGAAATTTTATTATTTAAATCATCGTCATTTAATTCATTTAAAATTTTTGTTAAATTTTCAATTTCTTTTAAAATATTTAAATAAATTTTTGTTTGTTCTTTATTAATTGATTCTAATGTTAATGAAATTATATTAATACTTTTTAATATGTAATTTTTTATTATTGATTTAATATCGAAATTTTTTTTTTCTTTGTAATTTTTAAATAAAACTAAAAAAATTTCGTAAAAAATTTCGTATTTAATTTCATTGAAAATGTTTTTATTATTATTATTATTTTCAATGAAATTATCAATTTCGTTTGAATGTTCTTTTTCTAAATCGATGAATAATTTTTGTAAAAAAATTTCGTTTTTGTTTATTAAAATTTGAATTACTTTTATAAATGAAAGTTTTAAATTGTTTTTTATTGATTCGTTTTCGTTATTTAAACTTTTTGAAATAATACTAAAAATTTTGTTTGTAATTTCTTCATTAATTTCTAAATTTGGAAAAATAATAATAATTAATTGAATAATTTCGCTTATTATTAAATTTTTATCTAAATTATTATTATTATTATTATTAAAATTAAATTTATTTTCTAATAAATCTAAAAATGCTTTTAATAATTCAATGTTGTTAAATTCATTTGAAATTTTTGTTTTTAAATTTTCTTTTTGAATGTCATTATAAAAATATTTATTATTATTATTATTATTATTATTATTATTA
>JAEEGK010030825.1_pt1 | contig 10603 bp, 9 predicted proteins | sample 8958771 | NCBI WGS metagenome assembly JAEEGK01 (sample SAMN16246547, study PRJNA631951) | gut metagenome | biome: gut microbiome; feature: rumen; material: SC-attached | host: Bos | place: Iran: Karaj | collected 2018-10 | reverse complement strand
CTCATTAGGAGAATATGCATTCGCCAAAACACAAATCACATCAATTACAAGCTATGGAAATGTAACAACACTTCCAGCTTATGTATTCTATAACTCCAAACTTTCTGGAGCACTAGATTTAACTGGTATTAGCTCATTAGGAGAATATGCATTCGCCAAAACACAAATCACATCAATTACAAGCTATGGAAATGTAACAACACTTCCAGCTTATGTATTCTATAACTCCAAACTTTCAGGCGAACTTGACTTGACAGGCTTTACTTCAATAGGAGATTATACATTCGCCAAAACAGGAATTACATCAATTACAAGCTTTGGAACATTTACAGAAATTCCTAAAGGTGCATTCAGTGAATGTGAATCATTAACAACAATAAATCTTGAAAATGTTACGACTATTGGAGAATCATCTTTCTATGGATGTTCTTCTTTGTCTACATTAGAAAACAGTGAAAGTTTGACAACCATCGGAGGAGCAGGATTCAGAGGCTGTAATTTTGCAAAATTTACAATCACAAACAACTTAACACTTGGTTCTTCTGCTCTTGTAAGTGCTGTTGAGGAATTGACAATTGATATTGCAATCACGGCAACCAATGCCAGCTCAATTATAAACAACTATATAAAGAATATATCTGGTGTAAAGCATGTAATATTTGCACAATCTGCAGTCATTCCTAATGAGGGATCTTCATTCAGCCTAAGGCAATCTGATCAGAATCCTAAACCAAATTTACCAGCTTCTACTATCGCTTTGAATGGTGCATTCTTATATTCTTTCAAAAGTACACTGGAAAGCATTGAGTTTAAAGGTGCAAATTCTTCAATTGGTGGTACTCAATTTATTAATTACAAAAAGCTTACACAAGTTATAACAAATGGAAATGTTACTTCTATTGGAAACTTTACATTCTACGGTTCTACAAGCCTTGCCTCTATTGATTTGGAAGGTGTTACATGCGTTGGAACTTGTGCATTTGAGAACTGTACAGCACTTTCTGAAATAACTATAGGAAATACCATAAAACAAATTGGTCAGCGCGCTTTCTATAATGCAACAGGTTTGAGTAACACAACTATTTCAATTCCAGTATCTGTGTTTGCAATCGGAAACTCTGCATTCTACACATCAGAACAAACCCAACCAGTTATAACAATTGCTCATATAGAAGCAGGGGAAGGCATCGAAACATGGTATAATTTTTCTACTAATTCTTCTACAACTTATACCTATTGGACTACTACAATTATGGATCCTTCTACTGGAGCTTGCCCTGATAATGTATCTTCAAATGGAGCAACTACAATAACAGGCAGTGACCAGGATACCATAGATAATACTATTATATCTGCTGTAACAACTTCTAGTGGATCCATAAGTTATTTACGAAAAATTGAAAACTAACCACCTTGCAAATGAGATAATAATTGGAGAAAAAAATATGAAAACAACAATAAACAAACTTTTTATTTTGATTATCGCAACAACTCTTATAACTCTAGTAACTGCCTGTGATTCTTCAACGCTTCGCCAGTCTCAAGAAGAATCCAACGCAGAAGTTTTTATTCTAAATGGAACAATTTCATTGAATGCAGATGCAATGCCAAAGGAATTTATTAATAAGAATACAACCGCAAACCGCGCAGCCACAAGTTCTTTTAAGCCAACAAATGATGACTATTCTTATTATGTAATTGCAGTTCAAGGTCAAAAAACTTTAAATGCCACAATTTCAAAATCAGATGATAGCGTTTATTATACCCTTTATCTTAATTCTAGAGGAACTTGGATTATAAAAGCATTTCTTTATTATGAACTCGAACTTGTTGCCCAAGCAGAAGATGAAGAAGTGATAATTTCGGAAGGTATTGCAAATGGATCCAGTGTTTCTGGTTCAAAATGGCTTTCTGTTACTCCACTAATTGACTCAAGCAAAAAAGGTGCAATCAATCTTGCGGTAAAAAATCAGGTTGCAGCCACAAGCTCAATTACATGGCACTGGGTTGATGTTGCAAAAACCGGAAATTCAAAACTTCAGGATCAGACTAAAACTGTAAGTTCATCAAATCAGATCGCAGAATTCTCATACGAATCTGTAAACAGCGGATCTTATAATGTTGAAATCATTTTCAAAGATTCAACAGGTAAACTTCTCTACTCCTGCTATGAAGCAATCAATGTTTTTGCAAACTGGACAACAGATACCTGGTGCGGTAAAAGTCCATATTTGAATGACAAAAATGAATTTGTTTTTGATGATACAGTAAGTGATGCCTATGCTAAAGATACAAAACGTCTGGACATCGATGAAAACACAACTCTTTATTATCTTTGGAGCAATGTTCCTGCAGAAGCAAATACCCTGGATGAAAATCCTGCTGAACCTTTGCAAACTCAATATGGTGGACAGATATTTACTTCGCTTTCGTCAAACACAACAATCACCTCTCCTATTGCAGATAGTTCCAACTTCTGCTTTGACGGATCAACTCTTTACATTCCGCCTTACAGATATATAAATTCATATGCAGGATATTCAAAAGATGAATCTTTTGATTTGTATAATATTTTGGAAACTCCTGAAAATATACAGGTAGAAATTCCTTCAGACACAAGCAGCGTATTTTTAGATGGACGCCTATATTTCCTTTTCGCAACAGGTGATTTGGTTGCAGAAGATTATTATGTGGGCTGCTATGATACTATAAACAAAACATTCATGCGCACATATTTCACAATTTATTCAGCTAGTGATCCAACAGAACGAACGTGTCCTGCCTTTACTGTAACACACACAAAAGATCCTGATACTCAAGAAGTGACAGGAGGAGTAATTTATTATGCTCTAGAAAATAAGAATACTCAAAATGAAGATTTTGTTAATATAATTCGCAGACCTTTCGAAATCAAAACAGAAACAATGGATTACCAGGGGCAGGAAATAACTTACACTTCCCTTAGTTTTATAGATACTATAGAAAATGGCTCTAATCAAATGAATCGGGCTAATTATAACTTACAGTCTTTTATTAATAGTACAGACATGCTTTGGTATCAACTCTACCGAAACTTACGTGTTAGCGATATGACCGTAATTGGCAACAATCTTTATGTTCTTGTTTATTATGCTTTATTCCCAGAAATGACATATGGAGAATATTATAAAACAGGAGATAGTGATCCAGAAAAACTCTGTGATTCCTTTATAAGCACTGGCGGTATTTTGAAATTTGACACCAGTTCAAATGCATATGCAGCAGACCGTTTTGTTCCACAAGCTTGGCCAAATTATTCTGGTTCACCTGGAACTGAAAACAGAATACTTGGTTTCTACAGCGAAATTGGCTGCGTAAACGAAGATGGAGATCCATTCTCATATGCTGATGGCCAAGATTCCTCAGACTCTACAGTTTTCCCGGTACAGCCACCACTGGCACAAAAGGATTCCTATTTTTATGGTCCAAGAAAAATCCTTGCAACTGCAGAAAATAAAATCATAATAGCTGATGACGGTGGATTTATCCAAATAGATTCAACCGGAAAAGGCAACAGACTCTTAGATAAACGAAAACCAATCAACAGAGTTTTGACTGTAAATCTTTCTGACTACAGCTTTGAAAACATAATTGAAGTGGGAACTACTTTCTCTGCCGCCTATTCATCTGGATATGGTGCAAACTGCTTTTCTCCAGATATTATTATGGTAGGTCCTTAAAAAAGAAGCTTATAAATCCCTCGGGCGAAAGTAGCGGCATATTTTTCGTTCTGGGGGCAATTCATTAAAATTATGATTGTGGTTTTTGTGTCGGGGTGGTAGCTACTGAAGGAATTAAAAACATTTGTGGCGCCGCCGTGAAAGATTTCGCCGTTCTGGACATAAAAACCGTAGCCGTAGGATTCGGAATCTATCATTTTTTTGTAGGTCTTTTTCTTTACAACTTTTCCGCGGATGAGGTTTTCATTCCATTTGTACAAATCTACAACACTTGAATTAACATCGCCGTAACCTGTGGCAAATCCGTAGGGAATGCTGTAGTAGCGGTTTTTCCAGTCGTAGCCGCGGGTATCTGTTTTCTGAAACTCGATGTTTGTGTTGTTCATTTTGCAGGGAGTAAAAATATATTTTTTCATATACTCCGCAAACTCCATACCCGAAACCTGCTCAATGATTTTTGCAAGCAGATAGTAGTTTGTGTTACAGTAAAAATATTCTGTTCCAGGTTTTATAAATAGAGGTGCATCGTTCAAATATTTAAGGATAATTTCTTTTTCTACAGGCTCGTTGCGTACGGTGGCATTTTCAATTTTTGCAGCAACTTTTGTCGGGAAAAATTCGTATGGTGCATTCAGACAATCAGTGAGGCCTGAGTGCATGTTCAAGAGCATTTCTACAGTGATATCATCACCATATTGAAAATCTGGAAACCAGCGTGAGATTTTATCTGCAAGAGTAAATTTCTTTTTCTGGATCAACTGCATGATTGCGGCCGCAGTCATCTGTTTTGTTATAGAACCAATTTCAAAGGTTGTGTTAATTTGAATCTGAGCAGAATCCGGATTTTTTCTGTCGCACAGGCCATAGCCCTTTGCAAGAATGATATCTTTCTTTTTAGAAATGAGCAGCGCACCTTCAAAGTCTTTTTCATTAAGATAAGCTTCGATTTTTTCAATTTCTTCGGAATAAGAAGGATTTATAATCTGATCGCAGGCAAATTGATTTTTTGTTGAGCAGGCATAAAACAAAAATGAAAGAAAAATGAGCGCAGTTGTTAGGCGCATATAACGGATTTTTATTTTTATTAAATTGCCTGTCTCCATATTCCATATTATATTTATAGATGAAGAATATTTCTAGTATCGCGGCCCCTGAGCTTGTCGAAGGGCCCCAAAGGAGACACAATATGAAAGAAATCACAATCACCGCACAAAACTGGGAAACTGAAGTTATCAAATCAGAAAAGCCTGTCCTCCTGGACTTTTGGGCTCCATGGTGTGGCCCTTGCAAAATGCTTGGTCCTGTAATTTCCGAAATTGCCGATGAGCACGACGAAATCAAAGTAGGTAAAGTCAACGTCGACGAAGAAGCAGACCTCGCCGAACAGTTTGGTGTTATGAGCATCCCAACACTCGTCATGATGAAAGAAGGCAAAGTCGTTAATTCTTTCACAGGCTACGCACCTAAAGAAAGCATCGAAGAATTTATTGCAAAGTAATAAGGTCTATCTTTATTCTTTCAAAATCATCTTCGTTTATACAAAACCTGTTCATATCCACATGCCCGTCTGTAAAAGCAACACCTTCTGCTTCCAGTTTTTCCTGCTGCACAGATGGGCCCCCAAACGCAAAGCTCCCTGAACAAAATCCTTTCGCATTTACAACACGGTGGCATGGTATAACCCCAGGCTCCGGATTTTGGTGAAGTGCATTCCCTACATATCGCCTGAGATTGCAATTTCCCGCCAGTGCTGCGACTTGAGAATATGTTGCAACCTTACCACGAGGAATGAGTTTTACTGCTGCGTAGATTTTTTGGGATATTGGGGAAAACATTATATTTTATTGTACAGGAATTCTTAGAAAATTCCATTATTTTTCCCACAAGGTGCAGTTTATAGTGTATAATGTATGGACTATTATTATAGGAGAAAAACGTATGGAATTGAAATTTTATCGCTGTAAGGTTTGCGGCAAAATTATTGCCATTGTAAAAGACACTGGGGTCCCAACAATTTGTTGTGGCGAAGAAATGGAACAGATTATTCCAGGAACAACTGATGCGGCTGTTGAAAAGCACGTTCCTGTAGTTACTGTAAATGGAAATATTGTAGAAGTAAAAGTTGGTTCTGTTGACCATCCTATGGCTCCTGAACACTTTATTGAATGGATTGCCTTGAGCACAAAGCAGGGTAATCAGCGTAAGATTCTTAAACCAGGAGACGCTCCAAAAGCAACCTTTGGAATTGTAGACGGCGACGAAGTTGTAGCAGCATATGCATATTGCAATTTGCATAGTCTCTGGGGGTCAAAATAATGAGTAAATATACTGGAACAAAAACAGAAAAAAATCTGCTTGCGGCATTTGCAGGCGAAAGTCAGGCACGCAACAAATACACTTATTTTTCTAAAATCGCAAAGGATGAAGGCCTTGATAAAATCTCGGAGGTTTTTGCTAAAACTGCAAACAACGAAGAAAACCATGCAAAGATGTGGTTCAGTGAACTTGGCGGTTTGAACAAAACTAACGAAAATCTTGCCGCTGCTGCTGATGGCGAAAACTATGAATGGACAGACATGTATGTTCAGTTTGCAAAAGAAGCAGAAGAAGAAGGATTTGCAGACCTTGCAGCTAAATTCCGCGCTGTTGCAGAAATTGAAAAACGTCACGAGGAACGCTATCGTGCACTTCTTAAGGACGAAGATTCAAAGGCTCAGCTTGCAAAGAGTACTGTAAAAGTTTGGGAATGTCTCAAATGCGGTCACATTGTAACAGGCCCTGCAGCTCCAGAATACTGCCCTACTTGCGGCGAATACAATCAGTATTTTGAAGTAAACGAAGATAATTACGACATGATTTTAACCTGGGGACGCTAATGGATAATAAAGCCTTATTTAATTTACAATACGGCGTCTTCATCTTAGGAACTCAAAGCAACGGAAAAATAAATGCCTGCGTTACAAATACTTGTATGCAGGTTGCGGCAGATCCGGTTAGAATTGCAATTTCGGTTATCAATTCTAATCTCACCTGCCAGATGATCAAGGATTCGGGAGTTTTTACACTTTCGGTTCTTGATAAAAAAACAACTTTTGAAACAATAAAGCACTTTGGATATCAGAGCGGAAAAAACGTAGACAAGTTTGCAGATTTTGAATATTCAACAGATTCTGCAGGCTGTCCATACTTAAACAGCCAGATTTGCGCGCTTTTTTCTGCAAAGGTAATTGCTGCACAGAATCTTGGTTCACACACTCTTTTTACGGCAGAAGTTACAGATGCAAAAATCATGAGCCGTGAAGAACCAATAACTTATGCATATTATCAAAGCTTTATTAAACCAAAACCAGCTGCCCCAACAAGCGGAAAAATTGTAGGCTGGCGTTGTAAGATTTGCGGATATGTACACAACAGTCCCGAGCTTCCGTCAGACTTTACATGCCCACTTTGCGGACATCCGGCAGAGGATTTTGAACCGATTTATGAACAGGCTGGCGCGCTAGAACAAACTGTGCCGACCACACCAATCAATACAAACGTAAAAAGTTCACAGGAGGAAAAAATGAACAAATACGCAGGAACACAGACAGAAAAAAACTTATTGGAAGCTTTTGCTGGAGAAAGTCAGGCAAGAAACAAATACACATACTTTGCATCAAAGGCTAAAAAAGAAGGCTTTGAACAGATTGCAGCAATTTTTGAAGCAACTGCAAACAACGAAAAAGAACACGCAAAAATGTGGTTCAAAGAATTGGACGGAATTGGAGATACAGCTGCTAACCTTAAAGCTGCTGCCGACGGTGAAAATCACGAATGGACAGATATGTACGAAGGCTTTGCAAAAACTGCAGAAGCAGAAGGCTTCCCTGGTCTTGCTGCAAAATTCCGTGCTGTAGCTGCAATTGAAAAGCATCACGAAGAGCGCTACCGTGCACTTCTTAAGAACGTAGAAACTGCTGCTGTATTTGAAAGAAGCGAAGTTAAAGTTTGGGAATGCCGCAACTGTGGACATATCATCGTAGGAACAAAAGCTCCAGAGGTTTGCCCTGTTTGTGCTCATCCAAAGAGTTATTTTGAAATTAGTGCTGAAAATTATTAAGTAGTAGGGAATTCCTATTATACCACACCTTGTTCCAAAAAGATAGCGATATTTTTTTGTTGCAAGGTGTTTTTTTTATGCTAATATATAATTGTAACAAGGAACGAGATGAGGACGTACACCGGTTACTTGGTAGGAGGCAAATATGAGGAGTCCGGAAATTTGAGAGAGCGTGGTCAACGCTCAAAGAATATGTAGTACAAAAAAGACCACCAGCCGCTTAGAGCTGGATTATAAATATAGTGCCAGTACTGAGTTTACTGAGAGCACATTACGAGCCGGGCAAGACCCGGCCTTTTTTTTTGCCCACGCGTTACTTTCAAAATCTTATAGGAAAAATTCTGCAATAAATACTACTGCGCAGCACACGCATGCAACTGGGAACAGGCCTGCTCCAAAGAAAGAAAGTATAATTCCAACTGCAAGAGCAATAATACCTGCAATCGGTGACTGAGTTGCCTGAACAATAGCAGGAAAAGTCATTACTGCAAGAGTTACATAAGGAACATAATACAAAAACGAGCGGATAAATCTGTTCTTTATTGGCTTACGAATAAGCGTGAGCGGCAAAACACGAATGAGATACGAAACACCAAAAGCCGTGAAAATTGCAAGATAATTATAGAGGGTTGGGTTCATTCTGCAGCCTCCTCTTCAATCGGCTTAATAAGTGCAACAATTGTGGCAATCACAACTGTAAGAATGATTGTTCTTGTTCCAGACGACAATTCCTTTACATAAGGTACAATTCCACAAATATAACTGCATACAAAGCTTACAAAAACAGCAATTGCAATCACAAGATTTTTACGTGCTGGCGGAATGATGATTGCAAGGAACATTCCGTACAATGCAACAGAAAGGGCACTTACAACACGGGCAGGCAAGAAGTTTCCTGCAATAATTCCCATTGAAGTTCCAAGACTCCAAAGGAATGCGGCTATAATGATTGCCCCGTAATTATATACAGGCTGAATTGTTCCAGGGCGGGCAATTGTTATACCAAAGATTTCATCTGTAATTCCAAAGCCTACAAAAAAGCGGTGAACCATTGGAGTAGCAGGATCAAATCTCTGGGCAAGTGCACAGCTCATCAAAAGGTAGCGTGCATTTACAACAAGAGTAATTATGGCAATTTCTAAGAATGAAGCGGCTGCCTGCATGGAAGTAAAAAGCGCATATTCACCAGCAGAAGCAAGATTAAAAAAGCTTGCGATAAAGCCCTGAATTGGAGTAAGGCCTGCATTACGGGCAACTATACCAAGAGAAAAAGCAACTGCAAAATAACCTAGGCCAATTGGAACACCGTCGCGAAGGCCTTCTAAGAACACCTTGCCATTTTTCATTTTTGAATAATTCCCTTAAAGTCAGCGAGTTTTGCGTAGCCCTTGCGCTTCATAAAGGCAGCCAGACCGTCTATAATTTCAACCATAGCTGGAGGATTAGCAAAGGTGGCTGTTCCAACCTGAACTGCATCGGCACCAGCCATAATAAATTCTACAGCATCCTGCCAGGTAGCAATTCCGCCAATAGCAATAACTGGTACGCGCTGATCTTCTGGCAAAGTATTAATTGCCTGAACAAGCTCGTAAATAAGACGAACTGCAATAGGACGAACTGCAGGGCCACCAAGTCCGGCTTTGAGTTTATCAAAAACAGGAACTCCGCGTTCAATATCAATTGCAATTCCCTGGAAGGAGTTACAAAGACTGATTGCATCGGCACCCGCTTTTATACATTCTAATGCAACTGAATTGAGCTCAAGTGACTGTGGTGTAAGCTTTACAACAAGAGGCTTTTTAGTTGCAGCACGAACAGCACGAACAACTTCTCCTGCAGCGGTACAACTCATTCCAAAAGCAGCACCACCGGCAGAAACGTTAGGACAAGAAATATTAAGTTCAATCATTGGAACATCAGTTTTGTCCAGAAGCTCTGCGCCTTTTGTATATGTTTCAAGAGAGCTTCCGCTGAGATTTGCAATTGCAACAGGCCCAAGCTTGAGCATAGCAGGCAGCTCATGTTCTATAAAATGTGGGATTCCAGGATTCTGGAGCCCGATTGAGTTCATAAGACCAGATGGAGTTTCGTGAACACGAATTCCATCATTTCCCTGGCGAGGTTCAAGTGTAAGACCTTTAGAAGAAATACCTCCAAGGCGGCTTACATCAAAAACAGATTCATATTCTGTACCAAAGCCAAAGGTACCTGAGCTTGCGATAACAGGATTTTTGAAGGTAACACCTGCGATATTTACAGAAAGATCAGGCTCATTCTTGAGAGGCTCCCGTCTAGGCTGAACCTTTATACCTGCAACACTTTCGCGGGTTTTAGTTCCATCAAGATTATCAAAATCAAGAATGCGGCTGTAGAAAACAGGGCCTTCTGTACAGCAGCGTTTCTTTCCTTCGCTTGTTTGGATTGTACAGCCAAGACAAACGCCTACTCCACAAGCCATGTGCGATTCAAGACTAAGATAACATGGAAGGTCACAGGCTTCGGCCACCTTTTTTACATAAGCGAGCATTGGAGTTGGACCACAGGCATAAACTGCATTGTAGTTTCCATCACGAAGGGCCTGTTCGGTAAGTGCTGCAGGAAGCATTCCGTGAACACCTACAGATCCGTCATCAGTTGTGATAGTGAGTGCAGCAGGTTTGATATTTTCAAGTCCGTATGAACCGCTTTTGAACGAAGCATAAAAATCATAACTGCCATCAGGCAAAGTTTCTGCAAAACCCGCAACAGGGGCAACGCCAATGCCTCCGCCAACGATGCAGGCCTT
>JAEEGK010030821.1_pt1 | contig 10603 bp, 9 predicted proteins | sample 8958771 | NCBI WGS metagenome assembly JAEEGK01 (sample SAMN16246547, study PRJNA631951) | gut metagenome | biome: gut microbiome; feature: rumen; material: SC-attached | host: Bos | place: Iran: Karaj | collected 2018-10 | reverse complement strand
CACCAAACCATTCGCGATAAACTCAGACACTCTGATTTCGGTTGCAATTGCGAGAAAGCCGTGGATTGTATTCAACTTCCACAACGGCAGCACTCCGCAAGCCAATTTCGGAGTAACCGTTGCTAACAGTCTGATTACCACCGACAATACCGGATTGGCGACATTTATCCCCCAACAATTCGACACCATTCCCTACTCTATCGCCATCAACAGCACCATAACCATTGCCGATACCATTTACAATCTGCAAAAACCGACAATTATCGATATCGATATGGCTCTTATCGACACTACCAGCAACTATCTGCAAATAGGCGACACCAACTATAATCCGCAACAACAATCGCACACCATAATCTTCTGTTTGTCAGATGGTTCCTCACCAATCGATTCGGTTAGAATAACAATGAACGGCATTGAGAAAAACACCGACAGCACAGGTTGCGCCGTGTTTGATGGACTCGCCTCGGGAACAGAAATCGCCTACATTATAAGCAAGATAGGATACGAAACCACCGATGGCCTCGAATCGCTCCGCGACACTATTGTTTGCTCCGGCAACTCCATTATTAAGGTTATGCTCAGAAAACAACTTAACACAAGCCTTAACACTGACAATCAGTCTGATATAAAAATATACCCGAACCCATCCAATGGCGTTTTCTTTATCGACAACTGCAATGATGCAAAAATATCGGTCTTCAATAGCAATGGTAATTATTTGAAAACCACAAAAATAAACAATGGCAAATTCGATATTCGCCCCATTGCTCCCGGATTATACACTCTGATTGCAGAAACACAAAAGGGAATAGTAACTGTGCAAATAGTTATTTATTAGCCAATTGCTTCATTTTGCACCATGCTCGACATTGAGACATACCGCAACTTTTGTCTTTCGCTTGGCGCCGATGTGGTGGAGAAGATGCCTTTTGCGGCTTTCCCGCACGGCGCGAGCGTGCTGGTGTTTTACGTGCACGGCCATATGTTCGCTTTTTTCGATTGCGACGATTATGGCATTGTCACGCTCAAGTGCCAGCCCGACCGCATCGGGGAACTCAAAGCCCGTTACGACAGTGTTGGGCGCCCGTTCAACCTTTCGCCCAAACACTGGATTGGCGTTGATGCCCGCACCGCCCCCGCCGACCTGCTTCGCGAACTCACCCGAAACTCGTACCAGATTGTACGGGCCAAATACAAGGAGTAATTGCTGCAAGCTGAGCAGTTCTCGACACTCTTTCATAAAAATATTATAAACCCAAAAAGTGCGCAATCGTTTGCGCAACATTCTGCCAAAATGCGGAATCGTTGCCCCGTCTGCTTTATATATTTTATTGATTATTAATAATATAATATATATAATTTATTCGAAGGCCAAATTTTGAGATTTCCCCGAAATTCTTTGTCCGATTCATTTCAACCGCCTACAATTGCAGTGTGTTTGGCGCGCGAACACGTTGATAATTAATAATTTAATAAAATTTATTAATATGAAACGTAATGAATTAATATCACCTTTTATGCAAGGAGCATTTTCGGAGCCAGTTTTGCACAAATTAGTATTGAGCAAGATAGATTTTGAACTCTCTGACGAAATCTGGTGCTATATTAACGAAGGGTTCGGGCATTTTTGGGATGTTGAAGTTGGTATTGGCAACGACTTTTATTTTGATGAAGCTTGCCAATCAATACAAAAACACCTTGATTCTGTGGGTGTTTTGTTTCCGTCGGAGAAGTTGGCGGCAATCTTGGATATAATGTTCGACTTCATCGAGCAGATTCCAGGCGCTTTTTTGGATGACGATGCCGTGTTGGTTCCCGAAAACAAGAACATCAATGATTTTTGCGGATGCTATAGTGATTTTGAATCCAGCGAAACGCTTCCCGCCATTACCGATAATGACACCAATATTGTATTCATATCCAAATGGTTAAAGGATGAATTGCCTTCGTTTTTCGACCGTTTTACAACTCTGATGGACGAGATGGGGATTCAGTGGAGTTTGCTGAAAGCCACCCGCGACATTTGGGCTCGCGACTATATGCCAATCCAAATTTCTGAAAAAGAGTTTGTTAAATACAAATATTCGCCAAACTATCTGCACGGCGATAAAGAACACACAACCGACTGCGAAGAAGCCTGCAAAGCCTTGGGTATCAATTATCGGGAAACCGATTTGATAATTGATGGCGGAAACATCACACCTTGCGGCGACTATTTTGTGATGACCAGCAAGGTATTCACCGAAAACGGAAAACTGAAAGGCGATTGGCGTTTTAAATTGTTGTTGGAAAAAGAGTTGGGGCGGAATGTCATAATCATTCCCTGGCATCAGATTGGCAGTTCCGACGACCCGAAAACCGATGTTTACGGCCATTCCGACGGCTTTGTCAAATGGTGCGGCGGAAACAAAGTTCTGATGTCGAACCATCGGGACACAGATGCGAAAGAAGCCGCCGCAATGCGCCAAATTCTGGAATCGTACGGCTTTGAAGTCACCGAAATGCTGTTCGATGTTGAAAGCCCGAATCCCGACTGGAACTGGGCCTACATCAACTTCCTTCAGGTTGGAAATAAGATAATTATGCCGTCGTTCGGGATAGCCGAAGACCGTCAGGCGCTGGAATACGTGAAGAATGCCTTCCCAGACTGCGATGTCCGCCAAATCCGTATGCGAGACATTGCGGAAAAGGGCGGGGCGCTGCATTGCATTACGTGGAATATCAAATTCGGAAAACGGAAAACCAAAATAAGACATTCGGGCTTAAAGTACGACGAACTGAAACCGCTGGCAGAGCAAGGCGATGCGGAAGCGCAACTTAAACTCGCGCAATGCTTTGACGAAGGCAGAACCATTGAAAAAGACTATACTAAAGTTGTTGAATGGTGCACAAAAGCCGCAGAGCAGGGATATGCGGGTGCGCAAAACAATCTTGGTACTTGCTATTATAGGGGCGAAGGGGTTGAAAAAGACTATGCGAAAGCTGTTGAATGGTATGCCAAAGCCGCAGAACAAGGCGAATCGGGTGCGCAATACAACCTTGGTGCCTGCTATTATAAGGGCTGTGGGGTTGAGAAAGACTACGCGAAAGCTTTGAAATGGTTCAGGAAAGCCGCCGAGCAAGGTGATTCTCTGGCACTAAACGACGTTGGTATTTGTTATGAAAACGGATATGGTGTTGAAAAGGACATAAACAAAGCCGTTGAGTGCTACGCAAGAGCCGCCGAACAAGGATGCGCCACGGCCCAAAACAATCTCGGCCTTTGTTACATATTCGGACAAGGTGTTGAAACGGACTACAAAAAAGCCGTTGAATGGTTCACCAAAGCTGCCGAACAAAACGATTGCTGGGGACAATATAATCTTGCAGTCGCTTATGAAAAAGGTGAAGGTGTTGAGAAAAACTACGCTAAAGCGGTGGAATGGTTCACTAAAGCGGCAATGCAGGGTTTGGCAGATGCACAAAACACTCTTGGCGGTTATTATAAGCGGGGTGATGGCGTTGAGAAAGACATTGCAAAGGCCGTGGAATGGTACACAAAGGCCGCACAGCAAGGAAATGCCAAAGCACAATACCATCTTGCCAAACTCTACAAAGAAGGCAAAGGCGTTGAAAATGATGACATAAAAGCCGCTAAATGGTTTACTAAAGCCGCAAAGCAGGGATATGCGGAAGCACAAAACTCACTTGCAATTTGTTATGAACTTGGCGAAGGCGTTGAAAAAGACCGCCGAAAAGCCGTAGAGTGGTTTATAAAAGCCGCAGAGCAAGGCAACAAGAATGCTCGGTATAATCTTTCATTGTGTTGCGATGGCGGGTTCGACATTGGTGCGGACATCACAAAAGTCCTTGATTGGTACACGAAAATGGCCGCGCAAGGCGACCTGGAAGCAATGAAAATTCTTGGTGTTGCATACAAATACGGCGAAGGCGTGAAGAAAGACCTTGCGAAAGCCGTTGAATGGCTAACCAAAGCCGCCGAGCAAGGCTACGCGCCTGCGCAAAACGCTCTCGGCTTCTGCTACGAGTATGGCGACGGCGTTGAGAAAGACCTGAAGAAAGCCATCGAGTGGTACACCAAAGCCGCCGAGCAGGGCGATGCAAGAGCACAGAACAATCTGGCATTGTGCATTAAGGAATTGGAAGGGAAATAAATACTTATTGTTTAATCTTTAAAATAGTAAATTATGAGTGAACCTATTATTAGTGGTTATCCTTATGAAAATCCTTATAGCTTATACTTTGGGCGCAGGATATCTTTTATACAAAAAAAGGCGGAGCAAGGTGACGCGGAAGCTCAATTTCAATTAGCCAGATATTATTATTGGGGCTGGGAAACAGAAAGAGACCCCGCGAAAGCAGTCGAATGGTACACCAAGGCCGCAGAACAAGGAGATGTGTGGGCGCAAATCAACCTTGGTGATTTGTATTATTCGGGTAATTGTGTTGAAAAAGACTATTCAAAAGCAGTCGAATGGTACACTAAAGCTGCCGAACAAAAATGGGGTTGGGGGCTGGGGCAATATAAACTTGGAATGTGTTATTTAAATGGTGAAGGCGTGCCGCAGGATTATAAAATGGCTTTAAAAATGTTTTTAAAAGCTGCAAAGAAAGGTTATAAAGATGGGCAAATCAAAGCTCAAATTGCACTTGGCGACTGCTATAAAAATGGTAAAGGCGTCAAGAAAAACTCTAAAAAAGCTGTTGAATGGTACACCAAGGCAGCAGAACTGCACAATAAAGATAATGAATACAATAAAGAAGCACAATACAAGCTTGCAAAATGTTACGAAGATGGTTTTGGAGTAGAAAAAGACATTATCAAAGCTAAAATATTGTACAAAAAGGCCATTGATTACCCAGAAGCATCAAAATCTCTAAATGATTTGCTATCAAATCCTGCTTATGCCGAAATATTGGAAAAACACAAAAAGGATTTGAAAGAATACAAGGAAAAAGTAGGTGAATACTATAACGCGTATTCAATGGTGGATAAATGGTTTAATGATTTTTCAGATGAAGACAGGGAAAAGTATATGGAGCAATTCGAAACAAGGATTATCAATGGTGTATACACGATTTTCACATATAATGATGAATTAAAGAAAAAAATAAAGGACTTTGAAGAATACAAGAAAAATAATCCTAATAGTTTTCAGGAACGGTATTCAATGTCAAAAAGAAAGATTAGAAAATGGATTTCCGAAACTTCAGACGAAGAGTGGGAAGAGTATATGCAGGATTTTGAACCTAATATTGATTTAATAAATGAAATACTTAGTATTCGCGATTGGCGGAATTCGCTTATACTTTAAAACTAATTATCTATGTATAAGCATATTGTACTTAATCAGCCGCACGCTTCTGTTGAAGGATTATACGATAACCAATTGAGTTATTGGCAAATCAACACCGATTTTATCAATAATGTGGTTATTCCGTGGACTGATTGGCATACAGATTTCTTATTCAACCAATTGCAGGACGTACGCATCAAAAGAGTTCGTTTCCCATATTCTCGTTTTATTGTTGATGCAGAGCGTTTGTGGAACGACCCTTTAGAATCGGTAGGTCAAGGTATAGTGTACCGACAGTTTGGGGCGCACAGTAGGAATGTTCCGAAAAATGTCGAAACCCGATTAAAAAGACTATGGCAATGGCATCAAAAGCAACTTGTCAAAACATTGCAACCAGATGCATTATTACTTGACTGTCATTCATTTCCATCACATTTAAGCGATGTTGATATCTGTATTGGATATAACAATGACTGGTCGAAACCCGATGACAAAACCATATCGAAGGTGGCGGATATGTTTGACGGTTATGGTTATCGGGTTGGAGTGAACAATCCTTACAGCAATTCGGAAACACCATCGTGCAATTTCCGTTATTATTCACTAATGCTTGAAGTAAACAAGAAATGCTATCTGCGCCATCGAAGTATCGAACTGCGCACGCCGAAACATTTTAAAAAGCCAGTGCAAGATGTTGTTTTATTGGTGCAAAAAGAACTGTTGAAATAAATTGATTTGTATTATTGTATATGTAAAATTTTAAAAATGAATGAATATGGGTAAATTATTTGAAGTACTAACAAATTTTGTTAATGAAGTGAATAGCAATGTTGAAATTGAAAAACTCGAAGACAAATTTAATGAACTGGCACGGGTATTTCTTTATGGCGGCTATATTAAAGTGCGCGATGATTACAGAATTTATATCCGAACAGTTGAGTTTTATTTCCATAGTGAGAAAGAAAATGGTATACACGACCCAATTGTGTACCATCGCAATGGAAAGGGATTAAAAAAAGTTCCATACTTTCCTCTTATGACGTTACACTCTCACGATTCTGGTTATGACGTTACTTTTGAAAAAGAACAAGAATATAGAGCATCAGTTCTCATTCGTTCATATGAAGTTGTGGACAATAATGGTCATTATTTAGAATGGAACAAAAAGGATATGTTTGAAGAACAATCTTCATATAAATTTAACACTCAATCTTTATATCTTCGTAAATTGTTAAATGGCTTTTCTATCTGTGGAGAAAATGGTATTAAATGGGTGGATGAGTCAAGAAAGCAAACATCCCAACTCTTGATAAAAGCACGAGAACGTGTTTATCAAATAGACGCAGACGGTAAAAAAGTAAAATGCACACGAAAATGGAGTTTTACACGAAAAGAACAGGTATAAGTGGTAGCGCTAAGTACAAAACACTTCCCAACATTAGTCTGTGAAACTCTGTGTAATCAGTGTTCCCGATAGTTATCGGGACTGTGCGAGAAAACCCAGTGCGATAATTACCACAAAAAAAGCCGTCCAAATCGGGCGGCTTTTTCATTGCTATTTAAATAAACACTGATTAAATGTTCTTTCCGTGCTCGAGCAGCAGAGTGTGAGTCGGCTGGTCGCAAACTTCGGTCGGGCCGAAGTATTGGATTGGGCCTGGGTAAACAAAGTCGGTGTTGATGGCCCACTCGTCGCGTTTCGAAGCGAAATATTTGAACGGACCGCCGTCGAGTTTCACAAGTGCCTTCTGGATAACAGGTTTCATCTTGCCGTTGCGTTTTTCCATATTCATCATTGCGGTGATAGGAATACCGCCCGAAATCCATTTGTCGGCAGGCTCGGTGGTGTTGCGGACCGACGACATATAGCCAGTCTTGCCAGCGCCAATCAGCATCGAAGCCGTGTAGCCCAGCGAGTAGCAGTAGTCAGCGTCGAAGTTCGACGGAGCGGCGCAGCGGCCTTCGTAGCCGAAGAAGTGGTGCTGTGTGGCGAATTTGCCAACAAACTTGCCCGATTTCTTCCACTCGGCCAGTTTCTTGCCAACCATTTCGGCAAGCAGTTGCTCGGTCTCGATGAGCGACACCTGAACGTTTCCGTGCGGGTCGCGCTCAAGAGCCAACTGACGCGAAACGGCCACTGGCAGGCTCTCGAAGATGGCGGCGTTCTCTTTCGACAGATGCTTAACCACATAGTCGATTTTCTGGTCGTCGGCAACCTTGTCAAACTCGGCCTGGTTGGCGGCCAGCATATCGTTCAACTCTGAAATCAGTTTCTTGATGGCAGGAATAAACTCGATAAGTCCCTCTGGAACAAGCACAATACCGAAGTTCAGGCCTTTGGCGGCACGGTTGGCAACCGCTTGCGCGATGTAGGTCACAATGTCGTCGAGAGTCTGTTTCTTGGCCTCAACCTCTTCGCCGATGAGCGTGATGTTTGGCTGAGTCTTCAGTGCGCACTCAAGCGTCACGTGGCTTGCCGAGCGGCCCATCAGTTTAATGAAGTGCCAGTATTTCTTTGCCGAGTTGGCGTCGCGCTGAATGTTACCGATAACCTCAGCGTAAACCTTTGTGGCAGTGTCAAATCCGAAAGAAGTCTCAATCATTTCGTTCTTCAGGTCGCCGTCGATGGTCTTCGGGCAGCCGATAACCTGAATGCCGCATTTCTTTTGCAGATAATATTCAGCCAGAACGCAGGCGTTGGTGTTCGAGTCGTCGCCACCGATGATAACGATGGCCTTGATACCCAGTTTGTTGCAGATTTCAATACCTTTGTCGAACTGCTCAACTTCCTCAAGTTTTGTACGGCCCGAGCCAATGATGTCGAAGCCGCCAGTGTTGCGGTACTCGTCGATGATGTCGGCAGTCAGTTCAACATATTTGTGGTCAACCAAGCCCGAAGGACCGCCCAGGAAACCGTAGAGTTTGCTGTTGGGGTTCATTTTCTTCAAGCCGTCGAACAAGCCAGAGATGACATTGTGTCCGCCCGGTGCCTGTCCGCCCGAAAGGATAACACCCACATTCACAGCGTCATACTTCTTTGCCTCGCCGGCAACGAATTGGATTGTCGGCATTCCGTAGGTGTTCGGGAAAAGTTTTTTGATGTCGGCCTGGTCGGCAACCGATTGAGTTGCAGCGCCTTCGCTCAGCACGACATTACCTTTAAGGGCAGCCGGCAACTTTGGCTGATAGGCGGCCCTTGCAATCTGTAATGGACTCTTTTTCATTATGATACGTTTTAAGAATATATTTCACATTTTCAGCGCAAATGTATCATTTATCATCAATTATCGGAATTGAATAATGAACAATTTGTTAGCCTTTGTTTTTCGATTTTCCGACGCATCCCCTTATGGGCAAAAAAAATCCCGAAACCATTGAGATTCCGGGATTTGCATATTTCTGAGAAACTTATTAATCCTCTTTTGCGGCGGTAACGTTCTTCTTCTCTTTGATTTTTGCCTTCTTACCAGTAAGGTTGCGGAAGTAGAAGATGCGTGCGCGGCGAACTGAACCAACTTTGTTCACTTCGATGCTGTCGATAAACGGCGAGTTAACCGGGAAGATACGCTCAACGCCGATGTTGCCCGACATTTTGCGAACTGTGAAAGTAGCGGTAACGCCTTTGCCTCTGCGCTGAATAACAACGCCGCGGAACTGCTGGATACGCTCTTTGTTACCCTCTTTGATTTTGTAGCTGACGGTGATGGTGTCACCAGCTTTGAACTCAGGGAAGGAATTTTCGCCTACGATTTCCTTCTCTACGATTTTCATTAAATCCATTGTAGTAAATATTTAAAATTCAATAATTTGTTTACGTAATGTATCAGGCCCCCATGTCACTGAAAGAGATTATCGTAAATCGGCTGCGAAATTACTTCTTTTTGAATATTATGCAACACCCTAAAACAAAGAATTTTGTAAGAAAAATCGATGTTCGATGCAATTGTTACTCGCAGGTCTTGTCGGCGTCAAGTTTTTCGGCAAATTCGGTCAGCAAATCCGGGGTGTAGATTTTCTCGCGTGTCGAGTTGCGCACTTCCTGCCATAGTAACGCCGCCATTTTCAGCTTATTACGGAAACAGACGGTTTTCGGGTCGGCGCAGAAATCCTTCACAAACCGATTCCACTGAAGTGCTGAATTGTCGTATTTCGCGTATGTTTTTTTGCCGTAGTAAATATTAAGCAAATCTTTGATTGTAAACGATTTGTCGTCGTCTTCCTTCACTTTTTTCACTGTCGCCACCATATCCACATTGAATTTGAAATTCTTCACGCCGGTTTGCTCGGCAAAGAAGGCGCGGAAACGCGGGCCGAAGGTGAATCCGCAATCAATCAGTCCTGAATCAAGCGAAAGCGTTGTGGTAGAAGGTTTTACCTTGCGTTTTGGCTGGCTGCCGACAATCCGATTCCCTTTGAAATACTCTTCGATATTGTGGCATAATTCAGTCTTCATCCCTGCCGACGATATGCCTAACTGCTTGCAAATCTGCTGCAATTCGGCTCTGTACCAGTAGTATTTTGCAAAATCCTGATACGTTTTTATCTCGCTGAATGGTGGGCGCAGTGTCATTTCGTGTGCGCTGTTATAATAGTGTAACTGAATGAGTTAACTGTAATTACGATGCCGTCAGTCTCGCAGTACCAGTTTTTGCCGTTTTTGCTGATGCGGCAAGCCGGGCTGTCGATTTTGCTTTTGCAGAAGCCAACCACGTCAATGTCAGCAAGTTGCAGGTTTCGCCTGATTCGTTCAACGCCCATCGGGGTGGTGTGGATTTTGCCAAGATTCTTCAGCAGGATTTCGGAATTTCCGTCAATGTTGTCCGTTTCCATAAATAGTGTGCTAATTCAGTTTCCTCAAATCGAGAATCGTTACATAATGCAGAATATCAAACTGTTCGGGAACGGTTTGCAAGTATGACAAATGCTCTTTTTCCCAATTTGCTATTTCGGTTTCCGTCAGCGACGATGCCCCGATTCCGCGGCACGATTTTATGCGTCCGTGCCACGATTTCCTTGTAAATCTGACAGGTACGTCGAATGCCACGGCGTTTGCCAGGCTGAAAAATCCGTTTGCCCAATCAGGCTCGACCACGGAGCTGCGCTGCCAGTGCGCGCCAGTCCAGTCGGGGTTGTATTTCAGCACAAGTTCCTCGCTTTTGGCGGCAATCGCGCTCTCATCGGGCAGCCACGCCATAAACAAAACTGCCAAATGACCATTCGTTTTCAGCCACTTGTGTATTTTCGGTACAATGATTTTCTTGTCGAAATACATAAAGCACGGGCAGGCGGTCACCACGTCGAAC
>JAEEGK010030820.1_pt1 | contig 10604 bp, 6 predicted proteins | sample 8958771 | NCBI WGS metagenome assembly JAEEGK01 (sample SAMN16246547, study PRJNA631951) | gut metagenome | biome: gut microbiome; feature: rumen; material: SC-attached | host: Bos | place: Iran: Karaj | collected 2018-10 | reverse complement strand
ATATATAATTTTTTTTTATTTCTTCTATTTTTGACTCAATTATATTTCAATTATTATAAATAAAATTTAAATTTTTATTTCTAAATTATCCAAATTTGTTGTATTTGAATTTTCTCAATTATTTGTTAATGTTTTTTCTGAATTTAATCCAATTTTTTCCTCTTCATTTTCACTCTTTTTATTTTCTATTATTTTTTTCTTATTTATAATACCTTCATCTTTATATTCTTTTTCTTTATTATCATCTTCTTTATTTTGTTCTTTTTTATGTTCCATTATTTTAATAAATTTAGATTTAATAATATAATAGATATTATTTAAACAAAATATAAAAAAAATAAAAAAAAAAATAAAATTAAAAAAAATGGAAAATGACATAAAACTAAATGAACTTTTATCAAATCCAATAGCAGATAAAAAAGAAGAAATAGGAAAATTACATTCATTAATAAATTCCTATAACGAAAAAAAAGATTATTCAAATAAAATTTATTCAGAAATTTTTATAAAACTAATCGAATCAAGAGCAGAATTAATAAAAGAAAATGATCCAGATTACATGTATATATGGCAAGTTTTTCAAAGTGCAAGAGTCTTAACAAGAGTAAAATCAATACAAAAATTTATGTATAATGAAAAACATATTTTTATATATCAAACTATTTTATCTCAATTAACAAAAACTAAACCAATGGGTTCTATTATTGAAAATATACTAATTGAAATACTTGCAATTGTTAAAAGATATCTTGAAAAAACTTCTGATGTAGATTTTGAAATTAAAAATAATTTTGAAGAAAAAATTTTATCTTCTGAAATGATTGATAATATGATTGAATTATTAATTGTTAATAATCCTACTTTAATTAAGTTAATTAAATATATGTTAAAGCCACATATTAATAATAAAATATTTGTTAATAAGTTTAAAAAAATTAAAAATGTTCAAATTTTAATTTCTGCAATAAAAAATAAAATTTCTGATATTTTTGATTTAATTTTAATTTTAAATGATGATGAAGAATTTAGAAGATTATTTATGTATTTAGGAGGATTTTTAGAATTGACATTGATATTGAAAGAACATCAAAATTTAAATAAAGAATTAATTTCTAGAATTTTATTTTTAATTCAATCAATTTATAAAAAAGAATCTTTTTCTGATAATATTATTAATATTGAAGCAATACAAAATTTATTTGATATTCTTTTGGATAAAAATTCTAATAATAGTTTTGTTTATATTAATATTTTAAAATTAATTGCTTCTTTTGCACAACTTGATGATTTAAAAATAATTTTAGGTTCAAAGTGGTTAGATTCTCTTTTTAATTTATTAACTCAATATTCTTTAAAATTAAATAAAATAAAAGATGATAAACAAAAAAAAGATTTATTAGATGCTCAAAATTTAATATTATTAATATTAAGAATAATATTTTCATTAGAAAAAAATAAAAAATATTTCAAGCCATTACCTAATAAAATTTTCACTTCTTTTGTTGATATAGTAGAAAGTCAAAATAATTCATCTTTTTTAAATACATTTAATTCTCTTTCAGAAAAAGAATTATTAGAATTTTCAAATAAATATAAAGAATTATCAAGTAATGAAACAGAAATAGGAAAAATGATAGGAGAATATAAAATAATAGAAATGATAGGAAAAGGAGGATTTGGTTCAGTATATAAAGTAAAATTAAATGATAAATATTTTGCAATGAAAAAAACAAAATTAGATGAAAAACAAATGAAATTTATAAGAGAACATCCAAATGAAATAGATAAAGGAATAAACGAAATAAAAATATGGAAAAAATTTAATCATCCAAACATAGTAAAATACTATAATTCATTTATAGAAAAAAATGATTGTTATATAATAATGGAATTAATTGAAGGAATATCATTAGGAGAATATATATCACATTTAAAAGAAAAAAATACTCAAATAAATGAAGAAAAAATAATAAATATTATTTTAGATGTTGTTAGTGTTTTAAGATATATGCATAAAGATGTTAATATTATTTATAGAGATTTAAATCCAAATAATATAATGTTAGATAATCAATTTAATGTAAAAGTAATTGATTTTGGTTTAGCAATTGATAAAAGTGAAAAAAATGAGAAAAATGAAAAAAATGTGAATAATTCATTAATGAATCAATCAATTAATAATACAGTTTTTGAAGGAAGTTTATGTTATTGTTCACCTGAAATAATGAATAATTTAAAAGTTAATTTTGGATGTGATATTTGGGCTTTAGGTTGTATTATTTATGAAATGTTAAAATTAAAAGTACCTTTTGATGGTGATAATCCACTTGCTATTGCTAAAAATGTTTGTGATTTTAATTATGAAAAATTAAATGAAGATAATTATAAAAATAAAGAATTTGTATTTTTAGTTCAAGAATGTTTAGTTAGTGAAGATAAAAGAATTTCTATTGATGATATTTGTAAAGTTTTATCTAAGTTTCTTTTTATTAGAATGGATAAAGAAAGGGAAAAGTTAGAAGTTTTAAAAGGAGAAAATGTTATTTTGAAAAAATTGGTTGAAAATTTTAGGAAAAAGTAAGGGTTTTATTTTATTTTTATTTTATTTTGTCTTTTTTTATTTAAATGGGGTTTGTTTAAGTATTTGATTTTAATTTTTATTTTTTTTTTTTAAAAATTAATTATTTATTTATACTTTGATTTCATTATTTTCATTTTATTTGAATATTATAATTATTTCTATTTTTATTTATTTAGTTAAAAATATTTGTTGAATAAACAAATAATTTACAAAGAATAATAAATAAATAATAATAAGTAAATATATAAAATCTAATTTCAAGTCTCAGTATTATTATTTTCATATTTATCATTAATCAAATTAAATCCACTACTTAAAAAATTTTTAACACTCATATCTCTATTTAAACTTCTTTCAGTAACTAATTCATTTTTAACATTTTCTAATTCTTCTTTCATTTGATTAATTGTAATATCTTTTTTCTTTGAAATATTTTTCCAATATTCAACTTGATATTCTAAACATTTATTAACATCATGTAATTTAATATCTTTTCTTATCATTTTTTTATGACATTTCTTACATTTAACTTGTGAAAAATCACATTCTTTTTCTTTATGTTTTTCCATATTTTTATTTAAAATATCTTTATTACATAAATTACATTTTATTATTAAATTTCCACAATATTCTTCATATTCTTTTAATTTAAATTTAAAACATTTTTTATGACAATATTTACATTTTATTAATTTTAAACCACAATAAAAAATATGATTACAACATTCTTTCTTATTTCCTTTAAATTGACATCCTTCAACTTTACAAATAAATTCTGAATAATCACAATTTTTAATATGATTTAAATAATCTTTAAAATATATAATTTTATTACATCCTTTATCAAGATATGGACATTTTGTTTTAAATAAATTTATAACTTTTTTAAAAGTTCTATCTAATTCTATTTCTTTGAAATTTATACAATTAAAAGGACATTTATTCCATTTTTTTAAACATTCTTTACATATTATATTTTTACAATTTGAACATTCAATTGGATTTAATGGAATTTCTGTACATATTGGACAAAGTATTTCTTTTATTATTTCTTGATATTCTTCTATTACTAAATTTTGTGATATATGATTTTCAAAGTTTTCTGGAAGAGTTAATTTAAAATTATCATCAAAGTATTTTATTATAAGTTCTTCATAATGTTGATTCAAATCTAAGTTCATTTTTTTTTAATTAAATTTGTTTTTTAATTATTATTTTAATTAAAATAATAAAATTATTAAAACTTATTTTATAATGATTCGAAAGAGATTATATATAATAATTTAAAAGTCTATATATTTTAATTTTTTTTTGACTTTATTTTTTATAATATTAGATATAAATATTAATATTAGTGAATAATTTTGAATTTATTTTTAAAGAAATATATTAAAATTATACTTAAAATTATAATTAAAGTTATTAAAAATCAATTAATTAATTTGAAATATTTTATTATGCTTAGAAAAATTAAAGTATACTACTTTAAATTTTCTTAAATATAAACAAAAAAATGAATTAAACAAACAAAAATTAAAAGTTTATAAAATAATCATTATATTCAAATATACAAAACTAAATAAAAAAACAAATAAAAAATTATTTTAAATAATAATTTCAAAAAAATGGAACAAATAGAAAATCCATTAATCCCAAATTCAACAACATCCCACAAAAAACTTCCTCCTCCAATAACTCATTATATAGTAATAATAATATTTTACATAATATTAATAATAATAATATACACAATGACATCATTATTTATATTAAACATTAATAAAAATATATTTTTAAGAATAATAATAGGAATATTATTTTATTTTTCTTTATTAATGACAATATTATCACATTATAAATCAATAATTATAGACAATACAATTGATTATATAAATCCAATAAATTCAATATTAAATAATTTTTGTCAAAAATGTAATTTTGAAAGACCACAAAGATCACATCATTGTCAAATTTGTGGTGTTTGTAATTTAAAAATGGATCATCATTGTCCTTTTATTTTAAATTGTGTAGGCGAAAAAAATGAAAAACATTTTTATTTATTTTTATTGTATACTTTTTTAATTTGTTTATTTATTTTTTGTTCTACTTTTGATTATTTTATTTCTACTTTTTCATATAATCAATTTTTAAACAATAAACATTATATTATAATTTTTCATAGTTTTTTTATTTCTTATGATAATTATTTTACTATTATTAGTTTTTTATTTTCTTTGATTATTGGTTTATTTGTTTTATTTTTAATTTATATTAATTGGCTACATATTAAAATTGGAATGAGTAGTATTGAAATGAAAATTTATCAAAAAAATTTAAATGATTGTCCTTATTATAATGATAATTGGAAAGAAAATCTTATTAAAATTTTTGGAAATAATATTTTTAAAATGTTTCTTCCTATTGAAAATGATTCTTATCAAAATGATATTTTAGAAAATAATTATGTTGAAATAAAGTAAAATTTAATATTTAATTATATTTTTTAAATTGTTTTTGAAAAAAAAATATTTATTTATTTTTGTTTTATTATTATTTAAATTTATATCATTAATTCATAAATTTATTAAAAAAAATAAAAATAAAATGCACTTCTGTAAGATAAAAAAAAAAATAATAATTAAGAATTAATTTAATATCATTTCCTTAAAAAAAATTAAAAAAAAAAATAAATCAATTTTCAAAATAAAAAATTTCATATCAAACCGAAAAAACAAAGAAAAAAAAAAATAAAAAATCAAATGGATGAAGCAAACAACAACATGATTTCGGATTTAAAAAATTCATCAATAGAAAAAATATCTGAATCATATCCATTAATTTCATCATTAAAACAATTCTTAGAAAATCCAAACATAAACATACAGGATTTCAAAAATTGGTTAACATTTACTCAAAATCTCTTATCTCAAAATTCAATATCTTTCAAAAATTTTTTATTAAAAATTCCATTTATAAAAGAAAATGATAATTTCTCAACAGAACTTTTCAAAAAAATAAATTTACTCTCAATTGAAATTCCATCATTAAAAGATTTAATAAAAGAAAATGTTTTAGGTCCAATTTGTTTCGTTACTCCTGAATTAGGTCGATGGAGTACAGTTGGTGGTTTAGGTGTTATGGTAGATGAATTAAGTCAAGGATTAAATTCTGCTGGTCAAAAAGTTCTTATGATAAGTCCTTATTATGATAGAAATAGAAAAGGTGAAAGTGAATATTTAAAAAATGATCCTTTTAATATTAAATATTTAAGAAATATTGAAGTTAATTTAGATAAAAAATATAATTTTGGTATTCATATGGGTGAAGGTAATAATGGTATTCAATATTATTTTATTCATAATTATGAAATATTTCCTAGACCTTATCCTGAAGGAAGAGTTGATGATAATATAAGAAGAGTTTGTCTTTTTTGTAAAGCTTCTTTACAATTACTTTGTGATATTAAATTAATTCCTGCTGTTATTGTTACTAATGATTGGTATACTGGATTAGTTGCTGCTTATGGTAAAAGTTGCTTTGGTGGAATTTTCAGTGGTACTACTTTTATGCATATTTGTCATAATTTAGAACCTGAATATGAAGGAAGATTTTATCCTACTAGAGAACAAGGTACTCTTGATTATATTCATCAAATTAATAGAGATTTATTAGTTGATCCATATTGGAAACAAATTGTTATTAATCCTAGTAGATGTGCTTTAATTATGAGTGATCAATGGGGAACTGTTAGTCATTCTTATAAAGAAGATTTATTACGTACTTCACCTTTAGCTGGTATTTTAAGAGAAAAACCTCGTCCATTTTCATATCCTAATGGAGTTTTTAAAGAAGTTCGATTAAAAATGTTAACTGATAAAGCAGGAAGTGATCATGATGAAGCAAAGGAATATATTCAAAAAAAATATTTTGGTTATCAACAAATAAATAAAGAAGTTCCAATATATGCTTTTGTAGGTAGAATAACAAGACAAAAAGGTGTTCATTTAATATTAGAAGTGGCTGAGGAATTAATAAATAAAACAAATGGTCAAATTAATATTTTAATTGGTGGAATGGGTGTTCATTCAGATCCATATTTCCGTGATTGTGAAAATAGAATAAGACATTTACGTTCAAGATTTCCTTATTCCTTTTGGGCAAATCCAAATGAATTTTTCGTTGATGGACCTAGAATTAATATTGGTGCTGATTTCGGTTTAATGCCTTCATTGTTTGAACCTGGTGGTATTGTTCAACATGAATTTTTCTTAGGTAAAACACCAGTTATTGCTTTTAGAACAGGAGGACTTAAAGATACTGTTTTTGAATTTTTATGGGATAATAATACAGGAAATGGATTAACTTTTGATAATTATTGTCGTAATGGTTTATTAGATGCTATGTGGAGAAGTATTAATTTATTTAAAAATAAAGAAAAGTATAATATTTGTAGAGAAAATGCTTTTAATAGTGTTATTGATGTAAAAGATGTTTCTAAAGCTTGGGGAAGAGAATTTTATAGATTAAAGGGTAAAGTATTTTTTAATGTTAGAGATGTTTTAGGTAATGAAGATGATGATAAAAAAGAAAAAGAAGGTGAGAATGAAAATGATGATAATAGGAATAATGTTTCTAATGGAGAAAAAGGAATTAATAGAAATAATTATATTATTAAAGGAGGAAGTCAAAATTTAAATCCATTTGGTGGATTTGTTCAAAAAAAAATAAATAGTAGGAGTAATTTATTTAATGGAAATAATGAAGTTATTAATACTTTTAATAGGAGAGTTAACAGTTATAATAATTTAAATAATGAAAATGTTAATAGACAGAATTTTCAGATGAATAATAATTTTAATAAAAAAGAAAATATAATAAGTCAAAGAAATCCAATTAATAATATGAATAATAATAATATGAAGAATAATAATATGAATAATAATAATATGAATATGAATCAAATAAATAATAATTTTAATTTCAATCAATTTAGAAGTAATTATAATATTAATTATATGAATAAATCAAGAAATAATGATATTATAAATAATTTAAATAATACTAGTGCGAACATTAATTTTTATCAAAGAAAAGATAGTAAAAATAATTTGAATAATCTTCAAGATAATAATAAAAATAAACAAATTCAAAATAATCAAAACCTAAATAATAGTAAAATTTTCGAACAAAATAAAAATATTATTAATACTAGTAATTCAATAAATATAAATAAAAATATTCCCCACCAAAATAGTCCAATTAATAATAATATATTAAATAATAGTTTTAACCAAAAAATTAATATTCCTAAAACAATAGAAAATCCACAATTAAAAACTCAAATTAATTCAAATAATAATATTAATTTTATTAAAAATAGAATTGCAATCCCAAATATAATTGAAATACCACAAAAACAAAATATTAAAAATCCTATAAATGAAAAAATAATAAATACAAGTAAAAATGTTAAAAATGAAAATATTATAAATACAAATAAAAATGTTAAAAATGAAAATATAATAAATACAAATAAAAATGTTAAAAATGAAAATATAATAAATACAAATAAAAATGTTAAAAATGAAAATATAATAAATACAAATAAAATTCAAAAAGATAATATAATGAATACAAATAAACTTCAAAATGAAAATATAATGAATACAAATAAACTTCAAAATGAAAATATAATGAATACAAATAAACTTCAAAATGAAAATATAATAAATACTAATAAATTAATAAATTCAAATAGTATGCAAAATATAAATAAATATCACAAAAAATCAAGTAAAAATAATATAGGATTTAAACCTCATAATGATATTTATTATTATAGCCAAAATATCAAAAATGATAATTTTATTCCATCTGGAAATATTAATACAATAAATCAAAATAATAATATTAATAACTTTAATCAAAATAATAATATAAATAATTTAATTGTAATAAACAATGGAAATACAAACTTTAATAAAAAAGATACATTAAACAATCTAATTTTATTAGCAAATAATGGATTATTAAATAATAATAGAATAACAAATAATAACAAAAATAATTTTACACAAAATACTTTTTTTCAAAATTCTTTTAATCAAAATGATAATATAAACCCTATAAATAATAATATTCCAATTAATAACTCAGCAAAAATAATCGAAGAAAACAATAATAAAAAAATTAAAGAAGAATTTGCAAATAATCAAATTACAAAAAATAAAGTTCATAGAGGATTTATTCCAGCAAAAAAAAATTCGTCAAACTTTAATTTAAATAATTTAAATAATAATAATTTTAATATGAATAATTTTAATTCAAATAATAATAATAATACTTTAAATAATGAAAAAAGAACAAAACTTTTTATTTTTAAAGGAGAAGATTTACCAAAAAATACTGAATCAGTTCAAGTTTGTGGATCATATGATAAATGGAATGTTAGACATCCTTTAACTTATGATAAAAAAGAAAATTTGTGGTTTGTTAATTTAACTTTAAATAGAGGAAAAATATTTTATAAATATATTGTAAATGGGGAATGGATTATTAATCCTAGAGAAAAAGTTGATAATGATGGTAATAATGAAAATAATGTTTATGTTTTGTAATTCCTAAATTTTATTTTTATTAAAAATATTTATTTAATTTTTAGTTTTACTAATCTAAACTAAAATAAACAAAATAATTTAATAAATTATTCAATAAGTGATAAATAAACAATATTTAATATAATATATTTTTTTTTATTATTTAATTTAAATTTGAATAAATATATAAATTTTAAAATAAATGTTTATTATTTATTCATTTTCTTTTCTTCTTTTTTGTTATTCTATAGCATAATTTTTTATTTCTCTTATTTTATTTTTATATATATTACCTCTATTTAATTCATTTGAATTTATTCTATTTCCATTATTATAAATAATTGAATAAATAACTTTACCATCTATAAACTCAATTAATTGATTTATTCTATTTCCATTTTCTTCTCTTATTTGAATAATAGTTTTTTCATATTTTTTTCCATTTATATTTTTTGAATCTGATAATGTAATTAAATTTTGTTTTTCATTTAATGGATTTATTTTAATTGGTTGATTAATTAAATTTTTAAATATTTCATCTTCTTTTTTGTTATTATATTTTATTTTAAAATCTTCATATATTTTATTTACATTTTTTTTATCAAAATTTGAATTGGATCAATTAACTTCATTATTTAAATATTTATTATATTCACTTCTTAAATTTGGATTTATTAATATATAATATGCTTCTGTGACTTTCCTAAAATTTTCATTATCATTTGATGAAATGTATAAAAAAGATAATTTATAATATGATTCTTCTATTTCTTCTTCTCCACAGGTAAAATTAATTTTTAATATATTAAAATAATTTGGAATAGAATTTCCTATTTTTTTAAAAATAAAATCTAGTTTTATATGAATTTTGGATTTTTATTTTTTTTCCAAATAAAAAATTATTTATTTTTAATAAATAGTATATAAAGTAAAAAAGAATAATTAATTAAAATAAAAATAATTGAGAATATATAATCAATTTTAAAAACTAAAATTATTATTTTTTTAAGATATATTAAAAGAAAATTTATTGATTATTACAATATTTTAATAATTTAAAAAATAGTTTTGATTATTTTTAAATGATTTTATTAATAATAAATAAAATATAAGTATTTAACTTTAAAATCTCAAAGAAATAATTAAAAAAAACATATAAACAAAAATAAAATATTTTATATATTTATAAATAAAAATAAATAATGCTAAATTTAATAAAAAAAGTTGATTTATATTCCCATCAAGCACATTTAACTTTAAATGAACAAGGTGATCCAGGATTAAAAACAATATTAGGAGGAATAATTTCACTTTTTTTAATAATAATATATATAAAAAATCCTTAATTAAAATCTCAAAATAATTCAAATAATAATATTAATTTTATAAAAAATAAAATTGTAATACCAAATATAATTGAAACACCA
>JAEEGK010030817.1_pt1 | contig 10604 bp, 10 predicted proteins | sample 8958771 | NCBI WGS metagenome assembly JAEEGK01 (sample SAMN16246547, study PRJNA631951) | gut metagenome | biome: gut microbiome; feature: rumen; material: SC-attached | host: Bos | place: Iran: Karaj | collected 2018-10 | reverse complement strand
CCTTACTTCTTTCTATAAAGAGTATGGTGTTGGCAAATTCGGACTCCATAAATCCTTCAGAGTGGTACATGACGACACAGGAGTGCATATTGAGCCCATTTTGAATATCGCCCATGTCTATCTTGAAGACCTGGTGGGATATGACATTCAAAAGAAGAAGCTTACGGATAATACCGATGCCTTTGTTGAGGGAAGGAAAGCCAATAACTGTCTCCTTTTTGGTGATGCAGGCACCGGCAAATCTTCCTGTATAAAGGGAATAGCCAATAAATATTATGAGAAGGGACTTCGAATAATCGAGATTTACAAGCATCAGTTTGAGGATCTCAATGAAGTTATAGCTCAGATTAAGAACAGAAATTACAAGTTCATCATATACATGGATGACTTAAGCTTTGAGGAATTTGAGATAGAGTACAAATACCTTAAGGCAGTGATTGAGGGCGGACTTGAGAAGAAGCCTGAGAATGTGCTTATTTATGCCACATCAAACAGAAGACATCTTTTAAGGGAGAAATTCTCCGATAAAGCGGAAAGAGATGACGACCTTCACACCAACGATACGGTTCAGGAGAAACTTTCTCTTGTGGCAAGATTTGGCGTTACCATTTACTTTGGTTCACCAACTCCTAATGAATTTAAAGAGATTGTGCTTGCTTTGGCTAAGAAGGCGGGCATTAAGATGGGTGAGGAAGAACTCCTTGCCGAAGCAAACAAATGGGAATTATATCACGGAGGTTTATCGGGCAGGACGGCCCAGCAGTTTGTAGATTATTTATCCGGACAGTCCAAGTGATTTTAGCAGATTTACGGGGGTGCAAATGGCTAAAAGAAGGAGCGTTTACGGTAGAAGCGAATACTACACCAACAGAGAACTTTCATGGATAAAATTTGACGAGCGTGTGCTAAGGGAGGCGAAGAACAAGCAGATCCCTTTATTTGAGAGGCTTAAATTCCTTAGCATCACCGCCTCCAATCTTGACGAGTTCTTTATGATAAGAGTTGCTTCCTTAAAGGATATGGTTAACGCCGACTATGAAGGCGTTGATCTGGCAGGCCTTACGCCAATGGAGCAGCTTAACGCCCTCAGCGTGGTTACCCACGAGTTTGTGCGTAAACAATACAATGTCTTAAACAATTCTTTGATTCCCCTTCTTCACGAGAACAAGGTGGAACTTATCGGAAGTCATGAGAAGCTTGACGATAAGGATAAACGCTTTATAGACAAATTCTTTATGGAAAGCGTTTACCCGGTTCTTACTCCCATGGCAGTGGATTCATCAAGACCATTTCCATTAATAAGAAACAATACTTTAAATATCGGCGCCCTTCTTACAAAGAAGGATAAGAAGGAGAAGGGCAAAAGCAAGGAATTTGAGTTTGCCACCGTACAGGTGCCAAGCGTTCTTGACCGTCTGGTAAGACTTCAGGACAGAGGCGGTAAGGCTCGCTTTATTTTGCTGGAAGAAATTATAGAAAGAAACATAGATAAGCTCTTCCTTAACTACAACGTACTGTGCGCCAACCCCTTCAGAATAATGAGAAACGCCGATTTGACCATCGAGGAAGATGAGGCAGCAGACCTTTTAAAGGAAATTGAGAGGCAGCTTAAAAAGCGTCAGTGGGGCCAGGTAATCAGACTGGAGACCGGCAGGGACATGGACAAGCGTCTTCTTAAGCTTTTGATAAAGGAGCTGGCAGTCGGTCGAAGCGATGTATACCTTGTAAACGGCCCTCTGGATTTGACCTTCCTTTCGGAATTATATGATGTTCCGGGTTATGAGGCCTTTAAGGAGAAAAAATACACTCCCCAGCCTGTACCTGAAATTCCTGCAGGCAGCGATATTTTTGAATGCATAAGAGGGGGCGACATTCTTATGCACCACCCCTATGAGACCTTTGAACCCGTGGTTGAATTTATTAAAAAGGCAGCCACTGACAAGGATGTTCTTGCCATAAAGCAGACCCTCTACAGGGTAAGCGGTGATTCCCCCATAATTAAAGCATTGGCTTTGGCAGCAGAGAATGGGAAACAGGTTACGGTTCTTGTAGAGCTTAAGGCAAGGTTTGACGAGGAACACAATATTGTCTGGGCAAAGATGCTTGAGAAAGCCGGATGCCACGTAATATACGGTCTTGTGGGTCTCAAAACCCACTGCAAAATTACCCTTATAGTAAGAAGAGAAGAACAGGGTATAAAGAGATATGTGCATCTTGGAACCGGAAACTATAACGATTCCACCGCCAAACTTTATTCGGATCTGGGTCTTTTCACATGCAAAGAGGCCTTTGGCGAGGATGCCACGGCTGTATTTAATATGCTGTCTGGCTATTCGGAGCCTGAAACCTGGAACCGCTTATCTTTGGCGCCTCTTTGGTTAAAGGAGCGCTTCCTTAAGCTGATTCGAAGAGAGAGGGATAACGTCAAGAAGGGCAAAACAGGAAGAATTATCGCCAAGATGAACTCCCTATGCGATAAGGATATAATCGAAGCCTTATATGAGGCATCGAATGCAGGGGTATCCATTGACCTTATTGTTCGTGGAATATGTTCTTTAAAGGTAGGAATCCCGGGTATCAGCGAGAATATCAGGGTTCGCTCCATTGTGGGCACTTTCCTTGAGCACAGCAGAATCTTCTATTTCTACAATGACGGAAATCCGGAGTATTACCTTGGAAGTGCCGACTGGATGCCAAGGAACCTGGAGAGGAGAGTGGAGATTCTCTTCCCTATAGAAGATACGAAACTGAAGGAGATGCTTTGGCATATTCTTGATCTGGAATTAAGGGATACAGTTAAGGCAACATGCTTAACACCTGAAGGAACCTATGTTAAAATTACAGGTAGAGGGAAGAAACTTAATTCTCAGATGAAGCTTTGCGACGAGGCAATCAGCACCACAAAGAAAATAAAGAGCCTTGCCAAGAAGAAAGAGAGAAGCACCAGGGTTTTTATCCCTGAAGTAAATAAAGAATAGAGGAAACAAATGAACAAGATTATTTTGGCATCAGGTTCTCCCAGACGTAAGGAGTTACTGGGTGCGCTGTACAAGGACTTTGCCATCATACCCGCCAAGGGGGATGAGGTAACCACCAGAAAGATTCCCTCGGAGATTGTATCCGAGCTGGCCTATGGAAAGGCCGCAGAGGTTTACGACAGAGCATTGGAGCTTGACGAGTATTTTAACAGCGATTTCCTTGTAATCGGTTCTGACACTGTTGTGGCTTACAAAGACGAGATAATGGGCAAGCCAAAGGACGAGGAAGATGCCAGAAGAATGCTTAAGGATCTTTCGGGAGATGTGCACCAGGTTTACACAGGAGTATCTCTTCAGTGGAGAATCGGCGGCAAGAAGCATCAGTATACTTTTTCCGAAGTAACAGATGTTCATGTTTATGTTCTTTCCGATAAGGAAATCGATGATTATATAGCCACAGGTGAACCCATGGATAAGGCCGGAGCATACGCCATCCAGGGCAAGTTCGCTCCCTATATAAGGAAGATTGACGGTGAATATAATACCGTGGTAGGATTTCCTATAGGAAGGGTATATCAGGAGTTAAAGCAGAATAATTTATATTAACAAGCAACCACAGAAAAGGAGGATGACTATGCCGGAATTTGATGATGCAGTATTACAGTGTTTTCTAGATAATCAGAAGAAGCTTTTCCCGGACGAAGTGGCCTCCGACCTGGAGGAGGCAGAAGCGTTTCTCGAGGATTGTATGGCAGTGGTGGTTAATTCACCGGAAGAAGTAATGGAATATTTCGAAGAAGAGGGAATAGACATATTCGAGGATGACGAAGATTCCATACTTGATGCCGACGAGGTATTTGATGTCGGTGACGGAAGATACCTGATAGTGGAAGCATAATAAATAAAGGGTCAGGTCTTTTAATTAAAGATCTGACTTTTTTTAATCTGATTTTAATGTTGGTTAAAAGACCGTTTAAGAAACCTTTGTTAAATTGTTTATTGTCAAGAGGACATGACGACAACAAAACAACAAAACAAATTTAAGAAAGGTTGGTAATACAAATGGATATGTTTGAAAAAGTTGAAAAGTTAAGAGAGAAAGCTAATGTAAGTTATGAGGAAGCAAAGGAAGCCCTTGAGAGATCAAACGGTGACATCCTCGATGCAATGATTCTTCTTGAGAAGGAAGGCAAGACCAAGAAGGCCGGAGCAGAGAGCTACTCAACAAAGTATGAAGCAGGAAACGAGCTTGAGAGATTCAAAAACTGCGAGGAGAAGCAGGAGAGAAGAGAGAGAGCAAAGGAGAACTGCAGAACCTTCGGTGAAAAACTTAAGAGTCTCCTTAAGAAGAGTACAGAGAACTTCCTTGTAATCGAGAGAAAGGGTGAGAGAATCGTTAAGCTCCCCATTCTTGCAGCGGTACTCATTCTTATCTTTGCATGGTATGTAGCAATCATCGCAATCATCGTATCACTCTTTATGGGATGCAAGTACTCATTTGAGGGTGAGGAAGATTTCAAGAAGGCAAATGATGTTTGCGATAAGGCAGAGGACATTGCAGCTTCTGTAAAGGACAAAGTAGTAGACGAATACAATAAGTTATAAAAGGAACTGATTATGAACGAACACATTTTGGTTGTGGAAGATGAAGAAAAACTTGCCAGATTTATAGAGCTGGAGTTAAATCACGAAGGTTATGAAGTAAGTAAGGCCTTTGACGGAAGAACGGCTCTTGAGATGGCGGAAAGTAATGACTACAGTCTTATTCTTTTGGATATCATGCTTCCCGAACTGAATGGGTTGGAAGTATTAAGGCGCTTATCAAAGTCACACCCCACCCCTGTTATCCTTCTTACTGCCAGAGATGCGGTTATGGATAAGGTGGCGGGGCTTGACGCCGGCGCAGTTGACTATATAACTAAGCCCTTTGCAATCGAGGAACTTCTGGCAAGAATCAGAGTTGCGCTGAAACTTCACGGAGGAGTGAAGGCGCAAATTGGCAGCGATGCTCCCGAAAATGCAGAGGGCGTCTATACATGGAATGACCTTATTCTTGATGAGCCAAAGCATCGTGTAACCTATGGCGGCCAGGAGATTAACCTGACAAACAGAGAGTTTATAATGCTTAAGGTTCTTCTTATGAACAAGGATATTGTACTTTCCCGTGATACTTTACTTGAGAAGGTCTGCGGATACGACTACGTGGGTGAAACCAACGTGGTTGATGTTTATGTCCGTTTCCTTCGCACTAAGATAGATGAAACCTTCGGAATCAAAATGATTCAGACGGTAAGAGGAGTTGGCTATGTCATCAAATCAGAATAATTCCGGCTCCCAGAATAAGAAGATGCGCTCTGTAAGGTGGCGTCTGGCAGCAGAACAGGTATGGAAGAAGATTGTTCGAAGCCTTGGACTTGATATCACCATTCTTTTTGTTATACTGGTCACCTGGCTTTTGGCCCTTGAGAATGCTGCCACAGGCACTGTGGACCTTATAGGCAATGACCACGATTTTACCGTGGATTCCGAGCAATATAATGCAGAAAAAGACACTTTTGTGGAAAAGATTGAAGCCACAAAGTATGTTCTTACAGACGCCGAGACGGATAAGGTTATCCTTGAGACCCATCCCTTTAAGCATTTCCTATTATTCTTTGCCATATTTGTGGGAGTATTTGTGTCCCAGATTGTGATTCACTGGTGCAGTTTTCCTGTGGAGAGCGGCAATATAAAGAAGATACTGGAACCTTTGGATGATATGGTAGCGAAGGCCGAGGAATTGGCAAAGTTCGATTTTACCGAAGATAAATACCATGTCATTGAGGATAAGATTAACAGTCTGGAGCCTGACGAGGAAACCCTGATTTCTCTTGGAGATGAGGATCTTGCGGGAATCGAGCGGGCTATGAACTCCTTACTTAAAAGGATCAGAGACAATAACAGGCAGCAGGCCAGATTCGTTAACGACGCATCCCATGAGTTGAGGACGCCTATAGCCGTAATCCAGGGATATGCCAACATGCTGGCAAGGTGGGGAAGAGAGGACGAGAAGGTCCTTGATGAGTCCATAACTGCCATACAGAATGAGTCTGAGAACATGAAACACCTGGTGGAGCAGCTTCTGTTTTTGGCCAGGGGTGATGCGGGCAGAACCGCTATTAACAAAACAAGAGTGGATTTGAATGCACTTATGAATGAAGTGTATGAGGAATCCCTTATGATAGATGAGAATCACATATATAAGTTTGCCCCTTCATCGGAGAGCATATATGTCAATGCGGATGAGGGATTAATAAAGCAGGCGGTGAGAATTCTTGTGGACAATGCCGCCAAGTACACCAAGGAAAAGGATGAAATACTTCTTGGAGTGGGCGTGTCCGATGGAAATACGGCATTTCTTCGGGTACAGGATTCCGGAATCGGCATGAAAGAAGCGGATGTGGAGCACATGTTTGAAAGATTCTACCGCGCCGATGAAGCCAGAAGTTTCAACGGCACGGGACTTGGTCTTTCAATAGCGAAGTGGATAGTGGATAAGCATGAAGGCCACTTCGAAATCCTCTCCAGAGAAGAACTGGGAACGAGAATCGGGATTTATCTGCCCAGGGCCTAGATGGCATCCTTCATGGATTTTACGTATTCTCCGATGTATTTCGGAGCATCCTTACCATACTTTTCAAGATATTTTATTATGGCTGAACCTACGATGGCACCATCGGAGAGTTCGGCCATTTTTTTGGCCTGTTCCGGTGTGGAGATTCCGAATCCGATGGCACAGGGCACGTCGGTATTGGCTCTTATTACATCAACTATGGATTTGAGATCTGTTTTTATTTCGCTTCTTGTTCCTGTTACTCCGAGGCTTGAAACCACGTAGATGAAGCCTTCAGCCTCCTTTGCTATCATGGATATGCGATTCTCGGATGTGGGAGCAATGAGGGAAATTAAATCAACATTATATTTCTTGCATATTGGTAAAAACTCATCCTTCTCCTCAAATGGAAGGTCGGGAAGAATGAGACCGTCTATTCCGATTTCTTCGCAGGTCTTTATAAACTTCTCTGCATCATATGAGTAAACCACATTTGCGTAGGTCATAAATACCATGGGTACGGCGACGTCTTTCCTTAATTCTCTGACAAGGTCAAAGACTTTATCAGTGGTTACGCCTCCTGTAAGTGCCCTGAGGTTTGCACCCTGAATTACCGGGCCTTCAGCCGTAGGGTCCGAGAAGGGGATTCCAAGTTCGATTAAATCAGCTCCGTTTGCCACGGCAGCCTTCACAACCTTTGCTGTGGTTTCCAGATCCGGGTCTCCGCAGGTGATGAAGGGAATGAATGCTTTTCCTTTTTCAAATGCTTTTCTAATATTACTCATGGATATCCTCCCCTCTGTATCTGGCGATGGCAGCGCAGTCCTTGTCGCCGCGGCCTGAAATGGTTATTACGATAATCTGGTCTTTGCTCATTGTGGGAGCCAGCTTTCTTGCGTAAGCAACTGCATGTGCGGACTCGATGGCGGGAATAATGCCCTCGGTCTTTGCAAGATACTCGAAGGCCTGAACGGCTTCCTCGTCGGTTATTGCCACGTACTGAGCTCTTCCTATATCGTGAAGATATGCGTGCTCAGGTCCTATTCCGGGATAATCGAGGCCTGCGGAGATTGAGTAAACCGGAGCAATCTGACCGTACTCATCCTGGCAGAAGTATGATTTCATGCCGTGGAAGATTCCGAGGCGTCCTGTGTTTATGGTTGCGGCTGTCTCGAAGGTATCGATGCCTCTGCCGGCAGCTTCGCAGCCGATAAGTTTTACATCTTTGTCTTCAATGAAGTTATAGAAGGTTCCGATGGCGTTGGAACCGCCTCCGACGCAGGCAATAACCGCATCGGGAAGTCTGCCTTCTTTCTCCAGAATCTGTTCCTTGATTTCCTTTGAGATAACCGCCTGGAAGTCACGAACTATGGTGGGGAAGGGATGGGGGCCCATTACGGAGCCTAAACAATAGTGGGTGTCGTCGATTCTTGAAGTCCATTCGCGCATTGCCTCGGAAACCGCATCCTTTAAGGTGGCTGTACCTGATTTGACGGGAATAACTTCCGCACCGAGAAGACGCATACGGTACACATTTAAGGCCTGTCTTTTGGTGTCCTCCTCGCCCATGAACACAACACATTCCATGCCCATTAAAGCCGCCGCAGTAGCGGTTGCCACACCGTGCTGGCCGGCACCGGTTTCGGCGATAAGTCTGGTTTTGCCCATTTTCTTGGCTAAGAGAGCCTGGCCCAATACGTTGTTTATCTTATGGGCACCGGTGTGATTAAGATCCTCTCTCTTAAGATAAATCTTGGCTCCACCCAGGTCTTTGGTCATTTTCTTGGCATAGTAAAGCCTTGAGGGCCTTCCTGCATATTCGTTAAAGAGGGTTTCAAGCTCTTTGTTAAATGCGGGGTCTGCCTTGTAGTGGTTGTAGGCTTCCTCAAGCTCGATAACCGCATTCATCAGTGTTTCCGGTATATATTGTCCGCCATGGATTCCAAAGCGTGAATTCGGATTAGTCATTGTCGCTTTCCTTTCTTACTGTTGATACGAAATCAGCCATCTTGGCTTCATCCTTAAGACCGTCAGTCTCAATCCCCGAACTTACATCTACCGCGAAGGGATTAAGAGTTTTAACTGCTTCGGCTACGTTTTCGGGGCTTAATCCTCCGGCAAGGAAATAGGGTCTTTTTATTCCCTTAATTAACTGCCAGTTAAAGGTCATTCCTGTTCCGGCGCCGGAGTCCAGCAAAACGTAATCGGCACTTGACTCGTCGGCGGCTTCGATATCCGCTTTGGACTGAACCTTTATGGCTTTAATAAGCGGCTTATCAGTGAGAGAGCGGAGTTTTGATATGTATTCCTCATCCTCGCTGCCGTGAAGCTGAGCTATATCTATTGTTCCTCTGTTTAAAAGATCGGCCACAGTTTCAGGGCTTTCGTTTACGAAAACCCCAACTGCTTTAATGCCTTTGTTCAGCTTTGCCTTAAGCTTTGCTGCGCCCTCAGGGTCAACATATCTTTTGCTCTTTTGGGCGAAAACAAAGCCGATGAAATCAGGATTTAATTTATTAACTGCTTCTATATCGCATTCTCTTTTAAGGCCACATAGCTTTATTTTGGTCATTTCTCACCTCTCAGCTCATTAAGCTTTTCCTTTTTATCAGGGGCTCTCATGAGGGCTTCACCAACAAGTACCGCATCTGCACCGATTTCTCTGAGGACTTTTATATCATTTCCATCCTTTACTCCGCTTTCGGAGACGAAGATAACATTTTCAGGGATAAGTTCTCTGAGCTTTCGACTGTTTCCGGTATCTACCGAGAAGTCCTTCAGATTTCTGTTGTTTACACCGATGATTCTTGCTCCGGCTCTTACAGCCATCTTTACTTCCTCTTCATCATGAGCCTCAACCAAGGCCGAGATTCCAAGCTCATCACAGATTCCTATATAATCCTTAATCTGCGCCTCGGTCAGGATGGAGCAGATAAGAAGTACGGCTTCGGCGCCCAAAAGCCGGGCTTCATAGATCATGTACTCATCAACTGTAAAGTCCTTTCGAATGATGGGAATGCTGACCTTTTCTGCTATTTCTTTAAGATACTCATTCTTCCCGAGAAACCACTTGGGCTCAGTCAGGACAGATATAGCATCTGCCCCGGCTTTCTCATAGTCCATGGCTATCTGAACGTAAGGAAACTCCTCTGCTATTACTCCCTTTGAAGGGGATGCCTTTTTACATTCGCAGATAAAAGAAATACCATTTTTTTTCAGTGCCTTCTCAAAAGAAAAATCTCCCTTTGGAAGTGACAGCGCCATCTTTTTTACTTCATCAAATGGCCTTACCCTTTTTTCTTCTTCAATTCTTGTCTTTGTGTACTCTGCAATTTCTTCTAAGATATTCATTTTGGGCTCCCGGTTCATTGTTGTTTTTCTTTATCTGTTGCTGACTTCTATGATCTTATTAAGTGTTTCTTTTGCCTTACCTGAATCAATTATGTCTGCTGCAAGCTTTACTCCATCTGCCATTGACTCAGCTTTTCCTCCGATATAAAGAGCTGCTCCTGCATTTAAAAGGACTGCATTTCTCTTATGTCCCTTAACTCCGCTTAAGATATCAAGAGTGATCTTGGCATTTTCCTGTGGTGTTCCGCCCTTGAGATCGTTTTTATCGCAGGTCTCAAAACCAAAGTCCTCTGGCTTTATAGTAAATGTCTTATACCATCCATCCTTTATCTCACAAATCTTGGTTGGCGCTGAAAGAGATATCTCATCGAGTTTATCCATTCCATAGACAACCATTCCGCGCTCGATACCAAGGTTTACAAGTACCTGCGCTAAAGGCTCAACAAGATAGTCATCATAAACTCCAAGGAGCTGCATCTTTGGTGATGCCGGATTGGTCAAAGGTCCAAGAATGTTGAACACTGTTCTGAATCCAAGCTCCTTTCTGATAGCGCCTACGTACTTCATTGATGTGTGGTACTTCTGTGCAAAGAAGAAGCACATTCCTGCTTCTTTGAGAAGCTCAACACATCTCTCTGGGCTCTGATCAATATTTCCTCCAAGCGCTTCAAGGCAGTCTGCTG
>JAEEGK010030810.1_pt1 | contig 10607 bp, 8 predicted proteins | sample 8958771 | NCBI WGS metagenome assembly JAEEGK01 (sample SAMN16246547, study PRJNA631951) | gut metagenome | biome: gut microbiome; feature: rumen; material: SC-attached | host: Bos | place: Iran: Karaj | collected 2018-10 | reverse complement strand
ATAGACCCCGACGTCCAAGTCGTGGGCATTGACGAAGCCCAGTTCTTCGACGACAGCATCATCGAGGTGTGCCAGACCCTGGCAAGCCGCGGCGTCCGCGTCATCATCGCCGGCCTGGACACCGATTTCCAGGGCAAACCCTTCGGCCCCATGCCCGGCCTCATGGCCATCGCCGAGGACGTACAGAAAGTGCATGCCATCTGCGTGCGCTGCGGCGCCCTGGCCAACCATTCGCACCGCCTCTCCGACAGCCGCAAGCTGGTTGTCCTGGGCGAGAAAGAAACCTATGAGCCGCTTTGCCGCCAGTGCTACCAGCAGGCCATCCAGGAAGAAGCATAAGCCAACAGAAAACCCATTACAAAGTGAAAATCAGTCTCGTCCAATTCAGCCCGGTCTGGGGATCGCCGGAGGCCAGCCGGAAAGCCCTCCAAAAGCTGCTGGATACCGTTCCGTCCACAGACCTGATCGTCCTGCCGGAGATGTTCTCTACCGGCTTTGTCACCGCGGCGCCCGCCGGCGTCGCCGAGACCGGCGGGGAGAGCCTCCGCTTCATGCAGGAAATCGCGGCCGCGCGTGACTGCGCCGTGGCCGGCAGCATCGCCATCGAAACGGAAGGCCGCTTCCGGAACCGCTTCTACTTTGTCTATCCGGACGGGAGCGAAGTCCATTACGACAAGCACCACCTTTTCACCTATGGGGGCGAACACCATAAATTTACGGCCGGCCAGGAGCCGGTGGTGGCCGAGTTCCGCGGCGTCCGCATCCTCCTGCAGGTGTGCTACGACCTCCGTTTCCCGGTATTCAGCCGGAACCGCCTCCTCCCCGACGGGTCGGCGTTCTACGACCTGGCCTTGTACGTGGCCAGCTGGCCCGAGACGCGCATGGACGCCTGGGACATCCTGCTCCGGGCCCGCGCCGTGGAGAACCAATGCTTCGTAGCCGGGGTGAACCGGGTGGGAACAGACCCCAAAAACCGTTATTCCGGTCATTCCGTCCTGCTGGATCCAAAAGGCCGATTGCTTATTAACTGTAAGGAAAACGAAGAAGAAGTTGTGAGCTTCGATATCAATATGGCGGAATTGCTTGCGTTTAGAAATCAATTCCCCGTTTTACAAGATGCTGACACTCAATAAAAAAAGTTCAAAATAATTTGGATTGTTAAATTTTTTAACTAACTTTACACCCAGTTAGTACGTGTAAGATGATTCTTAGCAGCCTGATTATTGTGACCCTGGTAGTGCTCGTTCTGGTAGAACGCGGACTGGGAAGGTTGTAAAGGATAGAAAAATAGAAACAACCAACGCCCTTCCCAGTCCAAACAACGGGGAGGGCTTTATTTGTAAAAAGGTATGAAGCATCCTTTCAGAAGTTCCATTACATTTGAAGGTCGCCGCATGGCCGGCGCCCGCGCCCTTTGGCACGCAGCGGGCATGAAACCCGAGCAGGTGGGCAAACCGGTCATCGCGGTTGTCAACTCCTTTACCCAGTTTGTACCGGGCCACACGCATCTGCACGAGATTGGCCAGCTGGTGAAAGAGGAAATCGGCAAGCTGGGCTGCTTCGCGGCCGAATTCAACACCATCGCCGTGGATGACGGTATTGCCATGGGCCATGACGGCATGCTCTACTCCCTGCCTTCCCGGGACATCATCGCCGACAGCGTGGAATATATGGTCAACGCCCACAAGGCCGATGCCATGGTGTGCATCAGCAACTGCGACAAGGTGACCCCCGGCATGCTCATGGCCGCCATGCGCCTGAACATCCCCGCCGTCTTTGTTTCCGGCGGCCCCATGGAAGCCGGCGTACGCGGGAAAGACAAACTGGACCTGATCGATGCCATGGTGCAGTCGGCCGACCCTTCCAAGGACGACGCCGAAGTGGCCGAAATAGAAGCGGCGGCCTGCCCCGGCTGCGGTTGCTGCTCGGGCATGTTCACCGCCAATTCCATGAACTGCCTCACGGAAGCCATCGGCCTGTCCCTGCCTGGGAACGGCACCATCGTGGCCACCCATACCGGCCGTACGGAACTGTTCCGGAAAGCCGCCCGCCTCATTGTCGAGAATACCTATAAATATTACCGGGACGGGGACGAGAGCGTCCTCCCCCGCAGCATCGCCAGCCGTCCGGCATTCCTGAATGCCATGTCGCTGGACATCGCCATGGGCGGTTCCACCAACACGGTGCTGCACCTGCTGGCCGTTGCCGCCGAGGCCGGAGCCGACTTCAAGATGGAAGACATCGACCGGCTGTCCCGGAAGGTCCCCTGCCTGTGCAAGGTGGCTCCCAACACGCCCATCTACCATGTGCAGGACGTGAACCGCGCCGGCGGCGTGCTGGGCATCCTGAACGAACTGGAGCGCGGCGGCCTGCTGGACACCTCGGTAAAGCGCGTGGACGGCATGAGCCTCTCGGAAGCGCTGGCCAAGTACTGCATCATCGGTGAGAGCACCTCGCCGGAAGCCACGGAGATTTATTCCAGCGCCCCCGCCTGCCGATTCAGCATCCAGATGGGCTCCCAGTCCACCATGTATAAGGAACTGGACCGCGACCGGAGCGCCGGCTGCATCCGCGACATCGCCCACGCCTACTCCCCCGACGGCGGACTGGCCGTGCTCAAGGGCAATATCGCCGAAAGGGGCTGCGTGATCAAAACCGCCGGCGTAGATGCCTCCCTGTCCCGTTTCAAGGGACCCGCCAAGGTGTTCGACTCCCAGGAAGAAGCCTGTGACGGCATCCTGGGCGGCAAGGTGCAGGCTGGAGACGTGGTGGTGATCGTTTACGAAGGTCCCAAGGGAGGCCCGGGCATGCAGGAAATGCTCTACCCCACCTCCTACATCAAATCCATGCACCTGGGCAAAGCCTGTGCGCTCATCACCGACGGGCGCTTCAGCGGCGGCACCTCGGGTCTGAGCATCGGCCATGTTTCGCCGGAAGCCGCGGCAGGCGGCGCCATCGGCCTGGTCCGCGACGGAGACCTCATCGAGATTGACATTCCCAAGCGTTCCATCAACGTGTGCCTCACTCCGGAGCAGCTGGAGCAGCGCCGCCAGGAAGAACTGGCCCGCGGCCAGGCCGCCTTTACCCCGCCCCGCCGGCAGCGCAGCGTATCCCGCAGTCTCCGCAGTTATGCGGCGGCTGTCAGTTCGGCCGATGAAGGAGCCATCCGTAAAATTTGATAATCCGACATAGCATGCAGGAAAAGATCACAGGCGCAGAAGCCCTCTGGCGCGCACTCCGGGCAGAAGGGGTGAAAACGGTTTTCGGTTATCCCGGCGGTCAGATTATGCCGGTGTATGACAAACTGGTAGATTACGAAAAGGAAATCCACCACATCCTGGTACGTCACGAGCAGGGTGCCATCCATGCCGCGCAGGGTTTCGCCCGCGTCACCGGCAAGCCCGGCGTGGTCATCGTCACCTCCGGTCCCGGTGCCACCAACGTCATTACCGGTGTGGCCGATGCCATGAGCGATTCCACCCCCGTGGTGGTGATCACCGGCCAGGTATCCACCGCCGCCCTGGGAACGGACGCCTTCCAGGAGGCCGACGTGATTGGCCTCACCGCCCCTATCAGCAAATGGAACTACCAGATCCGCACCGCCGACGAGGTGGCGTGGGCCGTGGCCCGGGCCTTCTACATCGCCGGTACCGGCCGTCCCGGTCCCGTGGTCCTGGACTTCTCCAAGGACGCCCAGGTGGGCCTGACGGACTTCCATTTCGAGAAATGCAATTTCATCCGCAGCTACATCCCCAATCCCAAAGTGTCGGACCAGGCCCTCAAGCACGCCGTGGCCCTGCTGGATGCAGCCGAGAAGCCCTTCGTGGTGTTCGGACAGGGGGTGGTGCTGGGCCACGCCGAGAAAGAGCTGCAGGCCTTCCTCACCAAAGGCGACATCCCCGCCGGTTCCACGCTGCTGGGACTCAGCGCCCTGCCCAGCGACTTCCCGCTGTACCGGGGCATGATCGGGATGCACGGCAACGTGGCGCCCAATATCATGACCAACCAGTGCGATGTGCTCCTGGCCGTGGGCATGCGTTTTGACGACCGGGTAACCGGCACCGTGGAGACCTACGCCCGCCAGGCCAAAGTCATCCACATTGACATAGACCCTGCCGAAATCGGAAAAATCATTCCCGTGGAGGTGGGCATCCGGGGCGACGCCAAAAAGATCCTCTCCCTCCTCACGGAACGGATGCAGGAACGCAGGCACCCGGAGTGGAACGCCTCTTTCGCCCACTGCGATGCCGTGGAGAAAGAAAAGGTCATCGACCCCGAGGTGCATCCCGGCGAAGGGATGCTCCGGATGGGCGAAGTGGTGGACCGCGTGGTCCAGGCCACCGGCCGCAAGGCCGTGGTGGTGACCGACGTGGGCCAGAACCAGATGATGGGCGCCCGCTACTCCCGCTTCTCGCAATCGCGCAGCTTCATTTCGTCCGGCGGCCTGGGCACCATGGGCTTCGGCCTCCCCGCCGCCATCGGCGCCAAGATTGCCTGCCCCGAACGCACCGTCTGCCTCTTTGTGGGTGACGGCGGCATCCAGATGACCATGCAGGAGTTCGGCACCATCATGCAGGAAGGCGTGGGCGTGAAGATCATCCTCCTGAACAACAACTGGCTGGGCAACGTGCGCCAGTGGCAGGAACTCTTCTTCCACGAGCGCTACTCCCAGACCCGGATGCTGAATCCGGACTACGGCCTCATTGCCAAGGCCTACGGGATCCGCTACCTCAGCGTGCCCGACCGGGCCTCCCTGGAACCTGCCTTGCAGCAGATGTTTGCCGACAACGCCCCCGTCCTGATGGACGTCCACGTGCTGGAAGAAGGGAATGTCATGCCCATGGTCCCTCCGGGAAAGGGCATCCACGAAATCATGTTAACCGACTCCGAATGGTACAGATAGTTATGGAAAACGAAGTGAAAGAATACACGGTGACCATCTACACCGAGAACCAGATCGGCCTCCTGTCCCAGATCACGAATGTGTTCACGCGGCACGGCCTCAGCATTTGGAGCCTGTCGGCCGGTGCCACCTCCATGGAGGGCATCCACAACATCACCATCGTGACGGCCGGACTGGAAAAGAAGGTGAAAGAGAGCGTCCAGCAGATTGAAAAGCGCGTGGACGTGATCAAGGCCTTCTTCTATACCTCCGACAAGATTGTCTATCGGGAACTGTGCCTGTACAAGATTTCCACCCCGGCCCTGCTGGAGCACGGGGACATCGAGGGCCTGCTGAACCGCTATCACGCCCGCATCGTGGAAATGAACAAGGTGTTCACGGTGATCCAGAAGACCGGTTATTCGGACGAGACGGCCCGCCTGCACGACGAACTCAAGGACGTGGGCGTGCTCCAGTTTGTCCGTTCCGGACGCATCGCCGTCTCCCGCGCCGAGCAGGAGCCCGTATTCAAATTCCTGAAGAAACGGGAAAAGGAAAAGAATCTACAAACAAAAACTAATTAAAATAATCATTATGGCTACAATCAATTTTGGCGGTGTTGACGAGCATGTCGTCACCCGGGAAGAATTCACTTTGGAACACGCACGCGAAGTCCTGAAGGACGAAGTGATCGCTGTTATCGGTTATGGTGTCCAGGGCCCTGGCCAGTCGCTCAACCTCAAGGACAACGGCTTCAACGTCATCGTGGGCCAGCGCAAGGGCAAGACCTATGACAAGGCCGTGGCCGATGGCTGGATCCCCGGCGAGACGCTCTTCGAGATCGAAGAAGCCTGCCAGCGGGCCACCATTATCCAGTTCCTGGTTTCCGACGCCGCCCAGATTGCGGTCTGGCCGGTGGTCAAGAAGCACCTGACCGCGGGCAAAGCCCTCTATTTCTCCCATGGCTTTGGCATCACCTACAACGACCGCACCGGGATTGTGCCCCCCAAGGACGTGGATGTAATCATGGTCGCCCCCAAAGGCTCCGGCACCTCGCTGCGCCGCCTGTTCCTGCAGGGCCGCGGCGTGAACTCCTCCTTCGCCGTGTATCAGGACGCTACCGGCAAAGCCCTGGAACGCACCCTGGCCCTGGGTATCGGCGTAGGTTCCGGCTACCTGTTCGAGACCGATTTCAAACGCGAGGTCTATTCCGACCTCACCGGTGAGCGCGGCACGCTCATGGGCGCCATCCAGGGCATCCTGCTGGCCCAGTACGAAGTGCTTCGTTCCCACGGCCACTCCCCGTCCGAGGCCTTCAACGAGACCGTCGAGGAACTCACCCAGTCGCTGATGCCGCTCTTCGCCGAGAAAGGCATGGACTGGATGTACGCCAACTGCTCCACCACCGCCCAGCGCGGCGCCCTGGACTGGATGGGACCCTTCCACGATGCCACCAAGCCCGTATTTGAGAAGCTCTACGAAAGCGTAGCCAGCGGCAATGAGGCCCAGATCTCCATCGACGCCAACTCCAAGCCCGGCTACCGCGAAGGTCTGGAGAAGGAACTGAAGGCCCTCCGCGACAGCGAACTCTGGCAGACCGGCGCCGCCGTACGTAAACTCCGTCCCGAAAATGACTGATAACAAGCGGGTATATATCTTTGACACCACCCTGCGCGATGGCGAGCAGGTTCCGGGTTGCCAGCTGAACACCGTGGAGAAAATCCAGGTGGCCAAGGCCCTGGAAGAACTGGGTGTGGATGTGATCGAGGCTGGATTTCCCATATCCAGCCCCGGTGACTTCCAAAGCGTGGTGGAGATTTCCAAGGCCGTGACCTGGCCCACCATCTGTGCCCTCACGCGGGCGGTGGAAAAAGATATCGACGTCGCCGCGCAGTCGCTCCAGTATGCCAAGCGCGGCCGCATCCATACGGGTATCGGCACCTCCGACTACCACATCCACTACAAATTCAACTCCACCCGGGAGGAAATCCTGGAACGGGCCGTGAAGGCGGTGAAATACGCCAAGCGCTATGTAGAGGACGTGGAATTCTATGCCGAGGACGCCGGCCGTACGGAGAACGAGTTCCTGGCCCGGGTGGTGGAAGCCGTCATCAAGGCCGGCGCCACGGTCGTGAATATCCCCGACACCACGGGCTACTGCCTGCCCGAGGAATACGGGGCCAAGATCCAGTATCTCTGCGACCATGTGGACGGCATTGAGAACGCGATCATCTCCACCCACTGCCACAACGACCTGGGCATGGCTACGGCCAACACCCTGGCCGGCATCTGCCATGGCGCCCGCCAGTGCGAGGTAACCCTGAACGGCATTGGCGAACGGGCCGGAAACACCTCCCTGGAAGAGATTGCCATGATCCTGAAGAGCCACAAGGAGCTGGCACTGGACACGCACATCAACACCCGCCGCCTGTATCCCTGCAGCCGGATGGTGTCCAACCTGATGAACATGCCGGTGCAGCCCAACAAGGCCATCGTGGGCAAGAACGCCTTCGCCCACTCTTCCGGCATCCACCAGGACGGCGTGCTCAAGAACGTCCAGACCTACGAGATCATCGACCCGCAGGACGTGGGCATCGACCACAACTCCATCGTGCTTACCGCCCGCAGCGGCCATGCCGCCCTGAAGCACCGCCTGGAAATCCTGGGCGTGAAAGTGGACGGGGAACGGCTGGACCGCATCTATCAGGAATTCCTGCGCCTGGCCGACAAGAAGAAGGAAATCCACGACGACGACATCCTCATGCTCTCCGGAGCCGAGCGAAGCGACGACCGCCACATCAAGGTGGACTGGCTGCAGGCCACCAGCGGCATCGGCATGAAGCCCGTCGCCTCCATCTGCCTGGATATCGCCGGGGAGAAATTCGAGGCCGCCGCCACCGGAAACGGCCCTGTGGACGCCTCCATCAATGCCCTGCGCCAGATTATCAAGCGACAGGTCACCATCAACGAGTTCACCATCCAGGGTGTCTCGAAGGGGGCCGACGACTGCTGCAAAGTGCACATGCAGGTAGAATCCGAAGGCCGCATCTACTACGGTTTCGGCACCAGCACGGACATTGTGACCGCTTCCGTGGATGCCTACATAGACTGTATCAACAAACTTTAGCCGATGAACACGCTATTTGACAAGATTTGGGATGCACACGTGGTCCAGCAACTGCAAGACGGGCCCACGCAGCTGTACATCGACCGGCTGTACTGCCATGAGGTAACCAGCCCGCAGGCCTTTGAAGGCTTGCGCAGCCGGGGTATCCGCTGCCTGCGGCCGGACAAGATCTACTGCATGCCCGACCATAACACCCCCACCCGGAACCAGGACAAACCCATCGAGGACCCGGTCTCCAAGAAGCAGGTGGACACCCTGGCCGCCAATGCGGCCGAGTTCGGCCTCACCCATTACGGGATGATGGATCCGCGCAACGGCATCATCCACGTGGTGGGACCGGAACGGGGCCTCTCCCTGCCGGGCATGACCATCGTCTGCGGCGATTCCCATACCTCCACCCACGGAGCCATGGGCGCCGTCGCCTTCGGTATCGGCACCAGCGAGGTAGAGATGGTGATGGCATCGCAGTGCATCCTGCAGCAAAAGCCCAAATCCATGCGCATCAGCGTGGAAGGCAAGCTGGGTAAAGGCGTCACAGCCAAGGACATCGCCCTGTACCTCATGAAGGAGATGACCACCAGCGGCGCCACCGGCTACTTCGTGGAATATGCCGGAGAGGCCGTGCGCAACCTGTCCATGGAAGGGAGGCTCACCCTGTGCAACCTGTCCATCGAGATGGGCGCCCGCGGCGGCTTCATCGCCCCCGACGAGGTGACGTTCGCCTACCTCAAGGGGCGGGAATTCGCGCCCAAGGGGGCCGAATGGGACAAGGCCGTGGCGTTCTGGCGCACCCTGCGCAGCGACGACGACGCCATCTTCGACCGGGAAATCACCATCCGGGCCGAAGACATCCCCCCGATGCTCACCTACGGGACCAACCCGGGCATGGGCATGGCCGTGGACGGACACATTCCGGCCGACGCCACCCCCAAGGCCCTGCAGTACATGGGCTTCCAGGCCGGCGAGAGCCTCATCGGCAAGCCGGTGGACTATGTATTCCTGGGCGCCTGCACCAACGGCCGTGTGGAAGATTTCCGCGCCTTCGCCTCGGTGGTGAAAGGCCGGCACAAGGCCGACAACATCACCGCCTGGCTGGTTCCCGGATCGTGGGAGGTCCTCCGCCAAATTAAGGAGGAAGGCCTGGACAAGATTCTTGAAGCGGCGGGCTTTGCCATCCGCCAGCCGGGTTGCAGTGCCTGCCTGGCCATGAATGAGGACAAGATCCCCGCCGGAAAGTACAGCGTGTCCACCAGCAACCGGAACTTCGAGGGTCGCCAGGGGCCGGGTTCCCGCACCATCCTGGCCAGTCCGCTCACCGCGGCGGCCGCGGCCGTATGCGGCGTCATCACCGATCCAAGGACTTTGTTATGAAACAGAAATTCAATATCATAGAAAGCAGCTGCGTTCCCCTGCCCCTGGAGAACGTGGATACGGACCAGATCATCCCCGCCCGCTTCCTGAAAGCGACCACACGGGAGGAGTCCTTCTTTGGCGAGAACCTGTTCCGCGACTGGCGCTACCGCCCCGACGGCACGCCCAATCCGGACTTCGTGCTCAATGACCCGCGTTATGCCAATGCCCGTATCCTGGTGGCCGGCAAGAACTTCGGCTCCGGTTCCAGCCGCGAACACGCCGCCTGGGCCATTGCCGGATACGGCTTCCTGGCCGTGATCTCGAGTTTCTTCGCCGACATCCACAAGAACAACGAGCTCAACAACTTCGTGCTGCCCGTCGTGGTATCCGAGGGCTTCCTGGAGCGCCTGTTCGCGGCCATCGCCGCCGATCCCGCCACCCGGGTACGGATTGACGTGCCGGCCCAGACCGTCACGAACCTCGCCAGCGGCGAGACCGAGTCCTTCGAAATCAGCGCCTACAAGAAATACTGCCTGATGAATGCCCTGGACGACATTGACTATCTCCTGGAGCAGAAAGACAAGATTGAAGCCTACGAGCAGAAAGCCTTATGATTGAGGTATTGGACACCACCCTGCGCGACGGGGAACAGACCGCCGGTGTTTCGTTTAACGCCGACGAGAAACTGGCTATCGCCCGTCTGCTGCTGGAAGAGCTCAAAGTGAACCGGATCGAAGTGGCCTCGGCCCGCGTTTCGTCCGGCGAACGGGAAGCCTGTACCAAGATCTGCAGCTGGGCCTCGGCCACCGGCCATCTGGGTCAGGTGGAAATCCTGGGCTTCGTGGACGCGGGTGCCTCCGTGGACTGGATCGACGGGGTGGGTGGCCGATGCATGAACCTCCTCACCAAGGGCTCCCTCCGCCACCTGAGCGGCCAGCTCAGGAAAACGCCGCAGGAGCATCTGAACGACATCCTGCGGGAAATCGGCCTGGCCCGGAAGAAGGACATCGCGGTGAATGTGTACCTGGAAGACTGGTCCAACGGGATGGCGGACTCGCCGGAATACGTGTTTTTCCTGGTGGATGCCCTGAAGGATGCGCCCGTACGGCGGATCATGCTGCCGGACACCCTCGGCATCCTGGACCCGACGCGGGCCTCGGATTATTGCCGGACCATGGTGGAGCGCTATCCGTCCGTCCATTTCGACTTCCATCCGCACAACGACTACGACCTCGCCGCGGCGAA
>JAEEGK010030809.1_pt1 | contig 10607 bp, 4 predicted proteins | sample 8958771 | NCBI WGS metagenome assembly JAEEGK01 (sample SAMN16246547, study PRJNA631951) | gut metagenome | biome: gut microbiome; feature: rumen; material: SC-attached | host: Bos | place: Iran: Karaj | collected 2018-10 | reverse complement strand
CTTGCATGTTCCAAAAAAGTTGTACTTTTGACGAGTTTTTAATCAAATATTTCGCCATAAAACTAATCATAATATTTGAAATAAGACCAAAGACAATAGAAATATTTTTCAATTCAACTTAAAAGCATGAATAATAAACATATAGAAACTACAGATTTGACAGATAACACAGATTGGATTCTGAAAATTAAAGGGATGCAAGCATCCTATTGATACAGATGGGCTTTTGCCAGTAGGAATCTGTATTCATTTGACGCTTGCGTCCTTAAAATTTCGTTCGGACAATAATCCGTTAAATCTGTACAATCTGTAGTTAAATAAAAACCTAAATCCATGTACTTCAACACCAATATCAAATTCTTACGCAAACATCGCGGTCGTACTCAGGATGACATTGCCTTTGCCCTGCAAATGAAGCGCTCCACACTGAGTGGCTATGAAAACGGCGTCTCCGAGCCCAACCTCGAGGCCTTGGTCGCCTTCTCCAAGTATTTCGGCATCGCCATCGACACATTGGTGAAAGTCGACTTGAGCAGCATCAGCCCGAGCCATCTCTCGCAGCTCGAACGCGGCTACGACGTGCACCTGAAAGGCAGCAACCTGCGCGTGCTAGCCACCACCGTCAACAACGACAACGACGAGAACATCGAACTCGTTGCCGAGAAGGCCAAGGCGGGCTATGCCACGGGCTTTGCCGACCCCGAATACATCAAGGTGCTGCCCACCTTCACCATGCCTTTCCTCTCGCACGACCGCAAGTACCGCACCTTCCAGATCAGTGGCGACTCGATGTTGCCCATCCCCGACGGTTCCTACGTCACCGGCGAGTATGTCATCGACTGGACCTACATCCGCAGCGGCCAGCCCTACATCGTGCTCACTCAGGACGACGGCATCGTCTTCAAGATCGTGGACAACAAGATCGAGCACGAAGGCAAACTGACGCTCAGCTCGCTCAACCCACTTTATCATCCCTACGACCTCCCCGCCACCGATATCAAGGAGGTGTGGAAATTTGTGCATTACATCAGTGCGGAAATGCCACAACAGCGCGAGAACCATTTCCGCGAAGAGGAACTGATGCGAACCGTACAAGAATTGAAAAAACAGGTGGAGGAAATCCAATTGCGGTTGAATATCTGAACAACCCTACGCCATTAGGCACAATTTTTGTGGTAAATATACGTTATGTAACAAAGACAACAACCCAAAAATCATTTTATCATGAAGAAAGTGTTTTTAAGTTTGATGCTCTTCTGTGGCTTGGCCCTGATCAGCACCAGTTGCAACAAGAACAACAGCAACAACAGCAATGTGACACCCGAAGTTCAAGCTGGTGCCATGACGGTTGGCAACAACACCGATAACATCGTTACCGCCAAGGCCGTCAAGTATGGACAAAAGAACGCCATCGTCCTCGCATCCAAGGAGATGACCGCTGCCAAAAATGAAGGCATCGCCATCATCTTTAACGGCGACATCGTTCCTGGTACCTACACGATGGGCGACAACTCGAAAGACCCCGTCCCCACTGTGGTCGGCTTCCACGAGTTCAACCTCGGTGAGCTGCCCTTCATCATGGGCGCCGACACCTTGTTCTACGGCGACACTTACTATTGGATGAACGGTGTGCTTTCCGTCACCGAAGAAAACGGCACCTACACTGTCATTCTGGCACAAAGCATGGGCGCCAACGAAAACGGTCAAACCATCCAGTTGGCTTTGAACTTCAGCGGTACGCTGCCGCCTTATCAGTTCGATGTGGAGAACAAGTTCAAGATCAAGAACATCGAAAGCCCCATCGGTTTGGCTGGCATCACCGCTTTGAATGGCTTGGCCTCGCTGGGTCTCGACGTCAAGTCGATGCTCTTCATGTCGTCCGACCGCAAGCGCTTCTTCATCGTCAGCTACCTTGGTGGACAGGTCGTCGATGGCGAGTATAACCTCGGCTACATCGGCACGCCTTATCTGCCGGTCTTCCCCTGCGTGCATGTCGCCCTTGACGGTGACTTCTGGACCTTCCAGCCTCAGACGGGCTATGTCGCCAAGAGCGGTACCATGAACGTAGTCACCAACGACGATGGCACCAAGACGGTCGTTATGGAGAACCTCGTCCTGTCGAATGTGGAACACCCCAACAGCATCTTCTTCCCCGACATCACTGGCTCCCTGCAGTACCACGGCTACATGTATGAGCTGAGCCTGTAAAGACTGTTACAACAAAAAAAGTCCGAATGCATGCATTCGGACTTTTTTTGTGTACTTTTGCAACCCCAAAACCTCAATCCGTGATCTACCCAACCAACTTCGAACAAAAGATCGGCTTCGCCGGCATCCGGCAGATGCTCTCCAGAAATTGCATCAGCCAGATGGGATTGGAACGTGTTGACAAGATGGCTTTCGGCAGCGACAAAAGTCGTATCGTCAAGAGCCTGGAACAGACCGAGGAGTTCATTGGCCTGCTGCAGACGGGTGTGCCTTTCCCCATGCGCGACTTCCACGACCTGCGCGAGGCCTTCCACCAGATCCAGATCGACGGCACCTGCCTCAGCGTGGAGGACCTGTTCGCCCTGAAACCTTCGCTCAATGTGGTGGAGGCCATCCTTCGCTATGGCCACTCTGAGAGTGCCAACACCACGCCGCGGATCAAGTCACTGATTGAGGACATCTTTATCGAACGCAGCATCTTCACCGAGGTGAACCGTCTCGTCGACGACAAGGGCGAGATCCCCGACAACGCCTCCACCGAGCTGCTCGAGATCCGCCAAAGCATACGTCGCAAGCAAGGCGGCATTGAGAAGCGCATCCGCCAGATCATGGGCGATGCCAAGACGGCGGGTTGGGTCGACCCCAAGGCGGAACTCACCGTGCGCGACGGTCGCTTGGTCATTCCCGTGAAGGCGGGCGACAAACGCGCCATCCGCGGCTTCATCCACGACGAGTCGGCCACAGGCCAAACCGTCTACATCGAACCCGCCGAGATCTTCGACACTTCCAACGAAATCAAGGAGCTGGAGTATGCCGAACGCCGCGAGATCCATCGCATCCTGATGGCTTTTACGCGACTATTAAGGCCTTACCTCTCCGAACTCCGCAAGGCATGGCACCTCTTGGGCGAACTCGACTTCATCCGTGCCAAGGCTTTGCTGGCCAACGAAATCGGCGGCGTGAAGCCCGAACTACTGGACACACCTTATATTAATTGGCAGCAGGCGCGCCATCCTTTGTTGGAGCAGAAGCTGAAAGCCCAGGGCAAGCAGGTCGTTCCCCTCGATTTGCAACTCAACGAGAAGGAGCGCATCCTCGTCATTAGCGGCCCTAACGCGGGCGGTAAGTCGGTCTGCCTGAAGACCACAGGCCTGCTGCAATACATGCTGCAGTGCGGCCTGATGCCGCCCATGCGCGTCGACTCGCAGTGTGGCCTCTTCGAGAGCCTCTTCATCGACATCGGCGACGAGCAGTCCATCTTGGATGATTTGTCGACCTATAGTTCACACCTTATTAATATGAAGGCCCTGCTGGAGCAGGCAGATGGCAAGACCTTGTTCCTCATCGACGAGTTCGGCACGGGCACCGAGCCCCAGTTGGGCGGCGCCATCGCCGAGGCCATCCTCCTTGAGCTGAACAACAAACAAGCCTTCGGCATGGTCACCACGCACTATGCCAACCTCAAACTGCTAGCCGACAACCACGAGGGCATCGTCAACGGCGCCATGCTGTTCGACACGCGCTTCATGCAGCCCATGTACATCATGATGACGGGCAAGCCTGGCTCGTCGTTTGCCTTCGAGATAGCGAAGAAGATCGGCTTCCCAAGGCAGATTCTCGACAATGCTGCCAACATCACCGGCGACCAGCACCTCAAGTTCGAGAAGCAGTTGCAGCAGCTCGAAGTCGACAAGAAAGCCATTCGCAAGAAGGAGCAGGACCTGCGCATCGCCGACCAGTTGCTCACCGAGGTGGTGGAGAAATACAAGGGTCTGCTGGCCGAGCTTGAGGGTAAGAAGAAACAATACCTCCGCGATGCCGCCGCCGAGGCGCAAGAGCTGATCCAGAAGGCCAACAGCCAGATAGAGCGCACCATCCGCGAAATCAAAGAGGCGCAGGCCGAGAAGGGGAGGACCAAGGAGATCCGACAGAACCTGGAGAAGACCAAGGAAGAAATTGCGCAGAAGGCTAGGGAAGTGGCCGAGCAGAAGAAAAAGGAAGAAGGCGAGGTGGTGCTGAAGGTGGGCGACACCGTCTGCATCGAGGAGATGCAGGTGGTGGGCGAGATCCTGGCCATCAGCGACACTGATGCCACCATCCTCTTCGACAGCATCCGCCTGCGCACCAGCCCCGACAAGCTCCGCAAGGTGAGCCGTGCCGAGGCCCGCAAGACGCAGCGTCGTTGGCAGAACGGCATCACCGAGGACCTCAGCGAGAAAGCCGAGCACTTCGAGTTGACCTTGGACGTGCGCGGCCATCGTGCCGAGGAGGCCTTGGACATCGTCGACAAATACCTTGACGAAGCCAAGCTTTTAAGCATTAAAGAGGTGAGCATCTTGCACGGCAAGGGCAACGGCATCCTGCGCAAGCTCATCCGCGAGAAGCTGAGCCACAACCACGACGTGGAGCGCTTCTGCGACGCCTCACTCGAGACAGGCGGCACAGGCATTACGAGGGTTTATTTCAAATAGTAAGCGTTTCCCGCTTCGCGGGAATGGGGTTTATCATCCGTGTCCATCCGTGTCCATCCGTGTTCCCCCCTCGCGAGCCCCCGCGAGCGAATTATTTACGGTAGACTTCCGTAAGATTTATTTCCAAACCTTACTCAAACCGCTGATTTTAATCTTATTACATTTTTTTTATTTTTATTTTTATTTTTAGTGTCCTGTAAGGATAATTTTTCTTATTTTTGCAGCCGAAATCGTGCGCTTCAACGGAGCCCATTGGGAAGGTACCCCCATTTCGTTGACGTACATAATTACTATAGTAAAAACAAAAAGAAAAATTAGGATCCTAAAATGAACAAAACCAGCACCTTACGAGGCATTATGCTGGACACTTACCGGATTTCTACCTTGACGAGCCGCAGGCTTTTTACTGTGTTTTGTGATAGGGAAGGAGCGTGTAGAGTGCCCACAGACGGACTATGTCCCGCAGTCTCGCGTCCCGCGTCTATTAATTAATTAAGGTGCACCGAGAAAAGAAAACAAAGTAAGTATAAACAATAAAAATCTTCGAAGTAAAATGCAAAAGTATTACAACAAGAAAAGAAAGCTCAACAAGCTGAAGACTAGCTTGCTGATGCTGCTTCTCATGTGCTTCGCCGGCGCGGCGCAGGCACAGAACAGCGTGTACATGCACACGGGTTCGATGACCGTCTCCTCGAACGCTACTATTAGTTTTTACGACTCAGGCGGTGAATCCCATGGCCCCGACTACTACTGGGAGCGTTGGTTCCAGCGTAACGAAGAGTTCACCTTTACCTTCAGCCCTGCCGAGACGGGCAAGAAGATGAAGGTAACCTTCAATGAGTTTACGGCCTATTTGGACAATGGCGGCAATAACCACGCCATCGGCAATGATTGGTCGTTGCGTTTGAACACTGCTGAACTGTCGATTTATGATGGTACTGAAGTGAATCCAAGCAACCTCATTACCACCTATACTGGTAACATGACTGGCGCCTTCAGCGTCATTGCCAACGGCCCCATCACCTTCTACTTCCATTCCTACGGCTATCGTGAGGAAGGTTGGCAGGCCTCTGTGCAATGCGTTGACAATTACGAGCTGCAGAAGCCCCAGATTAGCTTCGAGGCCTGCTCCGACGCTATCGTGATCAATGCCAACAACAAGGGTGCTGCGATTTATTATACCACCACTGGGAATGACCCTGTGGTGAACGACCCGCTGACAGGTGCTATCCTCTATGAAGGCCCTTTCAATGTGGCCGCAGGCACTACCGTTAAGGCCATTGCACGTCTCAATAATACGAATAGTGCTGTTGCTACTAAGGAGTTCACTGCCGATGATGTCACGCCTACCCCGGGTGTGCCCACCATTACGCGTGAATTGAATACAATCACGATGACTCCGGCCCAGATTACGGGAGAGATCAATGAGACCTATTATGTGTGGTATACCACCGATGGCAGCGAGCCCACGACCACCAATGGCCAGCGTTATACTGCTCCTTTTGAGTGGAACACGCCTGGCACAGTATTCAAGGCTGTGACCCGCGCTTCGTCATGCTCCGATAAGATTTCGACTGTAGTTGAGTTCCCCTTCGGAAATGTGAAGGTAATCACCCCGACCATCACTTTCTCGAATGGCAACGCCAATATCGCCTGCGAGATGCCCGGTGTTACCGTTACCATCTACTACACCACTGATGGCAGCACGCCGACGACCAGCAGCACGGAATATACTGGTCCTTTCGCAGTGACTTATGGTACCACCGTGAAAGCCAAAGCCTTTGTTAGCCAAACAGGTTTCGATCCCTCAGACGTGGCCACCAAGATTTACGTCCCCGAAGGCGGCGCTGGCACTGACACCAATGTGGTGATTCTCGATGACCGTGAGGACCACAGCTGGAGCTACTATAGCGACGGCACCCAGCCTGTCCACAGCTTGAAGCCTGCCGACATTAAGATTACCTACAGCGGTAATGGTTCTGGCACATTGAACAATAATGTTTTGGTTGGAGGTAATATGACCACCAATGAACAGACTGGTAACATGCCTGAGGAGTTTGGCGCTAACGCCACAGGCGTGAAAGTGGGCGTGGCCGAGGGCGAGACCCAAAACCAATTCATCTATCTGAAGACGTTGGAAAACGCCGATCCCGAAGGCAGTGGCACTAGCTATCCCTATACCATGATCCCCAACCCCTTCCAGGTAAGACCGAAGTATGCAGGAGATAGAGGAGATAGAGATGAAATATGTGAAGATTTCTCTTCTTGTACAACAGCCAACTATTCTGCTGGTAGTGCAGGTACAACACCTAGCCAATACCTACCTGATGGTTGGAAAGGTTATGGAAGCACATATTATCCTTTTGCATGTAATAATGGAATTACGCCAAATGATGGCAATTACATTTTTATGAAATCAGTTTCTAATAGTACTTGTTATGTTGCATTACCCTATGAGAACGTTACAAATCTTACATTTAGATGTGCTTATGAAAGTGCAAGCTATGGAACTCTTTCAGTCGGATATGTGACCGATATCACCTCCAATACTTGGTACAACACCTTCACAAGCTTTGGTAGTGCCACTCAAAGTACAACTTGGACACAATATGGAGTTTCTGATTACGCTTCTTTAAGTGGAACATATTATGTGGCATTCCGTTTTGTAAAGTCTGGTAGTACTTGGTACAGTGCTGCTATTGATGATGTATGTGTGACTACTACTGGAGGAGGTGGTGGTGGCACTACCAGCGATTACCGCGGCTTCTATGCTTGGCGTGTGAAGAGCCTCTCCAACGGTCTCACTATCAAGAGTAAGGATGGTGAGACGACATATGGTGTTGGCTCGATTATCTATGCCGACCAGGAAGTGCAGTTTGTCACATCTAATACCGAAGGCAACGAGGTGGAGTTTGAAGCCTTGTGGGCACAGGCCTATGTTACGACAGGTACATCAGCAATGTCATCTTATGCCACCAACAGCGACAATGACAACTATAAGAATGCCTACGAACGTAACTTCCATGTGATTACCAACAACAGCACCACTGCATCCAGCTTGGCGAAGTCTTACCCGCTTACTATCTCATCTCGTTATCCTGATGGTTCTAATGGAGGCGGTAGCCTCAGCGCAGGCGACTTCACAGCTGCTGCTGATACCAAGTTTGAGAATATCTCCTTGGGTAATGGCACAAACAATACTTATACAGCAAACAACCAAGACCTTATCTTTGGTCGTGGTGTTAGCGGAACGGTAAATTTGGTGAGGGGCTTGGGTGGAAATAGCGACTCCAATGTCAATTACACTATCCGTCTTGAAAGTGGCGTGTTTAACGATGTTGCTTTTATTGCGGGTCTTGCTGATGGAACTGCAAGTAACATTACCCTTTCTGGATCAAATAATCATGTGACAGGCATTTTGGGTTGTGACTATGATAGAGCTATCGAACGTAAGACAGAGAATTATAATTATAATTCAGCGCCTTTAAGAGTGGTGAATAGGATGTCATTGGGAGCAGGACCAGTATTGGGTAACCAAGGAGAGACTGAAATCTTTAATGCGATAGTTAAGTCTGGATACTTCGGGTCAGGTAATAGTGTAGGTAATGGCGCTGCGTTAAGGTCATATTATCTTGGCATTGCCAACAATTACAATACTGGAAAGAGAAAACTCACTCTTGAAGGCGGCAAATTGAATATTAGCATTGCAGGAGGTATCGACACTGGGAATACTAGCAATGACGCTGTTGTCATTAGAATGAAGGGCGGTACGGTTGCCGGTTCTGTCTATGGAGCTGCAGCCCATGCTGCTGCTACGGGAGGAAGAAAGTTTATCTTTACTGGAGGTACTGTAAATGGTTGGATTGCAGGCGGTTGTAATGGAACACAAACCACTGGTGGTAAGCTGGATGGCAACACATATATCTACTTTGGTGGCAAAGCCAAGTGTGACAGTAATGGAAGCACCACGACCATTGGTCCTGGTCAAGCCACGGGTGGCAACATCTTTGGCGCAGGTAGCGGAAACTCAAGTTCTGGCACAAATGCCACGGTTGGTGAAGTGAATAATTCGACTATTGTCATCGCTGATGAAGCAGAAATAGAGCGTAGTGTGTATGGCGGCGGCAACTATGGATATGTGGCTAATGGTACAGGCAATAAGTCTGATATCTACGTCTTGGGCGGCACGGTAAAACAATCTGTGTTTGGCGGTGCCAATATGCAGAAAGGCCAAATCGTCAATATTTGGATGAAAGGCGGTACCATTCAAGGCAACCTTTATGGTGGCTCAAACACCCAAGGTACCGTTAACGGCCTCGCTACCATCAATATGAGCGGCGGTACGGTTACTGACGTTTTTGGTGGCGGTTATGGTAGTGGCACCAGTATGGCTGCCGGCAGCAAGGTCACTGTTAGCAACGGCACCATTAATAATAATGTGTACGGCGGTGGCGAACAAGGCACTGTGGGAAGTGGCACTACAGCTGCCAACACAGAGGTCATCGTCAGTGGCGGCACGATGAAGAATGTGTTTGGTGCCGGTAAGGGCGGTACAACCACCGCTCAAGTCTCCGGACAAACCTCTGTCACCGTAAGCGGCGGTACGATTAACGAATCAGTGTACGGTGGCGGCGAGAATGGCGATGTGATGTATGACATTCCTGGTCCTGCGCCAACACAGACGAAATCCCTTACTGTTAGACTATACGGATATCATGATCAGTGGTGGACAGAACGAAGGGACCTTTTAGTAATAACTGTTGAAGGCCAAACCACTAGTGTCTTGGATTATAGATGGCCTCGAAACAATCCCTCTGGAGGATATGTTGATAGAACTATTACTGTTCCTTGCGATAAGGAGGTAACATGTACATACACAAATACTGGTTATGACAATGCCAACAATATTAGAATTGTTATTTCTGATGATACAGAGACTCTGTTTGATCAAAATGGAAGACCTTCTTCAGGTGTTATCAAAACTTTCAATTTCCCATCGGATCCTGTTCCTGCAACAATTCCAGAGATTGCCTCCACTGTTACCGTCACCGGCGGTAGCATCACTGGCGATGTGTTTGGCGGCGGCCGTATGGGTAAGACGGGAGGCAGCACTGAGGTCGATGTGAGCGGCGGTACCATTCGCGGCAGCGTGTTCGGTGGTGCCTATGGTGCATCGGGATCAGTCTACGTGGCTGGTATGCACACCGTCAACCTCATGGGTGGCCGTATTTTCAGCAATGTGTATGGCGGCTCTCGTAATGCTAACGACGCTTTGGCTTTCACCGGCTATAGTACTACAGAGACAGCCACGAACTCGGTGGTCAATATCAGTGCTGGTCAAGTCGACGAGCAGGTGTATGCAGCCGGTTATTTCGGCAGCTGCTACGGTTCGGTCTACGTCTTCGTGGGTAAGGAGGCCATCCTGAATGCTCCCAATTGCGCTCCGAGCTTCGGCGAAGAAAACGAGAACATGTATAAGACTGGCAAGTTGCTTTTGGCCTACAACGTTTGGGCCGGTAGTGACTTCGGTACCTTCCAAGGCGGCTCCTTCAGTGCTCCCAATATCTCGGGTTATTCCGATATCTACGTGGACGGCGACGGCTACGACACCGAAACTGCCGACGAGAGCGCTCCTTCCTATATGAACATCAAGGGCAGCCTTTACGGTTGCGGTACTTCAGGTGACGCCGGTACCAAGGGCCGCGGCATTTATGTGCGCAACTACGGTCACGCCAACGGTAGCGGCAGCAAGGAAACTTTCACAGAGCCGTTTACCAACGCCACGCGTACCTTCTTCTCCATCCAGCGCGCCGATACGCTGGTGCTCGACAACTCGCATATCAACTTTACGGGTGAGGCTCGCATCAACTCTTTGGATGCCACCGAGAAATACGCCATCTATTCCTTCGACAAGACCGTGCGTATGAC
>JAEEGK010030806.1_pt1 | contig 10609 bp, 1 predicted proteins | sample 8958771 | NCBI WGS metagenome assembly JAEEGK01 (sample SAMN16246547, study PRJNA631951) | gut metagenome | biome: gut microbiome; feature: rumen; material: SC-attached | host: Bos | place: Iran: Karaj | collected 2018-10 | reverse complement strand
TTTTCAGCTCTTTAATAAAAGATAATGTTGCTCTGCCTATAAATAACTGCTTTCTGAGTTCGTTTTGTTTCGTTTTCTCTTCGGACAAAATTGATTTTATAAAATCGGTTTCCGTTACAGAAGAATACATATCAATATCGTCAAGTAACACCGGTACAAAAGCAACAACAACATGATTGTTTCCTTTGTTATCGACTATAACATCTGAATATACTTTTGCCGGAATCACGGTATTTTCAACAGGAACATTGATAATTACACCTAAATCTTTTTTGTCTTCGGATAACTGATCAAACGACGTTATTGCTATGTTTCCGCTGAGTTCGTTGTCGAATGCAAAAAGTTGATGTTTTGAAAACGGTGTCAATTGCGGAACTATTAAAATACCCGACTGTTTTTGAGATATAACCATATTTTTTATTGTATCTGCAATTTTGTCTACCGCTTTACCTGCATTGAAATTTTTTAAAGTGCTCAACAACGAAATAAAATTTTTATAGAAAACGCTTCCCAAAATACCGTTTCTTGTTAAAGTGGAATCCTGCGACGACACAACATTAATAAACGAGTCGGAAATTTTATTTTGAAATTCGTTGTTAAGTTTTTCGAATAACCCGTAAAAGAAATCATCGTATTCTTTTTTTATTTGAGGATTTAAATTCGATATCGGAACTTTTAAAACTTCCAAATAAACAAATATATTCTCTTTATTCATTAACATTGTTAACGGAGTAAGCAAATGTTGAATTAAATCGATTTTGAATTTTCTGCCTTTATAAGATTGTTCGTATTGTCTTGCTATATTCATAAACTTCAACAATAAATCAAAATTTTTGTCGTCGCTGAAATTCATACCTATAAGTCCGGCATATGCCGGCATTTGAACAAGCGAAATATTGTCCGTATCATACATACGACTAAACATATATGCTACGGCAATATTAGATATCTTTTTATAATCGAAATTTCTGTAAAGTTTCTTTAAACGGCTGCTGCCGTCTTGAGAAAAGTCGGTTTGATCGGTAATCAGTAACGGCAAACTTTGATTTTTCATTTGTTCGTAAGTAACATTTGATGCAACCATTGTTATATTATCCGTTTGTGTTAAGTTACCTAAATACATATATCCGGGATCGGCAATAACTATATTTCCTTTTTGTCCTTTATTTTTTTGTACCATACAAACAGCATTTAATACTGATAATTCCAACGGTGTTGTTTGCTTATCGAGTATTTCCATATCAAGTTGTCTGTTTATTATTTGTGAAGATGTTTCGTTGATATTAATTACAACTATTTTTAAATCTCTTAAATCTTTTTGTGTGAGTGACGGATAATCTTTTTCGAATTGTTTTGATTGAATAAAATTAAATACATCCAACAAACTGTTACCGTTGCCGTCGTTTTCAGTAACAAGTGATTCTATAGGAACAGATTGTAAATTGCCGAATCTTCTTATATTTCTTATACCTTCATTTAACGATGTTGCCGTGTGCCTGTTTTTAGAACCGACCATAATTATTAAATCGGGCATTTGTCCGTACGGAACTTTTGCCAATTCGTCTATATGTTTTTGTAACAGCAATTGTCTGTTGGTTTCTATTGTATTTTTTTCTTCTTTCCCGGATACATTTTTTTTACTTATAATTAAAGTTTTAAAAAATCCTATCATGATGGAAAGCCAATGCAAACTCACCGTTAAACCCACACCGGTAAAAAACGATATAACAAAATTGTGTAAATAAAACGAGCCTGAAATTACGGATGTTGCAACTTTTTGTATAAATATAACCAACGGTAAAAACCTTGCCAACATTTTTCTGTCTTTCCAACTTTCTGTAATACCTAAATAAAAATAATCAGGACTTTCTTTTTCTTTAAAAAACGAATCCACTGTTTCTTCGATTTTATTGTCGTAGAAACCGTTTATTATTTCGTTACCTATATTTTTTACCGCTGCAATAGATTTTAAGAATTTTCTCTTTGATAAAAATATTCCGGTTTGTATACCGTATACATTTCTTACAACGGACATTAACCCTATTTGCTCCAAAAAGTACAGTTTGTTTCCTTTGGAAATTCTGTATCCGTACAATATTTCCAAACTTACCAAATAATTTAATGCTTTATAATATTGAATGGCATATTCTCCCATCTTTTCCAATATTTCTATTTCCGGTCTTAACTTATCCTGCTCCTGTTTTGTCAGTGCCGAATACAATTTTATCGTATCGTTATAAAAAGAAATGAAATCTTGTAATTGAGATATAATAACATCTTTATTTGTTCCTTTTAATACGGTAGGATTAAAATTTGTTTTTTCTATTATTTCGGTAGCATTGGTTATTATGTTGTCTATCGACTCTTTGGTAATAGAATTTGTTTTTAAAATTTCAAACCAATTTTTTAAATGTCCGTTGGTTTCCTGTTCCGTAATTTCCATATCGGAAACAAATCCGTATCTTATACCTTTATATTCTTTCGGTTCATCTTCAACGTTGAATTTCTCTAAATAATCTATAAACTGTAATAATTGCAACTGCAAATCGGATCTTCCGGCAAGTAATATATAAAGTTGTCTGCTGTTATTTAAAATAGGGCTTATTAATCTTAAATCACAGTTATCTTTATATTGATGCAATAATGTTAATGTTGAATTCAACAATTCTTTATTCTCTTTTGATGCATTCTTTGCCAACTTAGCATAAAATTTTTCCAACTGTGAAATTTTATTTATATCGTAAGCAAAAAAGTCCATAGACTCTTTTATGGAACTTTGACCGTCCAACTCATTTTCTATTTCTTTTTTCTTTTCGTTATAAAACTTATCATTTTGCCCTATGCCGATTCCTGCCCTGTGTAAGAAAATCGAAAGGCCTAATCCGCTCATCAATGAAATTACCGCTGCCGAAATCGTTGCAACGGTAAACGATGATGTACTTAATGCCGCTATTATTGATGTTGCGAAAGACTGTAACCCGATAGATAACGACAAAAATCTTTGAACGGCTCTTCTGCTTCCCCATTCTTTCTGTATACCTACGGATGTTTTTTCTTTAGGGTTTTCAATATTTGTTATGAACGATTCTATATCGTTTTTAAGTACCGGAAAAGAATATAACGAATCTATTAAAAAGTTTCCCGAAGAATATACCGTTGCAAGTTGTTCTCTTACATTTTGTTTGGATTTTTTTATACCTCTTGTGAATCCGAAAATAAGTCTGTTTAACGGCATTAGTTTGGATTTCTCAAAAAAAGAACTTTTGGGAAATATATAACTTCCCAAAGTGGCCAAATTCGTAGTATAATCCAACAATCTCAAATATTCTATGGTGTAATGCTGCATAGACAAAAAACTTATTTTTAAATTCTCTAAATACGTTTGTTCTATTCTGTTTTTATTTAAAACTTTTTCATCGTTAATTTGGGCAATAGTGTTACTTATAATATCGGATATATACCTGTAAAGTTTTGCCGTATTTTTGTTTTCTAAATTATATAATTCATTTTGAGCGGGAGTAGTTCTGAAAATTTCTATTAAAGTATCGTATACCTGCTCATAATCCGCAGATGAATCCAAGCGTTTATCTTGAATTTGCGATAACATTTTATATGCTCTCGATAATGCATTATCTTCATCAAAAGTTTCGGTTATCACAACTTGTTTTTGCTTTATTGCCGATGTTGTATCTTGTTTTATATGTTGATATTGTTTTGATTTAAAAATGTCGGACAATTTATTAATGAGTTGCCTTGTAAAATTTCTGCTGTATAAAGATTTCGATTGATGGTATACTCCGAACTTCATTTCTTGGATTAAATTGCTGTTTTGATAATAATTACCGATCCTATCGGCGAAATCAATAAACAAATCTCTGTCTGTTGCGGATGCCGTTTTTGCAAAATATGAACTTACATTTTGTTTGTTTTTAAGTCTTATAAAAGGAACAAATATATGTTGAAACAAATGTGTTTTTTCCGACAAATTGTTAAGGCTGTTTCCGTATTCCGATATAAAATTAAAAAATTCTTTATATTTTGTTTCATCGTCAAAACTTATAAGAACATTACCGGTGGCAATTTCGAACTGTCTCATTCTGTTATTATCGAAATTATAAAAGTTCCTGTGTTCTATACCTTTTCTTTCAACAACATCGGAAATGTTTTCAGGTGTAAAACCGTAATAAATTTCTTCCAAAGTGCTGGGATAATCTTTAATTATTAACGAATGTCTGTGATGTTGAATTTCTTCCATATTAACCGCCGACGATATAAAAGTAATATCTTCTGTCGGAAGCATGTTCCCTATATATATACTTTGCGGATCTATAACCGCAATACCGCCGCCTGTTTTAAATTTATGACATGCTCTTATACCGTTGAGTACCGCTAATTCCAAAGGAGTTATATTTCTTCCGTTAAATTTGATAGGAAGGTCTTGTCTTGCTATATTTTCTTTCTCGTTTGTATCTATATCTATTACCACCGAAGTTAAATCTTTAAAACTTTTACCGAAATTCGAAGATTTTAAATATTCCATTGATTTTATAAAACCGTCGGCGGTTCCGGCTTGTTCTTTCATTATGTAATGTATTTGTGTGTTTTGAAAACTCGGATGAGTTTTGATATCTGCCAATACTTGTTCACAAAAAGTTTTATCTTGTTCACTGCTTACGGAAATTATTATAACGTCCGGCATTTTTTTGTTTAAACTGTTAAGTGTTCTTTGATACTCGTTTTTTATTATTCTTTCGTTCAATAATCTTCTTGATATATATTGTGAAGATAAAGAAGAAATGTCGGTAAATGCGTTTATTCCGCCAAATAATTGTCTTATACTCTTTGTTTTTTGTGATATAAAAACTTTTATATTTGAATATATGTCGTGCAATTTCCACATAATATTGGAAACTGTACTTTTTTTATGTCCGTTATCTTCTTTTTTATATCTTGCTTTGGGATTTAATATATCATCTATCGAAACGGAACCTAAATACAATGTTTCGTTTACAATTTCAAATTCCAACTCTATTTTATTATCCGACAACCATTTTCTGATTGCCTGCTTTTGTCGGAAAAAATCTATACCGGAAGTTGTCATGGAACCGGACCATTTTTTTATTATAGCAGCAATTGCGGAAACATCGGCCTGTACCAAAACAGTAGGCGGTGCCAAAGCATTTTTATAAACAACATTTTCTGTTCTTACAAGTTCATTATCAAAATCGGTTAATTGTTCAACTCTAGGTATAACAGATAACACGGAAACGTTTTGGTTCTTTAATATATCCGTAAGTTCATTATGAAAGCCGCCGACAATAACAATGTTTACCGAATCTATATTTTTTAAATTTTCTATTATGTTTGTTTCCGTTACTTCTATATTATTGTAATCGGAAATATTAATTAACGATTTTATATTGCTGTAAAAAATCTTGTTTCTTTGTTCGTTTGTTAAATGATAATTTTTCAAATCTTCATCTTTTAAAATATCGTTAATTATTTTTAGTGATTGAATATCCAAATATTTTATTGATATGTTATATAAGTAGTCTTTGTTTTGTTCAAAATATTTGTATTGATTGTACGATATGGATAACTTTGCATATTCCGACAAAATATATATAAATTTATCCACCAATATTAACTCTTTTTCATTATAATCAACAAAATTGTCCAAGATAAAATTTTCAAGAGTTTCCGTTTGTTGCATTAGTGCATAAAAATTAATAGCGGTTCTTGTTTCAATGTTATTAAAATATAAAACGAGCGGTTCATACTTTAACAATGTTTCCGGGGAACTGTTTTTTATAATATTGAACATTAAATTCAATTTTTCTTTAGTGTTTACATCCATATTTTTTAAAAGAGTGGTAATTTGCATATAATTTTGGTACGGTATTTTACTTTTTATATCATTGAATAAACGAGATAAATCTTTGGATATATTTTTTTTATTTTTATATTTTGTTACTGAAATAAATTTGTTAATTTCCGAATAAAGACTTAAATCGATATTATTCTTCTTACAAAATTCATACAAATTTGTAATTCTCTGTTCAAAATTAATATCTTGTGAAAACAAAGAAAACAGTTGCGGTTTTGAAAAATATATTCTGCTTTTTACAAAAGAATCGTAAACTTTGTCTGTTTCCTGCAAATATTTATTTTTCAACAATAAGTTCTGTTCAATATTTTTGTTATATATATCCCAATTTTCAAGTCCGTACAAGTTGTGTAAATCGTTTTTTATTATAAAAGATTCCGCACCTGAAATTTTTCCGTCATATAACAAATCATTTGTTATATTATCAATAAATTGTTTGTTTTCTATTGAAGAAAATAATTTCGTGGATATTTGTTTATTGGGAGCACCTTCTATTATTATTTTATTTATTTTTGAATTATTGGAAATAAACTTTATAATTTTTTCTATATTTTGTTGAACTTTCGAATTGTTATGTAAATCGTGTATCACCACAACTAACGGAGTATCTTTTTTATAAATATTTTCTGTTATTTGTGCATACTCCGATAACATGTCGTATTTTGTAACAATTTCATTATTGTTATATTTATACGGCAACGGAAATACCGCTGTATTGGCAAAGGCACCGCCTAATACATTAGTTAAAAGAAAACAAACTAGTGTAAAAACAGATAAAACTCTAATCATAATATACTATTAAAGTATAATATATTTTCTTAAATGTTTGTAATGAAATTTTTAATTGAAACATTTTTTGCTCATTTTTCTGTGTCTTGCCTTACACTAACTTGCAGTTAAAAGATTTATATAGGCATTTTTGTTCAGGACATCGTATTTGACATTTCTTCCTACATCAAATGCAGGATATAAACTTTCTATTTTGGCTTCTTTATAGGACTGAGCAAAATTTGATTTTAATGGAATCGGATGATATTGTTGTGGAATTTGATCTAATTTCGGAAATAGCCAAACATCATCATAGTTTGTTATTGGACGATTGTTCTGTAAATATTTTATTGTGTTAGAGACATCATATCCGGCAAGTTTTCCATACTCTTCAAGCAACTCTATTGCATAATCATAAACTGTATATTTATTAACTGTTTGAATTTTATTTATAAATTGCGGTGTGATGTTTTCTATGGCTTTTGATAAATATATGGCACTGTTATTGTCGGATAAATCCAATAAATCATTTAACATATAAAGCAAAGAATACCCTCCGAGATGCGGACTCCTATTATTAAAGTTATATTGATAATTGCCGTCATCCCTTTCTGCGCTCTCATATTGTTTTGTTAAACCATGAAAATGACCTCTGCATTGGTTTAATATTTGTCCGTTGCCGAATCCGTTTCCGTTTATGAAAATATGTGCGGTATTTTGCGCATAAAATTCATGTATAACTTGAACAAATTTCCTAAGAAATATATTTTCTCTCTCCGTTCTATTTCTATCAATACTCAAATCATAAAGGAAATTATGTCCTATTTCATGTGCGGATATATTGGCAAATCTTGTATTATTCCAAATATGTTCTTCACCATATATAAACCTAGAATCTCCTGAACCATTATAATTTTTATCTATTCTTGCTTCAAGAAGTTTTGTAATAGTTTCTTTACTTATTTGTTTTTCAGGAAAAACAGATTGTAAATATAATAAAATTGCCGCATGGTAACTTACAAATATTTCGTTTCTAAACAATTCATTTTCAAGAAAAGAATTAAATTCATGCCTATTTTCATTATTCGAACCGACAATCATTTCTTTTTTTATAAGAATTCCGGTATTCTCCAACAAATTTTTTACAACATCTTCCGATATATTTATATATTGAATTTTAAGTTGCATATACATGTAAGCATACAATCTTATTCTTACATCTATATTTTTATTATTTACAACTTCTTTTACAAAATCTATATTATAATTAAAATGAAAGAAAATATAATACGCAACATTTATATTATTTGTTTTTTGTAAAAATTCTATTGCTTGTTTACTGTTTTTTGAAGAAATTATGCTCTGTAATTTTTCATATTCTTGGTTAGATATTTTAAATTTATTTAAAAAATCCTTTTTAGACATATTATCATAAATGTTAAGTTTTTCTTCTAAATGGTGTTCTTCAATTTCTTCTCCTGAAAATGTAAATACCTTTGAAAAATTACTTCTTCTTGAAGAATCTTTTAAGTTAACAACTATTATTTTAACAGTATTATTTGTTTTAAACAGTTCTAATTTAAAATTTTGTTGATTTGATAAAAATTCTTCATTTGCTTTATTTATAAGTTTTTGAAGAGTGCGCAGATAATTTTTACTTTGTTTTGCCTGTTTATTTATTTCGTTAATTAAGTTTATAGCTTGTTCTTGTTTAATATTTTGTTCGGAATTATTACGATAAAATTCCGAAAGTTGTTCAAGTTTATCTGTAATTTGCTGAAAAACAACAATATTTGTTTCCGTTTTTTTATTTAAAAAGAAATAGAATTTTTGTAACAATATCGCTTTTATTTTATTAAATAAATTCATTAATTTATTTACAATTTTTGTTTTTAATTCAGTTTCTGTTCTTTCATCAAAACAATAATGTATAGCCATATTACATTCTTTTTCATCGTTAAGAACCGATGGTGCAGGTATGGCATTATATTTTAAATCCATAGACCTTAATATATTTTGTTTATATAACAAATCTTGATTGTCGTTGGAAAGACCATTTAATTTAGGTGTTATTACAACATAGGAAATGTTTTTATATTTTAAATATTCAGCAATCTGCCTTGTATGAAATCCACCCATAACTGCAACTATATTACCATCAATATGTTGTTTAAGTTCCAAAATTTTATCTATAAATATTTCACTTCTATAAATATTGGTCTTATTATATTCATCAAAATATTTATGAAGTTCTTTTAGTACATAAATATCTTTTGTGGCTAAAATATTTACCCATAAATTCATAAAATTATCAATACCAAAATCATTCAAATAATTGTACCCGTATTCAGTAAGTTTATTTTTTAAAAAATCTTTATAATATGAATATAAATCGTCCAAAATTATTAAAAGAGTTTCGTTTTTACTCTTTGAATATTTTATTTTTAATTCCCGTAATAATTGTCTTTCTTCATCAATAAAATTAAAACTATTCATACTGCTTATCATTTTATCCAAGGTAATATATTTTTTTATCTCTTCGTATGTGTTTAAGTCTATGTTATATTCGGCACTTAATTTTTCTATCTCAAATAAAAAATCTTCCTTTTTTGATATTTTGTTCGCAAGTTCAACATAGTGTTTGTAAGGCAATACATTTTTAAAGTCCGTTATTAAACAATCAAATTCTTTATTCAATTTTTTCTGGTTTAAAATTTTTGTTTCTATATATTTAAAATAAATTTTGATATTCGGCATATTTTCAATATCTTCTTGGTTTATATATTTTTTAAGAGAAGAATAAAACTTTTTTTGAGAAATTTTACCATTATAATATTTATTTATAAGCGTATCTATCTTTTTATTTTGTGAAGATAAAATTTTCGTTTTTGCCGTGCTTATAACTTTATCATATACCGTTATACTTTTATTAATCTCAGGCTCTAACATTATAAGATAAGCTAATCTTTGGATATTATTGTTATAGTACTGACTTTCATCTAATGGTAAAATTTTATTCAAAGCATCGTTTTTTAAACAAAAATATTCTGCCCCGGATAAATATAAATTTTCAAATAACAAATCCGCTGTTTCATAAGAGTTTTCTTTATTCCAAACAGGTTTGTTATATAATCCTTCTATGAAAATATTTTCAAGTCCGTAATTTTTGTCTATTTCATCAACTATATTTTTTATATTTGTTTGTGTTGTTTTATCCTTATGTAAATCTTGAATAATGATAACAGGAGTATCATTCTTTGAACGGATAAAAGATTCTGAAATAAAACCAAATTCATTTGATATAGAAAATTGTTTATTTTCTGAAAGTTCTGTGGCATGAATATTTATACCAAACAATAATACAACAATAATAATTTGAAAGAAAACTCTTGTTTTGCTCATATAATTATTATAATACGAAAATGTAAAAAAATCAAAAATAATACGGCAAGATATAAACTGTTTATATCTCGCCGTATTTATAAAAAATAATTTAAAACTTATTTATTATTTTTCAGGTTTTGTATCTTGTGCAGCTTGTTCCAACTCTGTGGGTTTGTTTTCTTCTTCAGCTTCTTCACCCACTACTGTTGCAACTGATGCTACTTTATCGCCTTCTTCAAGCCTTACAAGTCTTACACCTTGTGTGTTTCTTCCTATAACGGAAATCTTGTCCACCTTACTTCTTATTGTTATACCGTGTTCGGTTATAAGCATTATTTGACCTTCGTTTGCTTTTCCGATATATATAACATTTCCGTTTCTTTCGGAAGTTTGCATATTTATAACACCTTTTCCGCCTCTCTTTTGTAATCTGTATTTACCTACTTCGGTTCTCTTACCATATCCGTTTTCGGCTACAGATACAAACACATCTTCAGGTGAAAATACTTCCATACCTATAACTTCATCATCTTTTTCAAGTGATATACCTCTTACACCCTGGCCTGCTCT
>JAEEGK010030804.1_pt1 | contig 10610 bp, 12 predicted proteins | sample 8958771 | NCBI WGS metagenome assembly JAEEGK01 (sample SAMN16246547, study PRJNA631951) | gut metagenome | biome: gut microbiome; feature: rumen; material: SC-attached | host: Bos | place: Iran: Karaj | collected 2018-10 | reverse complement strand
GTCCACCACGGTTCCAAGCGACACGTAGGCTATGTGGCATCTGGCCGGCCTCCCGCCGTAGTATCCGGAGGCGGCGTGGGCGTACACGGACAGCTGCAGCCTGTACTCGTCCTCGAAGCGGTCGGTCTCGTCGGTCTTGTAGTCGTACACGTCGATCCTGTCCGGATACACCGCCAGGAGGTCTATCGTCCCCCTCAGCGTGACGTCCAGGCCGTTCAGAGGGAGGCCGCACTCCATCTCCGCGTATCTGAGGTCGGCGTCCGCGGTGGCATCCAGCACCTTCCTTATCTCGGCGTGCTCCGGGAGCCTCCTCGTGAGAGGGATCCCCTTGAACATGCTCTCGGCGTCGGCATGGACGTCGTTCCCGTACTGTATGCCCTTGCTGGGGAACTCGTCGCGCCCCTCGCCGGCCTCCTGGCCCTCGCCCGTGTTCAGGCGCATTATGTCATGCACTCCGAGCTTCCTGCGCCTCTTCTTGTATCCCGACACGTCGGGCCTCTCGGCGGGAGGGTTTCCGAGCTCCTCCACGTCTGCGTCGACGTCTGGAATGTCGGAATATTCGTCTCCGGAGAGCCCGGACATGAACTTGGACGGCTTCCCCGCTATTATCGTGGCGAACTGCTCCGCCCTCGACAGGGCGACGAACATTATCCTCCTCTCCTCGCTGTAATCGACGGGGGGAGCGGCCCTCACCAATCCGGTGCGCCAGGACTTGCACACCTTAGAGTAGCCGCCGAAGCGTCCGACGACCTCGGTGCATCTGATCCCGTACAGGTCGTCGTAGATCAGATGGCCCCTCTCCCTGGGTGTCAGGGGCATGATGCCTTGGTCCACGAAGGGGATTATGACGGCGGGGAACTCGAGCCCCTTGGACTTGTGCATGGTCATGATGGTGATGGCGTCGCGGTCGATGGACGCCTCGACGGGGTACTTGGTGTCGTCGCGGATGTCGTTCTCTATTAGTGTGGAGAGGTCCGACAGCGTCATCAGGGAGCTCCTGTGGGCGTCGGACAGGGTCGTGATGATGGCGTGGGTGACGTCGTTGTCCAGGCCGTAGAACCCGTACAGATGGGTGAGGAGGTCCGTGACCCTGCGCCTCTTCCTGTACAGTGATTTCCTTTGCGCGTCGATCTCCGGGGGGATCCGGCCGGCGTAGTCCTCCTTCACGGAGACGATCTCCACCAGCGGGTAGCCCATGTCGGCCATTATGACGGGGTATCCGCGGGCGTCCCTCTCGTTGTTGACGTAGCGGAGCCACGCCAGGGCCAGCTTCCCCTCGCGCGTGGACATGATCTCCAGGTCTCCCTGCATGTACGCCGGGATCCCCTCCCTCTCTGCGGCCTCGAGCACCATGCGGCATCCGGAGCCGGTCCTGCAGATGACGGCGATGTCGCCGAGCCTCATCCTCCTGGTCTTCCCGTCGCGGGAGGCCACGTTGTACCTTCCGGACCACATGTACTCCCTGACGCAGCGTATGACCTCGTCGGCCTCCTCGTCCTTTCCGACGCGGACGCATCTGAACTCCGTCATCGATTGGCTGATGCCGGTCCTCCCCTGGGACAGCTTGACCACGTTCCTGTCCAGGAAGTCGAGGTCGAGGCTGGGGTCGTCCTCGGATCCCGGGAGCCTGAGGCACTCGAACGACTTGTCTATTATGAGCTGGGACGAGCGGTAGTTCACGTAGAGGGGTATGTGCTCAGCCTCAGGAATCGCGAACGGGACCCTCTTCTCGCCCTGGTTCAGGAACCTCCTGTAGCGGACCGCGCGGTTTTCGAAATCGGTGATGTTGTCGATGGACACGTACCTGAACATGTAGATGCCCTGCTTCCAGTCTCCGACCACGCACAGGTTCGGCTCGGTCAGGATGAGCAGGGCGATCATCAGCTGGTTGGCGTTGGTGTCCTGGAACTCGTCTATCATAACGTACCTGAACCTGTTCCTCTCCCTGACCTCCGCGTTGCCGTACAGGAGCGCGAACGCGAAGAGTGCGGTCAGGCCGAACGTCAGGCGGTTGTCGGATATGCTCTTCCTGATGAACGCGAAGTAGATGTCGTGGATGTAGCGCATCATGTCCTTCCTGTCGTCCCTCGCTGCGGACTCCAGGTCCTCGTCGGCCAGGCAGAGCCCCTCCACCGTCGGGAAATCGGGGCCGTAGTCGGCCTTGTCCATCTTGTCGAACCTCGTCATGAGCTTCGGCTTGCCCTTCTGGGGGGAGTTGAGCTCCCTGAGCCTGGCCAGCAGGCGGTCCTCGTCCCCGTACAGGGCAGACTCCCAGTCCAGGCCGAACCATCCCTCCCTGAGGGGCATCACGCCCTTGGACATCAGCCTGGCCAGCAGGTCCATGACGTCCCCCGGGTATTGGCAGACCGCCACAGCGAAGTCGCCGTAGTCCTCTCCGCGGTCGTTGTTGAATGCGTCGAAGAATCTGGAGAAGTACTCCAGGTTGAGAGTGTCGTTGGTCTCCAGGCGCGCGGAGCGGGAAAGGCTCTCCTTGATGTCGAAGAACTCGCTGACGTCCTCCGCGAACTCCAGGACGACGGACAGGCAGAACGCGTCGAAGGTCTTGGCGCGGACGTCCTTGGAGGGCCCCCTCCCTTCCAATCCGGACATGGCCGCCTTGGCGCGCTGCTCCATCTCCTCCGCGGCGTTGTTCGTGAAGGTCAGGAGAAGAACCTCCTCGCTCCTCACGTCCGGCTTGCTGATGATGTTGACATAGCGTCTGACGATGGTGTGGGTCTTCCCGGTCCCCGGGCCGGCGTCGACCACCAGCATCCCCTCGGAATGCTCGGCGATCCTCTTCTGGGACTCGTTGAGGTCGCTCATCGCCCTCGTCCTCCAAGGAAGGCCTGTCGGACGTGCAGGCCGAGAAGTAACTGCAGTCGGAGCATCTTATGCGCGGCTTGGCGGGGAATCTGGTGCAGGCGTAGCGGATGGCGTCGTCATGCATGCTCCTGGCCATGTCGTAGAACTCGTTCAGGGCGTCCAACGGTATCTCCACCCTCTCCTCGTCGCACACGGACCCGGCGAGGAAGCATGATGCCACCTTCCCCACGGCGGCGGCCGCGTCCTTGCGGTTGGTCTTGTTGTCGTTGAGGCCGGCGGCGCGCAGGACCGCCTGGATTATGTCCGGGTCCTCCCTCCACTGCTCCGGGCCGAGACCGCCCATGTTGTCAGATATGGCGTTCAGGACGCCTTGGGCGAAGGGCCTGAACTTGGCCGACAGCTTGGTTTCGGCCATCATGCGGATGGTCTCGTTGCGCCTGACGGTCTCGTTGAGGTCCTCGTCCAGCAGGCACACCGTGCGCACGCTGCGCTCGATGTCGTAGTCCTCGTCGGCGGACTCCACGTCGTTCGCGAGGGCGTAGAACATCTCGAAGTCCCCGCCGCCCATCAGCTCCTTGGCAAGGGCGCAGTACAGGATGGGCTGGAACTCCGGATGGCTGCTGGCCTTCCCCAGGTTCATGTCCCTGCAGATCTCCTTGCCGGAGCACGCCTTGCCCGTCTTGTAGTCCATGACCAGGCCGTCGGACACCGCGTCGAACACGCCGTACAGGGGATGCTCCCGGGATCTGGCGCTGGACTCGCTGCAGCTGCTCCAGTACTCCAGGCCGAACATCTTGAAGAAGCGGTTGACGTGCCCCTTCTCCGGAGGACGGTCCAGCGGGACGCTCCCGGGCATCCTGTCGTCTATGTACCTGGCCACGTTCCTCATGGCGCGGGACACCCTGTCCTTGTCCACCTCCTTCATCAGCGGGTCCGAAAGGCCGGAGTAGCGGTCGGAGACCATGTCCACCAGGGCGTCCATGCCCACCTCGGCCACGACGTCGGGATAGCATGCGTAGAGCTGGGCGAACTCGTGGACCAGGGACCCCAGCTCGGTGCTCTTCCTCTCCTCGGACGGGAGGATCTTGTAGAACATGAACATCCTGGGGCAGCTGAAGAAGCAGTTGAATCCCGACTTGGAGAACGTCCCCACGATCCTGTCCACGTTCTCAAGGCGCTCCTCCCCCATCTCGGACCTGACCTCCTGCGGCGCCGCCGCCCATCTTCCGCCTATGAGCCTCGAGCAGACGTCCTTGAAGCCCGACGCCGGGCGCCCCATGATGGAGTCGAACGCCATGGCGGGACGCGCGGGCTTCCCCTTCTTGGTGGTGTTGACGAAATACAGCCTCCTCTCTCCCTGCTGGAGCACCGCCATGAGCCTCTCCGCGTTCCTCTCGTTCTCCAGCTCGGAGTCGATGTAGGGCTTCCCGGCGGTGGAGACGTCCCAGTCGTGGTCCATGTTCAGGAAGAACACCAGGGGGCGGTCCACGCATATCGATTCGGTGCAGTCGGCTATCAGGACGCCGGTCTTCTCTTCTATGGGTATCTCCTCGTTGTGGTGGAGGTCCGGCATGCTGTCCACCGCGTAGTTGAGCCTGGAGACCAGATCCGACGTTATCCTCTCCCCGGCTATGCCCAGGTCGTCTAGCACTATCCCGACCTGGATCCTGGCGCGCTTGTCGCATATCCTGTCCCTGAGCTCGTTGAAGGACATGCTCCTGACGCTCCTCATGACGTCGTCGAGCTCGGCCGCCCTGCGGCGCATCATGGAGCCGTCCAGCCTGCTCAGGAGGAACCCGTCGGTGTTGTCGTCGAAGAAGCCGTTGTAGTTGGCGAAGATCTCCCTCACGTGCCTCACGCGTAACGTTTCATAAGACAGGGACAGCGTCGCGAACTGAAGGTAGTCGCGTATCTGGGCCAGGTCCCTGACCTCGAAGCGGTTGACGAAGGGGATGCCCTTCTTGTAAAGCGCAGACCTGACCGAATCCGCTATCGGCGAGGACGCGGACAGGACTATTGCGCAGTCGTCGCAGTTGGACGCGTCGATGAGGTCCACGGCGTTCTCGGCGATCTGCCTGTCGTTGCCTATCTCGCGGATCTCTTCTATTGAGTATTCGGAGCCGCGGTCGAAGACGTCCACGTCGACGAAGTCGTCCGGGATGAAATGCTTGTCCAGGTCGTCGAAGAAGTCCAGCCCCACCACGGCTATCTCCCCGGGGCGGGTGTTGTACAGCGGGCTCGACGCGGGGTCGAAGGCGGCCATGACCCTCTCCTTGGTGGGAAGGGACTCGAAGGAATCGTAAATCCTCCTGGCCGAGCGGGTCCCGAGATGCTTGCGGACGTCGGCGGTGTGCTTCCGGATCTCCCGGATGTTCATAACCTCGCCGTGGACCTTCCTGAACTCGATCCCGGTGTCCTCGCTTATGGCCGAGACGAGCCTGATGTCGTTCATCAGCGGCTCTCCGAGGATCTCCACCGCCGACATGGCGGCTATCTGGCGCGGAGTGACGGCGAAGTGTCCGACGACCGGACGGTCCACCCTCGCGTTCAAGGCGGTCGCAAGGGCGGCGTCGTTGGTTATGACCAGCGAGCATCCGGACACCTCCGAGTATATCTCGTCGACCGTCTTCGCGCGGAACATGAGGGGTCAACGGCGTCCGGATATTCAATCATGATGAGTCCCTTCCTTCGTCCTGCGGGGAGCCTGACCGTCAAACGGATAACCGCCTCCGCGATACGGGATGGCATGACGAGCGTCTTCGCGGTAGAGACGGCGGCCACCGGGCCGAGGGGATTCCCGATGGACAAGGTGGTCCAGATAGCGATCTGCGAGATCCGCGGAGGGGAGTACGAGACCGTGTTCGCCGAGTACGTCCAGACGGATCCCCGCGACCTAGGGAAGGAGCCCCTGGACTATCTTTCCGAGAACTACGGGATCCATGCGGAGGACCTGTACTCCGGAGTCCCGGAGGAGTCCGTGGTGGAGAAGGTCCAGGGGATCCTCGTCGGACAGGAGTGCGTGTCCTTCGACGTGGGCGAGGTCTTCGGCAGGCATCTGAGCTACGAGCCGTGGAACCTGGCCATGCGCGCCACGCTTCTGCCTTCCCTGGACAGGTTCCTGCCCGCGGCGGCCACGGTCCTGCCTGACGAGGATTCGGACCCGCTCAGGAAGGCGTACGACGTTCTTTGTCCAGAGGACCCTGCGGAAGTCGGAGAGGGAAAAGGGGCCCCCGAAAGGGCCAGGATGACCGCCTCCGTGGTCTCCGTGCTTACGGAGGCGGGGCTGTTCCGATCAGGACGAGGGCGAGCCCAAGAGCGTCCCGACCAGGTTGCCGATGTAAAGGATGCCGAAGAATACAGCCACCGGAATGGCCAGGATTATGTTCAATACCGGTATGGACGACGTCGTGATCACCAGGAACAGGATGAAGGTCAGCAGCCCGATGGCCAGCAGCATTATCCCCGGCTTGGAGGACTTGTTGTAGTACAGCAATCCCAGCCCGAGGACCCCGAAGATCCCCGGTATGATGGCGAGGAGCAGCGCGATGGAACGGCTCTTGACGCCGCTTGGAGACGTCTTGCCGCCGGAGCCGCCCCCGTCTCCGCTCGGCTCGGGCTGATTGGGAAGCTTCTTGTAGCATTTGGGGCAGGTTATGGAGGTGGAAGTCACCATTTCCCCGCAATACGGACAATACCTGTCTGCCATATGATCTCCTTTGCCCGGTCTCCCGGGAACGTAGGTGAATCGTCGTCACCGTTAATAATATCCTTCACGGAAGATAGGCCCCGTCGCGGTACATCTGGACCATCAGCCATGAGGCCGCCCTGGCGTCGGAGAGGGCCCTGTGGTCCTGCTTCCCGCGCAGGCCGGCCGGATCCCCGGATGTTATCTTCTCGTAGGCCACCTCCAGCCTCGGATACTGGTAGTCCTTGTACCCGTACTGGTTGGGGATCTTGCAGATGGGCGTGGCGGCCTTCATGATGTCGGTGCACTCGTTGAACCATCCGCGCATGTTCCACGGCTCCTGGTAGAGGAACTTCCCCAGGTCGTACTCCATGTTGTAGGTGGCGACAGCCTTCCCCTTGAGGATCCTCCTGACCTCGTCCATGACCTGCGCGGCGGACTTCCTGGAGAACGCGACGTCGTCCAGGGTGAGGTCGGAGTTGCTGAAGATCCACGCGTTGCGGAGATAGTCGTCCCAGTCGTCCACGTCGTATCCCAGGACGGCCTCGTAGCAGTCCTCGACGATCCCCTCGCTCAGACGGACCTTGCAGATTCCGACGTCGAGCACGAGGTCGGTGGGGGCTCCTTTCAAGCCGGTGGTCTCGGTGTCGAGGACATAGATCTCATCCGGAGGTATCTCGTCGAGGCTCATGACGCGGAACATGACCGATAATCCGGCGGTCCATATTTATTCTGATGGCTTGGATGTATTCCCGGGACGCCCGATCCCGGCGTAGAATCCTCCCGTGTCCCGCTTTCTGGACTCGTGCTTCTCGTAGTATCCTATGAGCTTTCCGCCGTCGCGGAGCGCGACCATGTAGACGTCCTTCTCCTTGGACTCGCTGTAGAACGTGTGGATGATGTTGTGGGACTCGTCCTCCTCGAACCACTCCACGACCTTGGCGATCATCTCGCGCGCCTTGGGGCTGTGGCAGTCCATGACGGAATGCCCCACAAGAAGCTCCCCTCCGTCGTCGCCGTAATGCTCGGCGGCCGCGGGATTCATGTACACGATGTCATGGCACAGGTCGCAGATCACGACCGGCGCCCTGTCCTGGTCTATGACGCTCTTGAACAGCGGAAGGAGGTCCATGCCGCGGGATAGCGATGGACGACAATAGCTCTTCGGTACCCATTTGAATGAAAAATGCATTCAACGTCCATGGAGATGCGCAGATTCGTCCTCGGAGAAGGCGGGAGGACTATAGTCGTACCGGCCATGAAAGGCTCCGGCGAGTCCATCGCATCGAAGGTTTTTGAGACTGTTCCAGACGTTCCCGTGACCATTCTGGCATTCGAGTCCGATGAATGGTTCGACGACTTCTCCCCCTGGCCCTCGGAAATGGCGGGACGCAGATTCGGAGGCCGCGGGGAACAAGTTTTGAACGAGATGGAGAAACATGCCCCGAAAGGCTCCTTCATAGCCGGATACTCCCTAGGCGGTCTCTTCGCCCTCTGGTCCCTTTATCGTTCGAAGACCTTCGCAGGCGCGGCGTGCTGCTCCGGATCGCTCTGGTATGAAGGGTGGGATGCTTTCGCCGATTCCAATTCAGTTCCTCCCTGCAGCAGCGTGTATCTGAGCCTCGGATCCAAGGAGCCTCGTTCGGGAAGGCCTCCGATGTCGTCCATTGGGGACTGCTATGAAAGGCAGGAGCTCCGCATGAGATCCGACCCCTGCATATCCGGCTTCAATAGCATCCTGGAGCCTGGGAACCATTTCACGGACCCCGATGGACGTCTGGCAAGGGGGATATGCTGGCTACTCACAAATAATTATTAATTAAGTTTGAAACTTAATTAAGATGATTATTTAATAACATTTAGCATCAAGACGCGTATCGGCAGATGTGATCTGCATGCTAAACTTTGGTTCATTCTTTCCATCCAATTTGCTTAATCTATAGAATTTTAAGTTACAATATTTATAGTGTTGGCCTAATGGACCATCGTGACTATCGTACTGGCTCACAAAGGGCTGTCCTCTGTCGCACCCGAGAACACCGTATCCGCATTCGAATCCGCGCTGGCGGCAGGCGCAGACGGTTTCGAGACCGATATCCAGATGACTCGCGATTGTGTGCCCGTATGCTCCCATGGATATACCGCAGAGGCTGCCTGCGGCGGCAAAAGACCCATCCACGAGCTTTCCCTGGAGGAGCTTAATGGTCACAACCCGAAAGGCATGGGCGGAAGGATCTCCACTTTGGAGGAATGCCTGCATGCAACGGGAACGCAGGGAATTGCCAATCTTGAGCTGAAGACGCCTTACATCAGACGCAGGGAATACGTCGAGGGCATCGCTTCGCGTCTGAAGGATTTCGGAATCGGAAGAAGGGCGATCGTCACGTCTTTCGACCATTCCCTCGTCAGGGACATCCAACATATGGATGCTGGATGCGGCACGGGCGTTCTGATGCTGCCTGTCGTCGATGACTTCGGGGAGATAATCGACATCATAGGGGAGTGCTACCCTCGCGATAAGCCCATGGATGCTCTGACGATGGAGGACGTCTCGCCATTGGAGGACTCGACCATCATACAGGACGTCCTGGGGATCGACGGCGCATCCCCCGGCGAAGTGTATCTCGGCCTCGGCAGGACTCTGGGCAGGATATACCCTGGGGAGACGTTCGCATCCATCAGCAAACGTATAATGAGCCAGGCGGACGTACCGTCCTATGTCGACGGATTGGATTTCAAACCCGACTACGTGTTCTGCCATTACCTGTCCTGTTTCACGGAGCCAGACACGATATCGTCGATACATGACAGAGGCATGAAGGCATTCGCATGGACGGTGGACAATCCGAGATACGCCGAGAGATTGCGTGAAATGGGCGTCGACGGATTCATATCGAACGAACCCGCGGTGCTTATCAGGGCCATTACGAGCGGACAGAGCCGAACGTCAGGCCCCTCATGAGAACATCGGTTCCTTCTCTTTCTCATTATCAGGACCGATATCGCGAAGAACAGGGCCGTGACCGCCAGCACATATAGAATCGACGTCGTCCCCGTGAACTCGTATCCCGCGACGCTGAGGTCCACGCCCATCTCCTCCCTGAACTCGGAGGCGCCCCCGGGACCGAAGACATCGTCCATGGGCCCGGAGCACAGATGCTGACGGAACAACGCGGCCATATGCGTGGCAGGGATGAGGTTGGCTACGGCATAGACGGCCTTTGGGAAGGCCACCATCGGCAGGTAAAGACCGTACAACAATCCTATGAGCGTGCTCATGATGATGGAGAATCCCGTGTATGCGCTCTGACTCTTCAATAAGGACGCCAGGGCGAACAAGATTATCGAACTGGATAGCGCAGAAGGCACCAGAAGCAATATGCTGGCGAAGACATCGGGGATCCCTAGCTCGCAACCGGTCGCGCAGAGGTACGCCAATGCGAATGCCAACGTCGCGGCGCTCACGATGAGTCCTGCCAGGAATGCGCTCAACACGTATCCCGCCGCCAATTCCGACGGCTTTATCGGCGCTATCCTGAAGCACATGTCCTTGCCGGACACCTTGTCGTCAACCATGCATTGAAGCGAACCGGCACAAGACGTGACGGACACGATCCCGATTATGCCCGCCATCACCCAGGAATCCACCAGGCTAGGCAGCTGCTCGCCGGAAAGGATCGTCCATCCTTCCGACGACATGCTGGATATCAGGACGTTCCTCAGAAACAGAAGATATAGCAACACGACTATGAGCGCCGTCAGGAACGAGAATAAGACGGCCGCCCTGTCCCGGAAGAAGCATAGGACGTTCCTCTTCGTCAGCGCCAACACCGCATTCATCTGCTGGAACCTCCCGTTATGGCGATGAACGCGTCATCCAGGGTGCCGGTGCGCACCTCGAACGATTCCATAATGCCTTTCAGCCTTTCGACTATGGGTACCGCATCCATGGTGCAGCCCAGCTCTATCCTCAGGACGCCTGAGCGCACGGAATATCCGATTCCGAGCCCGTCCAGCACGGATTTCACGGCGTCTGCATCCTTGGGAAGTATCTCCAGATAATCGGAGCTGTATCTCTCCTTGAGGACCGAAGGCTTGCCGT
>JAEEGK010030799.1_pt1 | contig 10611 bp, 7 predicted proteins | sample 8958771 | NCBI WGS metagenome assembly JAEEGK01 (sample SAMN16246547, study PRJNA631951) | gut metagenome | biome: gut microbiome; feature: rumen; material: SC-attached | host: Bos | place: Iran: Karaj | collected 2018-10 | reverse complement strand
AAAAAAAAAAAAAAAAATCCAATTTAAATGATAATCAAAAAAAAAAAAAAATATAAAAAAAAAAGTAAAAAAATGGGTAATAAAAAAACAACATGTTTTCTTCCATACTCAGTATTTCTATCTGATAAAAAAGAAGGTGAAACAGCAACACTCCGACATCCACTTTATGCAAATAAACCATTACAAGAAGTAAACGTTTACGGAACAAGAACAACATGGGAATGTTTAAATGATAAAATAAAAAGAGGAATGGGAAAATTACCTTTATGTGGTTATAGAAAAAGAATATCAAAAGATAAATATGAAGATAAATTTACTTGGATTTCTTATGAAGATGCACTTGAAAAAGTTATAGCTTTTGCAAAGGGAGCTACCTTATTAGATTTTTCACCTCATTTTCATAGTGATAAAGATGGTGATTTTAAATTTTTAGGTATTTATTCTAGAAATCGTATTGAATGGGTTTTAGGTTATTTAGGTGCTCATGCTTATTCTGGTACTATTGTTACTATTTATGATACTTTAGGTGATATTGCTATTGAATTTATTATTAATCAAACTCAATTAAAAACTATAATTATTGAAAGTAATGTTCTTGCAAAAATGACTAGAATTATTAAAGAAGGTAAAGCTAAGACTGTTAAAAATTTAATTGTTGTTAATGGTGAAGATGATCCTGAATGTATGAATGAATTAAAGAATTTAGGAATTAATTTATATACTTTTGAAGAAGTTTGTGAAAAAGGAAGAAAAGAAGGAAGTGATGATATGATTATACCTCCTAAACCTGATGATATTTGTACTGTTTGTTATACAAGTGGAACTACTGGTTATCCTAAAGGAGCTTTGGTTAGTCATGGTGCACTATTAGTTACTAGTGATTGTATGGGTCATACTGGTTATAGTTTTCAAGAAGGAGATGTTTATTTATCTTATTTACCATATGCACATATAATGGAAACTTTAATAATGGCTGTTTTAATTTCAGGAGGAAAACCTTTTGGTATTTTCTCAGGTAATACAGCAAAATTAGTAGAAGATGCAAAAATATTAAAACCAACAATAATGTGTGCAGTACCTCGTATATTTCAAAGAATATATGATGAAATTCATCGTAATATATCAAAACAAAATTACATAGTAAAAAATTTAGTAACAACAGCAATGAATCAAAAATTATCTCAATTTCGTAAATATGGTGTATTAACTCATGCAATATGGGATCCATTAGTATTTAAACCAATGCGTGATATATTAGGAGGACGTATGCGTTTTATGTTAGTAGGTTCAGCACCAATGGATCCTGAAGTAATGGATTATCTTCGTTGTGCATTAAGTTGTGAAATAGTAGAAGGATATGGTCAAACAGAAAATTGTGCAGGAATGATAATATCACATTCATGGGATAATGTAGATGGTCATATAGGAGGTCCAGGTTATTGTAATGAAATAAAATTAAAAGATGTACCATCACTTGATTATCATTCAACTGATACTGATCCTGAAACTGGTGCTTGGAAACCAAGAGGTGAAATTTGTGTTAGAGGTCCTGCATTATTTAAAGGTTATCTTAATGATGAAGAAAATACTAAATTAGCTGTTGATGATGAAGGATGGTTTCATAGTGGTGATGTTGGAATGATTTTACCTGAACATGGTAATGCTGTTAAAATTATTGATAGAGTTAAAAATATTTTTAAGTTACAACAAGGAGAATATGTTGCTCCTGAAAAATTAGAAAATATTTTAGAAAAATGTAAATATGTTGAACAAGTTTTTGTTTATGGTGATTCACTTAAAAATTATTTAGTTGCTATTGTTGTTCCTAGAGAAAAGGAAACTATTGAATTTTTAAATTCAATTGGTAAAAATGTTAGTAAAGATAATTATAAAGATTATTTTGATGATGATGTTTTGAAAAAGGAAATTTTAGGTGAAATGGAAAAAGTTGGAAGGAAAAATGATTTTAAAGGATTTGAAGTTATTAAAAAAGTTTATTTAAGTAAAGAAAATTTTAATGCTGAAAATGATTTAGCTACACCTACTTTAAAAATTAAAAGACCTAATGCAAAAAAATATTTTAAGGAAATATTAGATAAATTATATGCTATGTAGCTTCTTATTTAAAAATATAATTTTTTGTTATTTGTTTTTGTTTTTTTTTAAATTTTATATTTTTTTTAAAAATTTTTGATTTTTATATTTATAAAAGTATTTTAATAAATTTATTATAATAAATATATTATAATTTGATTTATAAAAAATGTTTTGATTCTTTTTTTCTTAATTATAATTTTTAAAAATAATATGAAAATCTTTTAATTTTGAAATTAAGATTTTGTTTTTATTTATAATAATAATAATAAAGTAGGAAATTATTTTATCAATAATAACAGTTTAAAATTAAAATAAAAAAAAAATAAAAATTTGATTTACCAATATTTTTAATTTTAATGTTAAAAATATAAATATTTTTTTATTCTTTTTTTCTAAATTTTTTTTAAAGCATTATTAAATTTAAAAAAATTTATTTATTTAAAAAAAAACATAGATATATTTAATATAAATAAAAAGTTTTTAAGTTAAAAAGAACATCATCAAGTTTTGGTCGAAAAAGAATATATATATTTTTAAATTTATTTTTCATCAAAAAAATATTTTATTAATTTAAAATTAAAAAACAAAAAATTACTCAAATTCAAAGTGTTAAAAATGAGTATTAACTTTAATTATATTATAACATGAAAATAAAGACAAAATTTAAATTTATTTTAAATTAAGTAAAAATTTTCTTAAATTATAAATCCAGATAAAATTAATTTAAATCAATTTTTTATATATGATATATAAAAGGAAATATTTATAAAATAATAATAAAATTAAAAGAGAATATGTTTTGATAAAAATAATAAAAATCTTTTTAAAAAAAGGTATATTTATAAATCATACAATGAGTAAATATTTTATTTTTTAAAAAAAAATTTTTTTAATATTATTAGTTTATTAATATGAAGTATTAAAAAAAATTAAATAATAAAATTTAAAAAAAAATGAAAAAATTTTTTTAAAAATTCAATATTAATAAAATATTAATTGATTTTTTTTATGAAAAAAAATTAAATTTGCTTAAATTTAAGTTGAAAAACAAATAATCATTCAAAAAAAAGAATGTTTAATAATTCACTAAAAGTTAAGACTAAAAACTTAATTCCTCAGCCAAAAATAAAAAAAATTAAATCAAAAATTGAAGAAACAAACTCAATAAAACAAGAAATAAAAAATCCGTTAATAAAAAGGCAATTTGGAAAAGAAATAACAAATAATAATTCAAATATTCAAACAACAAAAAGTCATAGAGAAAGAAATAAATTACATTCATTCTCAGGATTTGAAAATGAAAATGTAAAATATTTTTGTTTAATAAATACAAATATAGTCTCATTTTTATATTAAAAGTAATGTTCCAATTTCTTCATATGGATTAGAAAAAAATAAAAAAAAAAATATTCCTATTATAAGATCAACTAGACCTTTAATAGTAAATAAAAAAGAAATATCAAAAGAGAAAAAAGAAATATCAAAAGAAAAAAAAGAAATTTCAAAAAATAAAAAAAAAGAAATTTCAAAAGATAAAAAAAAAGAAATTTCAAAAGAAAAAGAAAATAAAAATAAAGTTTTTCATTCAATAGAAAAAAAAACAAGTAAATTAACAACAAATTTATCTCATTATCATAATAATAGTTTTAAAAAAAAGCATATTAAAAGTAATAGTATTACAAATAGAACAAATAATAGTCATTTTAATGAAAATAATTCAAATTCAAATTTAAGAAATTCAATTAATGTAGTAAGAAAGGTCAAAATTCCAAAAAGTTTAAATAAAAAAGAAATTCAAGTTAATACTCTTTCAATGTCAAATAAAGAAATAATGTAAATTTTAATATTTAATATTTAATTTTAGGAAACAAGTTCAAGCTCCTATTTCAATGAAAAATTCTTATTCACATAGAGAAATGAATAAAGAACCTAAAGTTCATTTTTTTGATATTAATGAAAGTAAAATTAAAACTATTGATGATATTCAAGAAAATTTCCAAGTTAATGGAAATAATAATTTTATTATATTTTCAAAACCATCTTCTTTAGTAAAAGGAATTGAAATAAAAGAAATAAATGAAATAAAAAATGAAGAAATAGATAAAGAAAAAGAAAAGGAAAAAGAAAAAGAAAAAGAAAAGGAAAAAGAAAAGGAAAAAGAAAAAGAAAAGGAAAAAGAAAAAGAAAAGGAAAAAGAAAAAGAAAAGGAAAAGGAAAAAGAAAAAGAAAAGGAAAAAGAAAGAGAAAAAATGGAAAATAATTTAATAAAATTACAAAAAATAGAAAAAATAATAAAAAAAAGAACACATAGTCTAAGTCCAACATTACAAAAACCAATAAAAACAAATAATAATAACATAACAAACAACAATATAATTAACAATAATACAAATATCAATAATTCAAATAACAATAATTCAAATAATAACAATATAAATAATATCAATACAAATAATATCAATACAAATAATAATAATACAAATAATACTAATACAAATAATAGTAATATAAAAAATAACAATACAAATACTAGTAATATAAACAATAATAATACAAATAATAGTAATATAAACAATATTAACATAAGTAATAAAAATATAACAATTAATAATATAAAAAAATCTCCATCATGTTCAAAATTACGAACATTATCACCTCAAGCAAGTACATCATCAACAATAAAAGCAGATACAAAAAAATTTAAATCAAAAGAAAAAAAAACAAAATATGAAAAAGAAATTTCAGGAAAATATTTTTCCTTAAATGACATACTTCAAAATAAAAACATTCAAATTCCATCAGAATACTTAAATGACATATATAAAAATTTATTAATCGAAGAAAAAGAAGGAATGAAACCAAAAGCAGAATATAATTATATGAAAAATCAAAATGAAATAAATGAACAAATGAGAAGTATTTTAATAGATTGGATTCTTGATGTTCATTTTAAATTTGGTTTTACTGATGAAACTTTATTTATGACAATAAATATAATTGATCGATATTTAACAATAGAAAAAATAACAAGAAATAAATTACAATTATTAGGAATTACTTCTTTAATGATTGCATGTAAACACGAAGAAATTGATTTACCAAAAGCAAATGATTTTATTTATATTACTGATAATGCTTATAATAGAAAAGAAGTTTTTATTATGGAAAATGAAATTTTAAAAAAATTAAATTTTTCTCTTTGTCATCCTTCACCAATTAAATTTTATGAGTTAATTACTTATTCATTTAAATTTAATAAAAAAAAATTTTATATGGGAAAATATTTAATGGAAAGTTTTTTAGTTGATTTAAAAAATATTAAATATAAACCTTCTATTATTGCTTGTGCTTGTGTTTATATTGTTATGAAATTTTTTAAAATGAATAATTATCAAGAATCTTATAATAAAAAATGGTTTATGCTTAATGAAAATGAACCTAGTATTACTTATATTGTTAAAGAATGTGCTAAAGATATTTGTTTATTCGTTGATAATATTCAAAGAACTAATTTTTTATCTTGTCAAAAAAAATATTCTAAAAATGAATTTGAAAAAGTTTCTTTGTTAATTAGTGGAAAGTAGTTTGTATTTTTTTTATTATGCTTTATTTAGGGAATATATTTTTTTATTGTTTGTTTTTCAATTTTTTTTGTATGGTATATTTATAGATTATTATATTATTATATTATATTTAATATTTTAATTTATTTTAAATATTATTAAATTAAAATAGAATTTAGAAAATAATTTTTTTTTTCATATTTTACTTTTTTAATTATTGGTTTAATAAATTAAATATTTTTTACAAAAAAAACAATTGTATATTACAATTTACAACATTTTTTAATATTATCATTATGAGTTTTTGTTTTATGAATTTTTGTTTTAATAATAATAGTTTCATTAATTTGATTTTCCTCTTTAACTTTCAAAATTTCATCAATTAAATAATCAAAAATTTCATTTAAATTAAAACCAGTTTTAGCACTACTTTCAAAATATTTAATTCCAAATTCATCATTAGCAAAATTACTAGCTTTATCATTATCAATTTTAATCTCATCTTTTTTATCACATTTATTTCCAATTAAAACAGCAATACAATCTTTTGGACTTTCTTTTTCAATTCTCTCAAACCATTGATTTAAATTATTAAAAGTATTTATATCAGTTAAATCAAAAAGTAATAAAATACCATCAATATTTTTATAATATTGCTTTTGAATTGTATTAAATCTTTCTTGTCCTGCCGTATCCCATATTTTTATTTTTATATTTTTATTATTTTTTTGTATTGTTTTTACTTTAAAATCAAATCCTATAGTTGATACTGTGGACTCTTCAAAAATATCATTTATATATTTTGATATTAATGATGTTTTTCCTACCATTGCTTCTCCTAATGTTATTAAGGATATGCATATTATTTTATTTGAATTTTCTTCTAACATTATTTTATTTTTTTTTGGTTTATTTTATCTTTATATTTGTATTTTTATTATATTTTCATTTAATTAATTAATATTATTTATTTTTTTTAATTATTTTTTTTTTTAATAAAAAGCTAACCGTATATTTAATTGGCTAACCGTAAAAATTAATCATTTTTTCAAAAATAAAAAAATAATAGTAAAAAAAAAATACAAAAGAAATCAAAAAAATCCATAAAACAAAATCAAGAAACACCAAATAAAAACATAAATGAAACCAAAAAAAACAAAAAAAAGAAAGAAACTAAAAAGAAATCTTCTTAAAAATTTAAAAAAAAAAAAAAAATTCAAAAAAAACAAATTCAAAAAATAAAAAATTCTTTTCAAGAGAATAAATTAAATAAAAAAAAAGATCCAAACATTATTTAGATTTTTTTAGTCATAATGTTATAAAATTCTTCAAATGAGACTTTACCATCTCTATCAGTATCAGCTCTGGTAATCATTTCATTTAATTCATCATCACTTAAATTTTCATTTAATTCTTTAACAACTCTTTTAAGATGTTTTAATTCAATTTTATCTCCATCATCATCTCCAAGGAATAAATCGAAAACTTTTTGTAAATCTTCTCTAGTATCTTTGTCACTCATTTTAGCAGTCATCATATCAATAAATTCATCAAAATCAATATCACCAGAACCATTTTTATCAATGTCAGCTAACATATTTTGTAAAGTTTGATTTTTAGCATCAATTCCTAAGTTTTGAAGAGCTTGTTTTAATTCATTTGTATCAATTTGACCTGATTTGTCACTGTCGAATAAATCAAAAGCTTCTTTAATTTCGATTACTTCATCTGCAGTTAATCCATTTTTTTCATAATTTTTTGGGTCAAATCCACCTGATGAAGTTTTTGTTACTGTTGTTTTGGTTACAGTTGTTTTCTTTACTCTGCTCATTTCTTTTATATGTTTTATTTTATTTTAATGGGTTATATATGCAGCAAATTATTTTTTTATTTTAGATTTTTTTTTTAATGTTTTTATAAAATTTATTTTAATTTAAATGTATTATATTGATTTTTAGAATTTTTGTTATTTAATAAAATAATAATAAGATAAAAATTCATTTTTTGAAAAATTTGAGTATGGATGAATTATTTCAATTTCCAGAATATTTTCAAAAATAATTTTATCTTTTAAAATATAACAAGATTAAAAAATATCTCTATAATGAAAGAAGATATTTATTTAATATACCAATAAAAATTCACTTTGTTCTGAAATGTATTCATATTTTTATATCTTGATTATTAGATGGGAATCAATAAAATGTTATGAAAAACAAAAAAATTTTATCATTTTTATTAATGTTTGATTATTTAATTATCTTTTATAAAATGATTTAAATTGATTGTTTTAAAATCAAAAATATCTATAGAATCCTTTTTCTGCATTAGAATTTTGTACAATGAAATTTAATTTATAAATTATATAATGTTTTTTATACTTTAAAATCTTTTAATCTTGTTTTTATTAATAAAAACTTTAAAAATAAAAAAATCATCAATTTATATAATAAGTTAATTTTCTCCAATTAAATTCAAAAAATACATTTTTTATTCAATAAAATAGTTTGAAAAATAAATATTTTTTAATTTTTAATACTATATATATGAAAAAACATAATCTTAAAAAAAAGAAAATAAAAGTATTTAACTTAGTTATGATTTTGAGAATAATAATAAAGAATTGTTTGAAAAAAAAATAAAAAATAATAAATCAAAAAAATAAATATTAAAATAAAAAGATAAAAATAATATAAAATAAATCCAAATAGTATGAAATCAGAACAAAGGGCAATTGATAAAAGTAAAAGAACAATAGAAAGAGAAAAAGAAAAATTAGATAGACAAAGAATGAAAAATTTAGAAGCCTTTAAAAAAATGGCTCAAAGTGGTAATCAAGCAGGAGCAAAGATGCTGGCAAAAGATATAGTAAGAATGCAAAATCAATCTAAAAATTTGGAAAAAATATCAGGCCAAATGAGTGGAATGAAAATGAAAGTTCAAAATGCCAATTCATTAAATACAATAAATAAAGCTTTAGAAAGTAGTGCAAATGCAATGAATTTAGCAAATAGAAATATGAATATAGGAAATTTGCAAAATAATGCAAAAAATATTATGAAATTAAATGATAAATTAGAAATGAAAAGTGATATGATAAGTGATGCTTTAGATAATTTATGTGATGATGATGAATATGAAAGTAATCAACTTTATCAACAAGTTCTTAGAGAAGCTGGATATCAAATTAATGAAGAATTACCTGGTAGTGTTAAACAACCTATTTATCAACAACAAAATAAAATTGATCTTAAAAATTTTAAAAGTGGAGATAATGAATTAGATGATTTGTTAAATCAATTATAATAATTTAAAATGCCTATTTTTTGGTCCATCAATATTTTAATAAAAAATTTATTTTTATGACATAAGATTAATATTTTTTTTGATTATTAAATTATTTTAAATGTGAAATTTATTGAAAATTTTTTACCATTACATTTTAAATATATTTTCTATAAGAAAATACAAACCAAATAATAAATATGAAATATAATAAGATAATATAATATAAATGTCAAAATTTTTAAAATTATAAAATAAATGAACAAACAAATGAATAAATTTAAAATCTTTTTAATTAAATATATTATTATTATCAAACTAAATGTATGTACTTCAAATATAATTCGTTTCCCTTTTTCTAGAAATTACTTATTTCAATCAATAGAAGGAAAATTTAATCATGAGAACTTAGTTTTTAATGATTTAATTATAAATTTAGTTGTTGGAAGTAATCATCAAACTCTCCCAATGTCATTGAGATTTTCTGAATATTCTTTATTTATCATTGGCTCAGATAATACAGGAAATTATACAAAATTTGACGAAAAAAAATCCGAAACTTTTAGAAAAAAAAATGATACCTTAGAATCATTCTTTTTTTTACCATTTAAATCTGCATATGATTCTAATGATGATTTTTTTATAAATGATAAAAAAATAAATAATATGAATTTTTTCCTTAGCATTGATATAGATCCTCAAATTTCAAAAACAACGAAAGCTGGCATGATTGGATTAAATGAAAGATATAATAAAAACAAAAAAGAAGCTTTATTAATAAATAAAAATTTCATAAATCAATTAATAGAGAAAAAAATTATATCATCATATTCATTTTATTTTCAATATACTGAATATGATAAAGGAGAATTTATAATAGGAGGATATCCTCATGAATATGATAAAAATTATAATAAAAATAATTATGTTGAAACGAAAATCCAACATTTTGAAGAAGGTTCTCAATGGCAAATTCTTTTTGATAATATAACATATGGAGATAAGTCTTTTACTTATAGAAATAAAGCAACAATAAATCTTGAATATGGAATGATTTATTCAACTCAAGATTATAAAGCTAATGTTGATAAATATTTTTTTATTGAACAATTGAAAATAAAAAAATGTTGGTCTAAACCAGTTACATTAAGTAAGACTTCTACTAATAATTTTATTTATATTTGTGATAAAGATGTTAATATTTCAAATATCAAACCATTAAAATTTATATTGAAAGATATTAATATGACTTTTGAATTTGATTATCATGATTTGTTTGAGTTATATGATGATAAATATTATTTTATGGTATTATTAAGAAAAAATGAAAATACATGGAATTTGGGAAAACCATTTTTTAAAAAATATACGATAGTTTTTGATCAAGATCTTAAAATTATGGGCTTTTATGATAAAAATAAAATTGTTCCTACAAATCCATCTTTTATTAAAATTATATTTTTATTTATTTTGATTGGAATATTAATTCTTTTAATTTACTTAATAATGAAAAATAAATTAATAAAGAAGAAAAGATTTAAAGCAAAGGAGTTAGATTTGGATAATGATTATTCAAACTTAATTTTTAATTAAATTAAAATCATTTTTGGTTTATTAAAAATATTTTTACAAATTATTTAGATTATTATAATTATTATTTCAGAAA
>JAEEGK010030797.1_pt1 | contig 10611 bp, 11 predicted proteins | sample 8958771 | NCBI WGS metagenome assembly JAEEGK01 (sample SAMN16246547, study PRJNA631951) | gut metagenome | biome: gut microbiome; feature: rumen; material: SC-attached | host: Bos | place: Iran: Karaj | collected 2018-10 | reverse complement strand
CGGCGGCTTTTTTTAGGAACGTCAATTTTTTTAACGTCAATTACCGAAAATTTTTTCGTCAATTAACGTCAATTTTTTTTCAACGCGAATTGAAACGAATTAAAACGAATTTGAGAGAAATTGACGGTAATTGACGTTTAAATTGACGGTAATTTTTGTTAAAAAAAAGAGCCACCGCAAGGTGGCAAATTTCTTTTTTTTAGAAAAATTGATGTTAATTATCGTCTAATTGATGGTAATTTTTGTTTAAAAAACGAGCCGCCGCAAGGCGGCGTTATGATAATTCACGTTTATGGCGGAGGATTTGAAACAGGCGGCGGCGAAAGGGCTGTTTTGGGGCGGCGTGAGCAACGGGTTGCAACAGTTGCTCAACCTCGCCTTTGGAATATTCCTTTGCCGAATATTGTCGGAGGACGATTATGGAATGGTGGGGATGCTTGCGATATTTGCCGCCATTGCCAACGCCATCCAAGAATCCGGTTTCCGCTCCGCCATCACCAACCGCAAAAGCATCACCCACGCCGACTACAATTCTGTGTTTTGGGTGAGCCTTGGACTTGGTGTTGTACTTTACATAATATTGTTTCTCTCGGTGCCGCTGATAGCCGACTTTTTCCATACGCCGGAGTTGGTGCCGTTGGGAAGGTTTCTGTTTCTTGGTTTTTTGATTTCGTCAACGGGAACTGCGCACAATGCCTATCTTTTTAAAAACCTGAAAGTCAAGGAGATGTCCAAGGCAACGCTCCTTGCAACACTCGTCAGTGGGGGAGTGGCTCTCGTGATGGCTCTCAACGGTATGGCGTATTGGGGCATTGCGACGCAAAATGTGGTTTATATCACGGTTTCCACGTTGATGTTTTGGCGGTATTCGGGATTCAGACCAAATTTCAAATTCTCATTGCAGCCCGTCAAGGAAATGTTGCCTTTCAGTAGCAAACTACTGATTACCACCATTTTCCACCTCTTGAACGAAAACTTTTTCACGACATTGTTGGGGCATTTTTTCACGAAAAAAGATGTCGGATATTATTACAACGGTTACAAGTGGACCAACACCGGCACGCAGACCATTTCGCTCGCCATTGAGAACGTGATGCAGCCTGTGATGTCGAAGGCGGGCGACGGCGACAGGCTGAGGGTTTTCTGCAAATTGTTGGAGGTAACGGCTTTTATATCAATGCCTTGTATGATTGGCCTTGCGTTGATTGCGCCCGAATTTATCTCCATCACCATCGGCGAAAAGTGGCTTCCGAGTGCGGAGATTATGATGATTTTGTGCGTTTGGGGCGCGTTTTTCCCGATTTGTCAAGTCTATCAAAAACAACTACTTAGCGCGGGCAAGTCGGGCGAAATGATGTTTTGCGTGATTTCGCGTTGCGCGGTGCAGATTGCAGTGGTTGCCCTGACTTTCCGCTATGGGATTTTGACAATGGTGGCGTCCGGCACGGCGGCAAATGTTTTGTCGATTTTGGTGGTTCATTATTTTGTGAGGCGCATCAACGGCGTGTCGCTGTGGATGTTTTTCCGCGCAGTTTTCCCGTTTGTAATTGTCGCTGTGTTGTCAGTAACGGCGGGATATTTCGCGGCTTGTTGGCTTGAAGGCGAGTGGGCGAGGGTAGCGGTCAAGATTGCCGTGACTGCGGCGGTGTATGTTGGAGTGCTGCGGGTTGCAAGGGTAGGGGTAATGAGCGAGGCAGTGGGATTTTTGAGGGGGATGATGCGGAGGAAATAGTAGTTAGCCTTCAATTACTTCAATCTTCACATCGTGTTTTGCCTTGCGTTTGCTCCAATTGATTCCAACAAGAATTATCCGCTTAGAAAAACCTTGCAATGCCGCCGGATAGTTCTTGTTTTTTATCTGTTCGATTGCGCCAACGGCTGATTTGTTGTGCTTCAACTCAATGATTATTGCGGGGCGCGTAGATTTTGGCAGCGGCACAAAAACCATATCGGCAAAGCCCTTTCCGGCAGGCTGTTCGCGGAAAATTTTGTAAAACTTTTTTGCTGCGTAATATGCCAACGTTATGGCGCACGACATTGAGTTTTCGTCTTTGTATTTTATTATGGACGAACTCTCAAAACGGTACTTGTCGAATGCCTCGGCGATATAGTCGGCATCCATCTCTATCGTCTTGTTAATCAACGTCAAAGAATCTGTCAACGCCGCCGAAACTTCGCCCCAACCTGCGCGTCCGATTGAGAGTCGGAACTCTCCTGCAATTTCGGTATTGGGTATTGTAACTGTCAGTGTTTCAGGATTGTAAGACAAGTAGCCGAGGTGCGTCAACAGTGTCAAAACATCGTCGCTGTTGTCGATGTTTTTCATATCGTTGCGGAAACTCGTTACCTCTATCGTAACGCTTTCGCCGTTGAGCATACGGATTATTTTTTGCTGAACGGCATCGTGGTCTATCTCGATGTAATGCTCTATCGTTGTGTAAGATGCGGACTTTGACCAATGGCTGTTGTATTCACCGTCTTCCGCCGCAAGCATCACAGAATAGGGGTTGAAGATAGATTTTTCGCTGCCAATGATGTAACCGTCGTATGCGTGTTTCATCAGTTCAAAATCCAAGCCGTGCTTTTCGCAGATGGCGCGTACCTCGTCGGGCGTAAAACCGTAGTATTTGGCGGTTTTGACGGGGCGGATAACGCTGAACTCGTCAAAATTGTTCAACGCCGACTGCGCTTCTACTTTTATAATTGGCAGTATTCCTGTCATATAGACCAAGAGGAAAACTTTGTTGGCGGCGTTGGATTTGAACATCGCACGAAGCAAATTGACGTATTCTTCCTGCACCGGTTTATCAACCTCGCGGACAAGTCGGTCCCATTCGTCAATGATGAAAATAAAACGGTCGCCGGTTTGTTCGTTGATTTCCACCAAAGCGTTCATCAACTTGTCCTCGTCCGCTTTAATAAACGAATATTTAGTCCTAAGATCCTCTATAACTGCCTTTTGCGCGTTTTTTACAACATTTTTTTTATCGATGTCGGCAAACCTGTTCCAATCCAAAAATATTGTCGGGTATTGGTTGAGGTGCGTCTCGTAATCGGGCGACTTTGCAATCTCCAAATCGTCGAACAAATTGTGTGAATTGCAAGAACGGTCATAGTATGCATACAGCATTTTTGCCGCCACCGACTTGCCAAACCGCCGTGGACGCGAAATGCATATAAAACTTTTTTCCGTGTTAATTCTATCATTTAACACGTTTATTAACCCCGATTTGTCAACAAAGTTGCTGTTTCTGATGCGTTGAAAATCCGAGTTGCCGTAATCCAAAAATTTGCCCATAACGTTCAAGTTTTTAATCAATGGCAAAGATAAATACTTTTTTTGAGAAAAAGAAGGGGAAGTAGGGAAAATTTGTCTTACAAAATTGTTTTTGCTATTTCATTTTTTTTGTATATTTTTGCCTTTGAAAAATCAAAAGATTTGGTGTAATATGACAGCAATGGAACTCAATGCGCAGATATGGCGCGATATGGCTGAGATAGCCGACAGTGAATCCCTCTTGCAACAGTTGGCAAAATATCTCAAAAAATTGGTCAAAGAAAAGGCAAAAGACCCTACTCTGATGACCAAAGAGGAGTTTTTTGCCCGTGTGGACGAGGCGAAAAAAGGCAAATCGCATCGAATGAATCCCGATGAGAATTTGACTGACTTCCTTAAACGCAACGGCTATGAGGTATGAAATCGATTTGAAAGAACAGGCTATGATTGACTTGGCAAAACTTGCCAAAAGCGAGCCAAAGTCTTTCTTGAAGGTAAATAATCTTTTTTAGGCAGCCAATGGAAAACTTCATCGTATCGGCGCGGAAGTACCGCCCGGTGACTTTTGACACGGTGGTGGGGCAGGGGAGCATCACGTCAACCCTCAAAAACGCCATCAAAAACAACCAACTCGCGCAGGCGTACCTCTTTTGCGGGCCGCGTGGCGTGGGCAAGACGACGTGTAGCCGTATCTTCGCCAAAACCATCAACTGCCTCAACCTCACCGAGGATATGGAGGCGTGCAACGAGTGCGAGTCGTGCCGGGCGTTCAACGAAAACCGCTCCTACAACATCCACGAACTCGACGCCGCGTCCAACAACTCCGTCGATGACATACGTCAGTTGATTGACAAGGTGCGAATACCGCCCCAAATCGGCAAATACAGCGTGTATATCGTCGATGAGGTGCATATGCTCTCGGCAGCGGCGTTCAATGCCTTTTTGAAGACGCTCGAAGAGCCGCCCGCCCACGCAAAATTCATCCTCGCGACCACGGAGAAGCACAAGATTTTGCCCACGATTCTCTCTCGTTGTCAGATATTTGACTTCAACCGTATGAAGGTGGACGACATCGTGAAGCACCTCCAAAACCTTGCGCAAAAGGAGGGCATCGACGCCGACCCAAACGGTCTCAACGTCATCGCGCAGAAGGCCGACGGCGGTATGAGGGACGCGCTCTCGTTCTTCGACCAAATCGTTAGTTTCTCCGGCAAAAAGTTTACGTATCAGGACGTTATCAACAATCTCAACGTCTTGGACTACGAATATTACTTCAAACTCATCGACTATTTCCGCAATGGCGATGTCAATAACGCTTTACTCGCTTTCAACGAGATTTTGAACAAAGGCTTTGACGCACATCACTTTGTGTCGGGTCTCTCGCAGCACATCAGGGACATTATGGTGAGCCGCGACCCCTCAACGTTGCAACTTCTCGAAGTGGGCGCAGACATCCGCGAGCGTTACAAAAATCAGGCTCAGGAATGTCCGTTGCCGTTCCTATACACCGCCCTCAACATCACCAACCGTTGCGACCTCGACTACCGCGAGAGCAAGAGCAAGAGGCTTTTGGTGGAGTTGATGTTGATGCAATTGTGTAACATCGGTGGCAAGATAACTGCCGCCGCTCCTCAGCAAGTAGCCGTTCAACCCGCTGCGGCTCAGCCTGTTGCAGCACAGCCTGTTGCACAGCCCGCCGCACAACCTGCCGCACAACCCGTTGCCGCTGTTTCTCAGCCTGTTGCCGCTGCGCAACCTGTTGTCAGTCAGCCCGTTGTCAATGTACAACCCGCTGCAACTACCGCACCGCAGCCTGCCGCAACCACCACCGTTAAGACGAGCGTATCCATCAAGGATTACCTTAAACATAAGAACGACGCCGCCAAACAGGAGGAGGCTCAACGCGCCCAACAGTCGGCGGCGACGCAGATACAGCAAGTGACGGAATGTCAGGATTTTACGAAGGAACAATTGGCGCAGTTGTGGGCAAAATTGGCGGAGATTTACAAGACCAAAAAACCGAGGCTGCACGCAATTTTTGCAAGTTCTGTGCCGGAAATCAAGGACAATTACGTGCTTGAAATGACGCTCCAAAACTCCCTCCAAAACGACGCTATCAACGAGGTGAAGGCGGGTTTTGTCAATTACATCCGCAAGGAACTCCACAACGGCAAGATTGAGGTCGTTACCAAGATTAGCGAGACTCAGGCGTCCACGATGCCATACACCGACAGCGACAAGTACAAGTACCTCAGTCAGCAAAACGAAAACCTCAACGTCCTCACCAAGGACCTGAATCTCGAATTGGGTTAACAGATGTTTGTAAAGAAACTCAACATAGTAAACTTCAAGAACCACGAGGCGCGGGAGTTCGTTTTTGGCGGCAAAATCAATTGTCTCGTGGGCAGCAACGGCGTCGGAAAGACCAACGTCTTGGATGCGCTGTATTACCTGTCGTTCAGCAAGAGTTTCATCAACGCCGCCGACATCCAAAACATCCGTTTGGGCGAGGAGTTTTTCTCGTTGCGCGGGGTTTACGACGTGGACGGGGTGGAGGAGGAGATTCTGTTGTCGTTCCATAAGACCAAGGGTAAAACCCTGAAACGCAACGACAAAGCCTACGAGCGAATCAGTGCGCACATAGGATTGTTGCCGCTTGTAATATCAAGTCCGCAAGACATCAGCCTGATTTTTGACGGCAGCGCGGAACGCAGGAAATTCCTCGATTCGGCTTTGTCGCAGTTTGACATCACGCACCTCGCCGCCCTCCAAAATTACAACCGCGCCCTGATGCAACGCAACAAGTTTCTCAAAACTTGCAACGGCACCGCCGACCCGATTTTGGTGGAGATGTGGGATCGTCAGTTGATACAGAATGGCGAAATCCTCTACGCCAACCGCAAGAAATTTGTGGCGGATTTTGAGGGCGAGTTCCAAAAATACTACGCCCTTGTGTCGTCGGGCTGCGAAGTCCCCACGTTGACTTATTCGTCTCAACTTGACGACGACTCCATCGCCAACCTCCTGAAAAACAGTCTCCAACGCGACCAAATCCTCCAACACACCACCTGCGGCGTACACAAGGACGATTTGATTTTTGAAGTTGGCGGTCTGTCGCTCAAAAATTGCGGTTCGCAGGGGCAGCAAAAGACGTTCCTCACCGCTCTGAAACTCGCCCAATTTTCGTTCCTCAACCGCGTCGGCAAGAAGCCCATCTTGCTCCTCGACGACATTTTTGACAAACTCGACCCCGCGAGGGTCAACGCGATTTTGGAGATAGTTTTGAAGGACGCCACCTTCGGTCAAATCTTCATCACGCACACCTCGCCGGACGATTTGGAGAAGATGCTCTCGATAAGCGCGGAAGGGGAGTATGAGGTGTATAGGCTGTGAGGTTTATGGTATTACGGATTATAATACTAATTGATTTTAATAACAATTAATAATTGACTACTATGAAAAAAATTACACATCTTCTGTTGATGTTGTTGCTGTTGGTTGCGGCTTGCGACCCTGAAAAAGAAGAAGAACCCGAAGATTTGACCGAAGGCTATTTCAATCCGGGCGGCAAGAAAGTCGGACTTGTGCTCAGCGGTGGCGGAGCGAAAGGCGCGGCAGAAATCGGTGCGCTCAAAGTCATCGAACGAAACAACATCAAGATAGACTATATCTCAGGCACAAGCATTGGCTCTATAATGGGCGCGCTCTACTCCGCCGGCTACACTGCCAGAGAATTGGAGGATTTTTTTGCATCGTTGGACAAGGAAAGTGCCAAAAAGAGTTCTGTAATCCGTGAAGTCGTAGGTCAATTGCTTCAAGATAAGGGCGTTACCACGTTTGAAGACCTCAAAATCCCGTTCCGTTGCGTTGCCGCCGATACCAAGGAACTCAAAGAAGTTGTTCTTTCGGAAGGCTCTGTGCTTGAATCAGTTATGGCGTCGTCGGCGATTCCGTCTATTTACGACAATGTAGAGATTGATGGCCGCATACTTGTTGATGGCGGATTTTACAACAATCTTCCCGTTGATGTTGCGCAGGCAATGGGCGCGGAATACACGATTGTGATTGACCTACGTCAAGGCGATGAATCTTTTGTGCCTGCAACGTATGAGCCTTGGATAGAATTGCTTCTCGAATCGCCCAAATTGGCAGAACCATTTTTCGGCAAAGCCACTGACCTCGCCACCGACTATTTTAAAAACCGTCCTGACCTGCCAAAATATGAGGCGAACAAACAGAACGCCGACATCTACATCCACCCGATTCTCACAGGCTATGACGCCCTGAGTTTCGGCGCCACCAACGTCCAAAAAATGTCAGAAATCGGCGAAAAAGCCGCCGATTTGAAATTGAAGGTGATGGAATAGAAAGTAATTCGCTTGTTTTATCAAAATTATTTTATGAAACTATATGCTCCGCCGCCCAACCAATCAAGCCGTTGACGTGAGGCATCAGCGAATTGCCGCGCAAGGTCATTGAATATTCGGTGCGGGGCGGCACTTCGGGGAAAATTTGTTTGGAGACAAGGCCGATTTCTTCGAGGCGTTTGAGGGTCTGAGAAAGCATTTTTTGCGAACAGTCAGACATTTCGCGATGAAGTTCGCCGAAACGGAGCGTGCCTTTGGTGTCGAGTTGCCACAACACAAGGAGCGACCATTTGTCGCCAAACTTATCGATGACGTTGCGTATCGGGCAGTTTCGGTATTTTTCGTCGATGGGTTTTGTGATTTTGCGCATAGTTGATTATATTAATTAACTGTGCAAATGTACAAAAAGTTACCGAGAGTAAGTAAGTTTTTTTCAGAAATAATTTTTTTTCAAAATTTTTTCTCGTTTAAGTCTCTGATACCGCCAAAACTAACTTTTTTGTAAGTATGCCACTTTTAAGTACCTACTTGTTTGTTAATTAGTAAATTACTATATTTGCAGCGTAGTTAACAACAATAATTAAAACTTCAAAAAAATGGAACAGACAGTAGGACAATTTCAGGCATACGAACTCGACGGATTTCGTCTGCACGTTTACAACAGCAACGACGTTATGGCGGACACGTCGTTTGTAATCGAGGGCAAGAATGGCCTGGTGGTGATGGAGTATCCGCTTTTCAAGGTGAACGCCAAGGAGTTTGCCGACTACATCGCGAAACTCGGCAAGCCTATTGTAACCGACATAACCGACTATCACTTAGGCGGTTCAGACAATTTGCCGATTGTAATGCCCGAGGGTATGCCCGCCTTCATCGAAGGTCCTATCTACGGCGGAATGATGAAGAGTTTTGCACAACAGTTTGGCGACACAATGGTTGCCCTGCCCACGCAGAAGGCCACCGAAGTTCCTTTCGGCAGCACTCAGAATTATGACGGTGTTGATTTCCGTTTTGAGAAAGGCGCGGCAAGCGATTTTCCGGGCGCATCGATAATCATCGGCAAACAAGTGTTTTACAGCCATTGGGCTTATTTTGGAGCCCACGTCAGCCCGCTGCAAATTGGTTCCAAGGAGGCTGTTGATGCCGAACTCGAAGCCACCAAATTCGCTCTCAATTCGGGTTGCAAGTACTACATCGGCGGACACGGCGGATTGGTTGACATTCAGGCTGTTGAGGCGCGTATTGAATACCTCGAAACCGTCAAGAAACTTCTCGCCGAAAACACCGATTCGATGTCGTTCTTCAAGGCGATGAAAGCCGCCTATCCCAATATGCCGGGCGACTTGGAGGCGTTGGCAGGCGCGTTGTACAAGAAGTAACAGACAATTGACAATTGAAATTAACTACGAAAAACACGAAACACACAAAAATTATAAAGATTGTTTTCGTGTTTTTCGCGTTTTTCGTAGTAAAAAATATTGAGATTATGATACAAAAAGCATTAGATTTTTTGAAAATCCACAATGAGTTAGCGTTTGCCACAGTCGGCGGTAACAAGCCGAAAATCAGGATTTTCCAAATTATGAAGCAAGAGGGTTCGCAACTGTTTTTTGCCACCTCAAAACAAAAGGCGGTTTACAAGGAGTTGATGCAAAATCCCAATGTAGAAGTTTTGGCGTTTTCGGGCAAGGTTTCGGTACGTTGCAAGGGTGTTGTTAATTTCGACGTTTCCGACGATATTAAGCGTTGGATTTACGACAACAATGCCGTTTTGCCGAGGCTTTACACGGATTACAAAGCGTTGGAATACTTTTGCTTACCGATTGCAGAACTCGATTATTTCGACCTCGAACCCACGCCGCCGTTGAATATCCATTTTGACCTGACGGAAAGGTAAGATGCAAGTGGCAGCCGGTAGAGTAGGCACAACCACCACGGCACTTAGAGAAATTTAACAAATTTTCGGGAGGAAAATTTACGGTTTTTCGTGAAAAATTACTCCCGAAATAATGATGTTGCAGAAAAGGCTCGCAATGCTTTGTGGTGATATAGTGAAGTTTTGATTTGCACTTTTAGGAGATTGCTATTATGGAAAAGATAATTTCCTTATTTCAGCATCTCCTCAATCTCCTTCTCCAAATCCTCCGGCTTGGCTACGGGCGGAAAACGCTTGATTGTGCTGCCGTCTTTTGAGATGAGAAACTTGGTGAAATTCCAACGTACTTCGCCATCCTTGCGCCCCTCTGATTTGCTCAGGCTGTCCACCATTTTCATCACGGTCTCGTCGTTCAATCCGCTCACCTTTTCGTCGGGCACTTGCTGAGTGAGATAGACGAAAATCGGGTTGGCATTTGCGCCAAAGACATCGGATTTTTTCATCAGGGGGAACGTAACGCCGTGGTTGATGCGGCAAAATTCGGCAATCTCCTCATCGCTGCCCGGCTCCTGATGCTTGAATTGGTCGCACGGAAAACCGAGAATTACCAATCCGTTGTCCTTGTACTTCTTGTACAGAGCCTCCAAACCGTCGTACTGCGGCGTAAAACCGCATTTTGAGGCGGTGTTGACAATCATCAGCACTTTGCCGCGATACTGCGCCATATCCACCTCCTCGCCCTTGTTGTTCAGGGTTTTGAAGTCATAAATCGTTGCCATATTTCCATTTTTTTGCGCGCAGGCTACAATGATCATTATCAATGCTAACACTGTGCAGATTAGTGTTTTTTTCATTCCTGTAATTAATTTTGTGAAACGCCACAAATGTATAAATTTACTGAATAATATGCAATACCGAGAAATGTTATTTTTTCCTGTACTCTCTCGGTGTAACGCCCTTTGCTCTTCGGAAAAAACGCGCAAAGGTGGTAACTTCGGCGAAATTCAGTTGGTTGGCTATCTGCGTGATACTCAGTGAAGTATGATTCAAAAGGTAGATTGATTCCATCAAAATAAAATGGTTGATATAAT
>JAEEGK010030788.1_pt1 | contig 10613 bp, 9 predicted proteins | sample 8958771 | NCBI WGS metagenome assembly JAEEGK01 (sample SAMN16246547, study PRJNA631951) | gut metagenome | biome: gut microbiome; feature: rumen; material: SC-attached | host: Bos | place: Iran: Karaj | collected 2018-10 | reverse complement strand
CCTGCTCCCGAGCCTCGATAGTCATGTCGTTGCGCACCTCCTCTGTCAGCGGTTTAAACGTCTGATCCTCAGAATATTTCATGCGATACTCAGCCACGCCCGTCATCAGGTTCTTGCGCATGTCGTAGTTAGCAGTCAGGAAGATTTCCGTCCGCATCGTCTGCAGCGTCTCCTGCGGCACGCTCTTCAGCGGTTTCATCTTATGTTTCTTGCGGTAGTCCTCCATGAGGGGGATTTCGTAGGCGGTAGAAAAGACACTCTTTACGAGCTCTGGGTCGTTGTGGAACAGCGGATACTCCAGCGTCATACCCTGGGCATGAGAGAGCGGTATTCCCTGCTCGAGCGACTTGCGGGCTATCTGCTGCAACAACTGCATCTGACGGTCCTCGTCGGGCAAATCAAAGTATTGGCCCAGCACCTCGCGTAGGATAAATACCCAGTTGAAATGATAGGTACGCGTGATGGTGCGGCCAGGCATCAGCATGTCGCTCTCCCATGAGATAGGTGCCGGTTCCGGTTGGACGTGCTTCTCGCAATCGGCCTTGAAGGGGCGCGCATCAGGGTTGAAATACATCTCAGGGTCGGCACTCAGATAGATGGTCCGCTCCAGTGTAGGTTCCAGATACTCAATATCCAGACCAAACTGATTCTGATAGGCCCTCCGCGCCGTTTCATACAGGTTCTTATGAAACTGTCGCATTTCTTCTTCCTTCGTAGGCAGTTTCTCCTCTTCTTCGGAGGGGTTGGGGGATGTCGAAAACAGCTCGCCCCGACAGACTATCTTCACACTCATGCCCGATGCCCCCAGGAAAGCCATCACCGTCTCATCCATCCTCGCAGCCTGGTTCCTAATGGTCACAGCGTCTTCATACGTCTTCAATCCGTTCACCTCGACCACCACTAGTCCATTGTACTTCAGCCCTTTCTGCATCTCCTTATAGTTCATGCATTCTGCGGCAAAGAGCAGACGAGGCAGGTTCACCGTATGCTTCGAGTCATCAAGGGTAATCTGTCCGTCAGGCAACCTCTGGGACTTATAGAACTGATAGTTCAAGCGAAGATCGAACACTTTGTCCTTTTCAGGATTCTCACGGATCATCTTTGCAATCTCCCTTAATTCAACGCGCTTAATGACCTCCTTCTTTCGCGCTATTTCTAATAAACTTACTTTCATATAAACGTTATTTTTAGTTCTACCTCTAATTAATAATCGCAAAATGCCTGCAAATATACTGATTTTACTTGGTATTTGCAAGTTTTTCATTAGATTTTTACCTCTACTTTGCCTCTACTAATCCTCTACCTAACATCTACCACATCTCTACAAAATGAATAAGCGTTCCTTATCCAGCAATAAGGGTACCTTATTCTGCCATAAAGGCACCTTATTAGTCAATAAGCGTCTCTTATTCCCTTCAGACCGCAATACTGCAGGCTCAGTATTTATTCCCAAGGTGGGAATGTTTTATTCCCAGACTGGGAACATTTCATTCCCAAGGTGGGAATAATTGTTCTCCCCTTTGCCCATTTTGTAGACGGTTAGTAGAGGACTAGTAGAAGTATAGTAGAGGATATGTAGAGGATATATAGAGGGTAAGTAGATGTATAATAACACATAAACCATTAACATTCTGCAGTTTACGCATTTTATGTAGAACTAAATAGCAATGATTAACAAAATATCACATACATATAGACTGATAGCCACCCTTTCCGCTCGGATTTTTGCCATTAGCCACACCGAAGGTTGTGGCATTTTTAACACAAGCGCACCTTAAATTCCTTCTTTTGAATGCACTATTGTGAATAAAATTTGTAACTTTGCACTCGCAAATAGAAGTTATAAGCTATGTCATTACTTACCCGAACATATCCATTTAAGCAAAGCACCCGCTGGCTGAGAGACAGCATCGTCTATGGAGCCTTCATTTGGGCAATACTCTATTTCCTTCAGCCGTTTGGGTTTAGCATGTATCAGGGGAACAAATTTCTTGTGGCGGCCATATTCGGGCTCGTGACGTTTGGCTGTTATGCGCTCTATGGGCTGGCTGTCGTCGGGCCGCTGAACTCGCGCATCAAGCCTTGGCGCATCTGGCATCAAGCGAGCGCCATTCTCGGACTGATACTGTTTATCGCCATCTGCAACTTCCTCCTGTTCTCACTCATCTTCAGTTATCCCATCACGCTCCAATTGTTCCTCATCTTCCTGTATTGGACAGTCATTATCGGCGTCATCATTACAGCACTCTCTATCGGCATCGAATATAACCGAAGCCTGAAAGAGAGGATGGAGTCGCTGCTGAGCAACACATCGGAGGAACAAAAGGACATCATGATTACCATCCATGATAACAATGTCAGAGGGAATGACCTCATGATTCCCATTAACAGTCTGCTCTATATCGAAGCGCAGAAGAATAATATTTCCGTCTGTTATATGAAAGACGGGAAACCTGCAACTATAGAAGTGCATACAACGCTGACAGCCGTCATTGAGGAGTTAAAGGACTACCAAAATATCTTCCAATGCCATCGCTCGTTTGTGATCAATGTGAATAATATCACCTCTGCCAAGGGTAACTCCAACGGCTATCAGCTGACACTCGGCCCATGTACGAATACGATACCAGTATCTCGCTCTTATGTCCCTCAGCTGAAGTCGTTTATCGCTTAGTCATTGGTCCGCAAACTTAGTCATTCGCCATCTGCCTTAGCTTTCCGTCAGCCGTTTTAGCTGTCTGTCACGGATATTTGGAGGCATCGGATTCTTGCCGTATATTTGCGGCATGAAACATCGAATTGCACATATCATCTTACTGCTGATGACTGTCGGAAACCTGACAGCGCAGACAGTCGTTTCGGGCATTGTCGGCGATGGGAAAGAACCGCTTGCAGGTGCCAATGTCTATATAATAGGTACGATCGACGGTTGTCTCACCGACTCCCTGGGACGATTCACATTTACCACATCCGCCAAAGGCGAAGTAACCCTCAAGGCCACCTTTATCGGCTATGACGACTTTCTGCTGACAACAGGTGTAGGCCAACTGGCCAATCTTGATATCCGCATGAAAGAGCGGGCTACAACCATCAATGAAGTGGTAGTGACAGCCAGCACCTTCAGCTTCGGCAAGAGTGACAACTTCAAGACGATGGACGCACTCGACGTAGTGATGGCGGGCAACTCATGTGGCGACATTGTGGCAGCCCTGCAGACTTTGCCTGGTACTCAGAAGGTGGGCGAGAACGGCAAGCTCTACGTACGAGGTGGCGAGAGCGAAGAGTGCCAGACGTTCGTCAATGGGATGCACGTACTTGTGCCATACAGCACCAACACGGAAAACACAGCCGTACGTGGGCGCTTTTCACCATTTCTCTTCAAAGGCATCAACTTCTCACTGGGCGGCTATAGTGGTGAATATGGGCAGGCTCTTTCGTCTGTGCTCCCGATGGAAACCACAGATGCTGCCACAAGCGACAAATTTGGGGTGAGTGCTTCGCTGGTGGACTGGAACATTGGAGGCACCAAGGCCTATCAGAATAGCAGCCTGTCATTCAACGCCGCGTTGACTAGCATGGGACTTTATAATCGTCTGTTTTCAGAACGGTTCGATTTCTATCGTCCTTATCGCAAACTGTCAGGTGAAGCACAATATAAAAAGGAGTTCAATGCTTCAAGTGTTCTGAAGTCATACATAGGCTACGACCTGACATCAGTAGGACAGCGTATAGACGATTCCGAGACCAATTCCTTCCGTAGTCTTTCGCTGAAAGAACATAATATCTATGCCAATATCACTCATAAGACTTCAATAGGCCGAGGCTATACCCTCTTTACAGGCGTCGCCAACTCAACGGTTTTCAACGATATTGACGATGCGCGCGTGGCTGGTGACCATTATCACAACTTCCGAAATGAAATCCATCTGAAAGCGGAAATCCGTAAGGTCTATTCCGACGCGTTGAAACTATCGGCAGGAGTGGAAGATTATATTCGCAACAGCACGATGAGATACGAGGCCTACAGTTATCAGCTCGATTACAATATCCTCGCTGCCCACATTGATGCACAGTGGCGCATCATCCCCCGTCTTTTCCTCAATCTTTCAGCAAGGACTGAGTTTATGGAGTCAAACTTCCTGTTGATGCCAAGAACCACGCTTAGCTATATCCCCAACAAGCATCTGCAGTTCTCGTTGGTAGCAGGCCGTTATAGCCAGACGCCAATGGATGACTATCTGGCGATGAGCCAAAAGACGCTGAGCCAAAGCCTTGCCGACCACGCCATTCTCTCCATGCAGTATAAGTCGGAAAGTACGCTTCTTCGCATTGAGCCCTATTGGAAGAAATACCGTCGGCTTCCACTATTGGAGAACGGCATTTATCAGCCTCATGGCTATGGCACAAGCAAAGGTATTGACATCTTCGTGGAGGATCATTCGCTCATCAGGCATCTGACGACCACGCTCTCCTACTCGTTCAACGACTCCAAGCGACTCTATCTCGACTATACCGAAGAGCGCACGCCAGACTTTGCCTCACGCCATAATCTGCGAGTGGCCGCCAAATACTCTTTCGGCAAAGCCATCATCGGGCTGTCTGAGTCGTATGCTAGCGGACGCCATTTCCCTAATGGTACCACCCCACATTACAACAGTGTGGACATGAACCTCACTTATCTGCTGAGTCCAAAGGTTATCATCTACGCCTCAGTCAATAACATTCTCGGTCGCACAAATATCTTCCGCTATCATGCCAATGGCACACCCGTCGTGCCTTCACGCGACCGTTTCTTCTATATCGGCATTTTTGTTTCACTTAAAAATAATAAAGCGTATGACATTTCAAATTTCTAAGATTCACGTGTTAGTAATCGCCTTCTTCATGATGGCAAGTGTTAGTATCCATGCCCAGCAGCCTAATATGCAGGCGCTTATCGGACAGTCGCTCTCCAAACTCGAGCAACCCACACCTGAGGCTTTTCTCAACTGTATTGCGGAATTGAAGCGTATCGACTCCATGTTCCCAGACAGTATTCAGCCCAAGTATCAGATGGCTTTGCAAAGTCTCTATTATGCCGTCATGAATCCCCAGGCGCCCCAAACAGAGAACCTGCTGGCAGAAACAGAGCAGACCATCGCAAAACTGGAGCAGATGAAGAACTCAGACCCATCGGACGTTTGCACCCTTCGCGGTTTCCTCTACATGGTGCGTATCGTACAGAACCCAGCTCAGAATGGTCAACGTTATTACATTGATGTCATGCAGAACTACGAGAAAGCCCTCAAACTCAATCCCGACAACCAGCTTGCCAAAGATCTGCAACAGAAATTCTTCGAGGGGATGAAACAACAAACGGAAAGGTAAAGCAAAGGGAGGTGCAATCCTTCGTCAAACCAGGATCAATGAGTTGCCGTCGCCACCTCGTCGAGCTTGCGGGCTAAATGGGATATGTCGTCGGCACTCTCCTTCATCCTGGAAGTGATATCTTCCACCTCCTCGGCTTGCAACGTTTGGTGACTCTCCTTGAGCAACTGGGCAAAGCCGCAAATGATGTTAAGAGGGGTACGGATCCTGTGATACATATCTTGGATGAAAGCCACCTTCTGCTGGTTAGTCTCCAACTTCAGCTGATAGGCTTGGGTAAGCTCATCGTTTTGTTCCTGCAACTTATCGTTGTACTGGCGAATAGAATCTACGCTCTCAGCCAACGACTGCTTCATGCTGATAAAGCTGTTGGTGAGCCTTCCCACACTATCCTTACGATGACTCTCAAGCAACGGCTCATCGAATCTTCCCTCAGCTATGTGCTTGGCCTGCTCATCGAGCCGGCTGATGGGCAGCATAGCGCGCCGCACTACCAGATAGCAGAAAAGCATCAGCAGGACAAGTCCGATGGCAATGACGACCCATACGATAACGAGCAGATGGTTATAGCGGGCAAAGACATCACTTGACGGACAGACGATGGCCATGCTCCAGCCAGTACGATTCAACGGGCGATAGAAGATAAAGGCATCGTGACCGTCAACAATGGTCTGAAGCATACCGCTGTGTCCTGCTATCATTTTCTTGCCCATGTCGCTGATTTCTTGTTTCGCTTCGGGTGCTGCATCGCTGAAGATGGTCTCGTGGAAGAGTTTGGCCGTATCGGGATGAGCCAGATAGACTCCTGTGCGATCAATCATAATAGCCGATGAATGAGGATAGCCAGGAATAGCGGTCACCACCTTGGATAGCCACTTCAGTGTGAGGCTGGCTGTGACAGAACCGATAAACTGACCGTCTGCATCGCGCATAGGACAACAGTACGAGGTCATAATGTCGGGCGAAGAGAGCGTACCCTCATTATAATCATCGAAAGCGCCAATCCAAGAAGCCTTTCCTAAGGTGCGTGATGCCTTGTACCAAGGAGCCTCAAAGTATTCAAATGGTCCTTCACGCACGGTAGTGATGCTGTCAGGTACGTCGTTGATGTCGCCCTCATACGACTCCCAATGCCGGAGTGAGTAGGCCGAATAGTAACGTCCCATCTTTGGAAAGAAGTAAGGTTCCATGGAGATAGCCATTCCCGTGAGGAACGGATTTTCCTGTACGGCATGTCGCGAGAATACCAGCAGCGAGTCGGGTGAGAGATGCCGAGGCGTGGTCTGGGCCAGGAAATTGGTCACCGTCTCCGTCTCATCCAAGATGCCGTTAATGCGCTCTGCCGTGTTGTCGAGTATCTGCATGGCGCGATCGATGGCTGTCTGCTGAATGTAACTCTTACTGCGACTGAACATGAAACCAAAGAGCATGCTGAAGGTGATCGTGGTCACTAACACGATGATGATACCTAACCGTAACGAGAGGTGCTGTCTGATATATTGTATCACTTGTTTCATGCGTCAGCTGGTTCTTTAATGAGTTGGTCGAGTAATTCCGTTATTTCGTTGGCACCATCCATAATACTGGCTTCCAGCTTTTCGACATCTGCCTGAGATAGCTTTCCGTAGTCGTTACAGATGGTATCGGTACAGGTGTACACTTTATCTACTGGTGCAGCCATACGCTCTGTCATGTCGTGCAGAAACTTCGCCTTCTTCTGTTCGTAGGCCTTTGCCTGATCGTAGGCAGCCTGCAGCTCTGCGTTATGTTCACTCAGCGTAGCCTGTTTCTGCTGCATCTCATCGATATAGGTCCGCAGGGATTGCTGCATCTTCTTCAGACTCGACTGCAACCGGCCTGCCTCATGCTCCTGGTGGGTATCGGGTATCTGCGTATCGAGATTACCTTCGGCAATGCTTTGTGCTGCATCAGCCAACCAATGCAGCGGTCGCAGATGATAGGCAATGATAAAGTATAGAATGAGGAGTAACACCAGCAGGCCACCAATACTCCAGATTGTCAGCAAGCGATACATCCGCGAAAAGTTATTGATATCTTCGACAGGGCATATCGCCGTGAGGCAATACGATCTGTTGCCTACAGGTTGCGTAAAGACATATACCTCCTTATCATCATCGTACAACATCTCGCGGTAACCGCTTTCCGCACCAGTAATATAGGCATCGAGCCGGCTGCTGTCTCTGCGTGTGATGAAAAGCTGTGCATTCGGTAGTGATTGTCTTAAGGATTCCTCCGAACCATTGGCTTCTATCAGTTGGACTATATGCTGGCGACCTATTCTGAATTGTTGCTTTTCCAAGCGTGCGGTCATCTCTTCCTGCCGCAGTGTATTGTCAATCCTCAGCGCCAAGTTCTCCAGCGCCTGCATGGTGGTATCAATCCTTTCCTGTCGGATAAAATCTTTAGAGAAACTCACCAACAAGAAGACAACTACGCCTGACGTTACCAATACAAAAGCCGCTACCATAAGTGATAACTGGGTAGAGAAAGAGGTTTGTATCTTTTTAAGTAAAGTCATAGTTATTGACGTTTCCGTGGCAAATATAAGCATTTTTTTCAAATCAGCATGCTTTTTACCTACTTTTTTCTACTAAAACGTGAAAATAGCAGTATCTTTGCAGACAGAATCGGGAAAAAAACTGATGTGAATATCATTTAAGCCAAACGTAAACTCATGAAACATAGAATACTTTTCGTCTGCCACGGGAATATCTGTCGCAGTCCGATGGCAGAGTTTGTGATGAAAGATCTAGTGAGCAAGGCCGGTCTCGACAACCAGTTCTATATCGAGTCGGCAGCCACCTCTACAGAGGAGATTGGCAATGAGGTCTATCCGCCTGCCAAGCGGAAACTGGCCGAACACGGCATCGCGTGCAAGGGAAAGACTGCGCGCCAGATGACACGCAACGACTATCAGCGCTTCGACCTCCTGATAGGTATGGACACCTGGAATCTCAGAAACATGAACCGCATCTGCGGTGGTGACCCGGAAGGAAAAATCCGCTTACTGTTGGACTACACCAATCGTCCTGGCGATGTGGCAGACCCTTGGTACACAGGCAATTTCGAAGCCACCTGGCGCGATGTCTTCGAAGGGTGCACCCTCTTGCTGAAGGACTTGACGGATAGGCAATAACTTCCCAATAGCAAAAAACCGGTCATGGCCTATTCATAGTCGTCGATGACGCTATTCATGAAATCCATCATGGGCTTGGCGGCCTTGAATACTATCTCCATCTGTTTCAGCCAGGCATCGCCTTCAAAGAAATCGTTGGACACACGATGCCAGCAGCAATAGTTCTTCAAGCGCAGATACTTCACCTGAGCATAGTCACGAGGAAAGCCAGCTGGACAGGTCTTCAGTTTCTCTAAACCGAAGCCCTGTTTGGTGCCCCATGAATCACGTTCCGTACAGGGCTCGAACGAATCTCCAAAATACTTAATGAACTCCTTGCTTTCCACGCATTTCAACCACTCTTCCTCATTGGCCATGATCTCATTGCGGCAAGAGGTGAGGATATTCGTGGGCAGCCAATAACTACCACAGGCCAGCAAGCAGTTGTCTGGTTCCAGATGGATATAATAGCCCCCATGAAGCGACTTCTTTCCACGGGCAGAGATATAGGCACCAAGATGATTCTTATAAGGTGACTTGTCAGGCGAAAAACGTGTATCGCGATAGAAACGATAGGTAGCATCTTTCACGCCGATATGAGCCACAGAGGAGTCGAAGGTAGAGATGCGAGAGATGGCTGCCGCCACCCCTCGCTCAAAATCTTCCTTCGCTGCCAGATACACATCCTTATGCTGCTGAAACCAAGGTCTGTTGTTGTTGGCCATGACGTCGCGCAGGAACTGCAGGATCAGTTTCGTATCCATCAGGAGATCTTATTAAGAGTGGAAATCGAGCATGAAACGGGTTCCCTTGTGGAACTCAGGATCGATATCGAGGTCTCCATTAATCTTCAGTGCCATCTGGCGACAGATAGGCAGTCCGAGTCCGTCGCCTTCCGTCAGGTCTCTCACCTCAAGGAAGGGCTTGAACACGTCTTCGCGCTTCTCCTCAGGGATACCACAGCCGGTATCTGATACCAGGAACTGATGGGCATGGGCGCCACGCTTCTTATAGTCAAGCCAGATATTGCCACCCTCTGGTGTATAGAACGCCGCATTATACAGCAGGTGACTCAGGATATGAGAAACATACTCCTTGTGAATCTTGGCACTGAGGTTGGGCACACTTAACTTCAGCGTGACATCGGCCTTCACTTTGCCGCGAATCTGATTCATCAGTGCTTCGCAGAACGGCTGCAACTGAACATCCTCCAACTCAACGGTCTCGTCAGAGTTCTCCAATTCAGAGAGTTGTTGGATATGGCTTGAGAAGTCAAGTAGCGCCTTTACCTCAGGCATGCTGCTGTCGAGCTTCTTGAGTGTGGGCTCCAGCTGAGCGGAGATATTGTTGATGAACTTGGCTTTCAGGGCATTATTTTCTTCAGATACCTTGATGATCTTCTTCTGCCTACGAGAGAGCAAAATGAAACGCATCAAGACAACAGCACCAATCACAAGCGCAGCAGCCAATGCAGCAGCAAGGACACCAAGGCCGATGATGATGGCCGAGCGAGTGGTCAGCGAACTGTCCTTATCGGCAATCGTAGCCTCGTTGTCGGCAATCTGTTTCTTCAGCGACTTTATCTCGTCTGCATGCTTCAGGGCATTGGTCGAGTCTTTCCATGCCACATAGTTACTATAAGACTGGGCGACCATATTAGCACTACCCGACTTGCGGCCATTAGCAATCAAAGTCTTATAAACCTCTTCCACTTTATCATATTCCTTGGAAGCCGTCAATTTGTCGGCCATCTCCTTGAAGACAGCATTGCCTTTCGCGGTCTGTCCGAGGGTATAATAATAGACAGCCTTGGTGTAGAGCAGGTCGTTCTTCACGTCATCGTCACTACCTGTGGTCGCATGGTTCTCCATGGCCCTAAGATGATCGGCAGCCGTAGCGCTACGCCCCATTTTCATATACATCTGATAGCGCTCTTTAGACACGAGGTAGTGCAACGGAGCCCTGCTCACAGCACCTTGTACCTTGGCATCGATGGTCTGATCGACACGACGCAACAGGTCGAAGGCTTCGTTATAGTAATTTTCCTTATAGTAGAGCACGTTGGCCTTGACAGCGCACTCTACACTCTGCTTCATCTGCCCCTTATTGG
>JAEEGK010030786.1_pt1 | contig 10613 bp, 9 predicted proteins | sample 8958771 | NCBI WGS metagenome assembly JAEEGK01 (sample SAMN16246547, study PRJNA631951) | gut metagenome | biome: gut microbiome; feature: rumen; material: SC-attached | host: Bos | place: Iran: Karaj | collected 2018-10 | reverse complement strand
TATTGTATATGACAATAACTATTTAAGACCAAGTTATGCATTAAATTATAAAACCCCAATTGAATATAAAATTCAACTAGGGTTTAAATAACATTCTTTTTGTGTCTACTTTTTCTTGACAAGTTCAATTTATTTGATTAGTTCTTTTATTTGTTAAATTCAGTAGCTAAAGCACCACTTTTTAAAAGTGCGTTATAACTAGATTTGTTAATTATTAAATCAAATTCTCCGATATATTCATATACATCAGGATTAAATCCTAATTTAAATCTATTTAACCCATAGTATTTACCATCATGACTTAAGTCTCCAGTAACACCATTTAAATCAGCATATTTATAAGTATCAGCATAATATGAGAGAATAGCATAATATAAGAAATAATTTGGTGAATATCTACTCATTTTTTTATCAAAGCCACTTATTTCAATAGTGATTCTATTCTGATGTTTAATAATAACAGCACCAGCTACATAAGTATCAACAACATTATTTAATTCTTTAGCAGCTTCTGCAATATCATTTTTATAAGCAAGTAATACTTTATCAGAATTCATCTTTTTATTAATTACATTTGAGTATGGTTCACTCATTAATTTATTATTTAAATAAGTATTATTATCTAATTCATAATTATATTGATTTTGAGAATTAATTAATCCTTGTTTATAATCAATTTTAATAAGTATTAAATCAATATCACTAGTTTTACTAAATACATTATATAAATCATTATAATAAAATTCATCTTTATTTCTTTTATTTTTAATAAATTCATAGAAGATATCTAATTTTTCAGGACCAGCTATTTCCATAGTAAGACCTTTTCTTATACCTTTTCTTACTTTATTTCTAGTATTTTTCTTTAAAACACTTGGTTTAAAATCTTCAAGATTAACTATAGCATTAACCCTCGGTAATAGGGATTCAAATTCCATATTATTTTTTAATTTTTTATATCCTAAAGAAACTAAATCATTGACTATTGAATAGTTGGAATTGGTTTCAAATTTTCCATTATTTAACTTGGATATAGCTATTTCAGGATTTATTTTTATAAAAGCAAAATTCTTATTGTCATAATATTCTACTATAGCTTTAGTAAATTTTTCTAATAAATTTCTATTAGAATAATCTATTAAAAAACCACGTGGAGCATAACCATAATATACTCCATTTATTTTTTTGTAAAGAATTAAAGAAGCCGCTTTTAATTCTTTAATATCATAGTAACCAATAAATTCGTATTCATATCCTTCTTCAGCTTTTAATAAGGCATAGTTAATACTTTGACGATAGTTGCCAATAAAATGTTCTTGAGCGAATTCTTGAAATTCATTATAGGACAATTCTTTAATATTCACACTAATTACTCCTTTCTCAGGTAGGATATTATAGCATAAAAAATAATAAAAAGCAAAATTATTGATTTTTACCATTATAAATTATATAATAATATTAGGTGATTATATGGCGAGAGGTTTTAAAAATAGTGCTAAAAATGTATTTAGGAGAATGAATACTTTATCAATTATAGTAGCAATAATTACTATAATATGTGGAGTAATATTATTGTTACTACCTGAAAAAACTAATAAAGTAGTTGGGACAATTGTAGGAATGACTATATTATTAACAGGATTATCTACTATTTATAAATATTTCAAAAGAGATGGAGCTAAAATATATTCTTTAAGTTTAACATTTGGTGTAATATTCTCTATTCTAGGAGTATTATTAATTGTATATCCTTATTCAGTTATGCAATTTGTTACAATTTGTTTTGGAATAGCCATTGTTATTAGTGGTACATCTAGAATTAATAATGCTTTTTGGTTAAAAAAAGGTAATGAAAAATCATGGTTGACAACTTTAGGATCTGGTATTTTGGTAGTAGCTATTGGATTACTAGTATTATTTAATCCATTTGCTAATTTAACTCTTACTAGATTAGCTGGTGCGTTTTTAACTATAATGGGTGTTCTTGATTTAGTTGATGCTATAGCATTTAGTTTAAGAAGTGAAGAAATAATTGATATTTTTTGGTAAGAATAGTGAAACATTGTTGTTTCACTTTTTTTTTGATATACTATTGTTGAGAGGATGGTAGTAATGACTATAAAAGATATTGTTGCTAGAGAGATACTTGATAGTAGAGGTAATCCTACTGTTGAAGTTGATATGTGGTTAGAAAATGGTATTATGGCTAGAGCTAGTGTTCCATCTGGAGCCTCAACTGGTAGTAGGGAAGCCTTAGAATTAAGAGATGGAGATAAAAATAGATATGATGGTAAGGGTGTATTAAAAGCCGTTAGTAATGTTAATGATATTATTAAGCCAGTAATAGTTGGATTAGAAGCAAATCAAGAATTGGTTGATGCCAAATTACTAGAACTTGATGGAACTGATAATAAAAGCAATCTAGGTGCTAATGCTATTCTTGGAGTATCACTTGCCTGTTTAAAATGTTTAGCTAAATTAAATAATCAAGAGTTATTTGAATATGTTAATCGAGGTAATTATCGGATTCCTATCCCAATGATTAATATAATAAATGGTGGAAAACATGCTGTTAATAATATAGATATTCAAGAGTTTATGGTTGTTCCTGTTATGAAGGGTATGAAAAATAGAGTTAGAGCGGGAGCTGAAATATTCCATAAATTAAAAAAACTTTTGGTTGCAGATGGTTATTCTGTTGGGGTTGGTGATGAAGGAGGATTTGCTCCGGATTTAGAAAGTAATAGCATGGCTCTAGATTATATAGTTAAAGCTATAAAAGAAGCTGGTTATGAACCTAAAACTGACGTTTATATAGCTTTAGATTGTGCTGCTAGTGAGTTCTATGATCAAAAGGAAGAATTATATAGCATTGATGGTAAAAAACTCTCTAAAGAGGAATTAATGCATTATTATGAAGAATTAATAAATAAATATCCAATTATTAGTATAGAAGATCCTTTTTATGAAAATGATTTTGAAACATTAGCTAAATTTACTAAATTAGTTGGAGATAAAATCCTTATAGTTGGTGATGATTATTTTGTAACTAATCAAAAATATTTAGTTAAAGGAATTAACATGGGAGCAGGAAATGCTATTCTTTTAAAAGCTAATCAAATAGGTACTATAACAGAAATGTTTAAAACTATTAAACTAGCTAAAGAGAATAATTTTAAAACTATCATATCTCATCGTAGTGGAGAAACAGAAGATACCTTTATAGCTGATTTAGCTATTGGGTTAGAAATACCATTTATTAAAACTGGTTCAATGTGTCGTGGAGAAAGAATTAATAAATATAATCAATTAATGAGAATTGAAGAAACGCTAATAAAATGATATAATAGGAAATGGAAGGATGAAAAGGATGAAAAAAAATGATAAAAAAACTAAGGTAATTATTATAATATTAGCTATTTGTTTGTTAGGATTAGAGGGCTACTTTATATATAGTAGAACTAATAATAAATTAAATGAATTACAACATAATTTGGATAATTTAAGTGATGAAATATTCTCTATTCATAATAAAAATGTCAATATTATGTACAGATTAAATATGAATTTAAATGAAGATGAATTTGAAAATACTAAAATAGTATATGAAGATGAAAATTATGTTTGTTACGAAGTTGATAATACCGCAATGCCTTTTGCAAATGGTAAAGAATATTTAATATACAATAAGAAGACTGCTTCATATGTTAAAAATGGTGTTACTGACACTACTATAATATCTCACTTTGAAAAAGTTGAAGATAATTACTATTATTTTGTATTATCATCTATAAATGGAAATCCTCATACTGATATTTATAGAATTGATGGTACATTAATAGAATCATTTGATGCAGTATTTAGTGCATATGATCCAAATAGTCAAACATTTACTTTAGAGGGTAATGCTACTTATACTTGGAGCCCTGCAGTTTAATTATTTAGGTTATAAAAGGTCTAGTTATTTAGACCTTTTTATTTTATAATAATTGTATATGGAGATGATTAAATTGAAAAAAATAGTTGATGGAAATACAGCTTGTAGTAAGATAGCTTATTATTTTAGTGAAGTATGTAGTATTTATCCAATTACCCCTTCTAGTCCAATGGCTGCTAATATTGATGCCTTAACAAGTAGTAATTTACTTAATATTTTTGCATCTAAACCAAAAGTAGTAGAAATGGAGTCAGAAGCTGGTGCTGCTGGTGCTATGCATGGTGCTTTACTTGGGGGGAGTCTAGCTACAACATTTACTGCTAGTCAAGGACTATTACTAATGATTCCTAATATGTATAAAATAGCTGGAGAAATGTTACCAGCAGTTATTCATGTAGCATCTCGTAGCTTAGCAACTCATGCACTATCAATTTTCGGAGATCATCAAGATATTTATGCTACCCGTGCAACTGGTTTTTGTATGCTTGCTTCATCTAGTGTTGCTGATGCTCAAAATTTAGCTGCAGTAGCTCATTTATCTGCGATTAAAGGATCTTTACCATTCTTACATTTCTTTGATGGTTTTAGAACTAGTCATGAACTTAATACTATTGAAGAAATACCAGAACAAGAATTATTACAATTAGTTGATCGTGATGCTATCAATAAGTTTAAAGAAAGATCTTTAAATGTCGGCAAAAAGATTCAATATGGTATGGCAGCTAATGAAGATATTTATTTTCAAACTATGGAAGCTAGAAATAAATACTATAACGCTATACCTGATATAGTTAATGATTATATGAGTAAAATCAATGATATAATGCACACTAACTATAAACCATTTAATTATTATGGTAGTAGTACTGCAACTAATGTTATTGTTGCTATGGGCAGTGTCTGTGAAACAATTAAAGCTGTTGTAGAAAAATTAGATAATGTTGGTTTAGTAGAAGTACATCTATATCGTCCTTTTAGTTCTAAATATTTACTTGATGTACTACCAAACACTGTTAAAAATATTGCAGTACTAGATCGTACTAAAGAAGCAGGAAGTCAAGGTGAACCACTTTACTTAGATATATGTAGTGCCTTAAGTAATAAGGGAATAAATATTTATGGTGGTAGATATGGTTTATCAAGTAAAAATACTACTCCAGCAGATATATATAGTGTCTATAAATTTTTAGAAACAAATCCACACCATAACTTTACGGTTGGGATAACTGATGATGTTACTAACCTTAGTATTCCTCACTATGATTTTGATATAGAAGATAACTTCTATGAAATTAAAATATATGGTTTTGGTTCAGATGGTATGGTTAGTGCCTCTAAGGATATTTTAAAAATAATTCATAGTGCAACAAATAGATATGTTCAAGGATATTTTGAATATGATTCAAAAAAAAGTGGAGGAGTAACAGTATCTAATTTAAGATATAGTGATAGTGTTATTAATGCCCCATATTATGTGGTAAATCCTGAGATAACAGTTGTTACCAAAGACATATATTTCCGCTTATTTGAGATGGTTGATAGCTTACAAGAAAATGGTATATTACTAATTAACACTGTAAGGGATAAAGATAGTTTACTTAAACTAATACCAGATAAAGTAAAGAATACTTTGTATAGTAAAAATATTAAAATATATTATATTAATGCAGAAGATATAGCACTAAAATGTGGTATTAAGGGTAAAATAAGTAAAATAATGGAAGTATTAATACTTAATTTACTTAATATAGATAAAGGAATAGATTTAGTAAAAGAAAGTGTAAGAAAAGCTTTTGCTACTAAAGGAGATAATGTAATTAATAGTAATATTGCAGCAATTGATGAAGCAATAAGTAACTTAAAAGAATTAACTATTGATGAATTATCAATTGATACGCAAACTAAGACTTATGACAATGTTGTTGATATGATTAATCATCGAATGGGTAATGAAATACCTGTTAGTAAATTAGTTGATTATGCGAGTGGAGCATTTAAAGGTGGTAATACTAGATTTGAAAAAAGAAATATATCAAATATAGTACCAGTATGGAATAAAGAAAATTGTTTACAATGTGGTATGTGTAGCATGGCTTGTCCTCATGCCGTTATTCGAAGTGTTGTTTCCCTAGATAGTGCTAAAGGTATTCCATTTACTGGTCAAGATGGTAAATATTATGAAATAGTAATTAGTGAACAAGATTGTACTGGATGTGGATTATGTAGTAATGTATGTCCTGGTAAGAATGGTAATAAGGCTATTACAATGCAAGAAAAAGAAAATAGAATTGCTGTTGATTTTGATCAATATAATGAACCAAATCCATTACCAGTTAATACAATTAAAGGTAGTCAATTAAATAAGCCGTTATTTGCCTTTAGTGGAGCTTGTGCTGGTTGTGGAGAAACACCATATATTAAGTTATTAACGCAACTTTTCGGAGAAAAATTAGTTATTGCAAATGCAACAGGTTGTTCAAGTATTTATGGAGGTTCAACACCATCAACACCATATGATATTTCTTGGGCTAATTCTTTATTTGAAGATAATGCGGAATTTGCATTTGGTATTCATACTTCTTTTGAAAACAAAAGAAATCAAATTAAACATGTTATGGAAGAAACTTTGGAGGCAGTTAATCCAGATGTTAAGGAATTATTCAATATTTGGTTAAATAACCCAAATGACTATAAAGAAACATTAAAAGTTAAAAACGAACTTAAGGATAAACAAATACCTAATGAATTAAAAGATTTATTAGATTATATTCCAGCTCGTACTGTTTGGGCAGTTGGAGGAGATGGATGGGCATATGATATCGGTTATGGAGGATTAGATCACGTACTACATTCTAATGAAAATATTAAAGTGTTAGTGCTTGATACTGAGGTATACTCTAATACTGGTGGTCAAGCAAGTAAATCAACTAAACTTGGAGCTGTTGCAGAATTTGCTAGTCTTGGTAAAAAGACAGGTAAAAAAGATTTATTCAAGATTGCTTCATGTATTCCTAATTGTTATGTAGCAAGTATTGCTCTAGGAGCCAATATGATGCAAGCAATTAAAGCATTTACAGAAGCCGATAAACATGATGGCCCTGCAATTATTATTGCTTATGCACCATGCCTAGAACATGGTATTAAAACTGGTATGGGAACATCAATTCAAGAAGAAAAATTAGCTGTTGATTGTGGATATACTATATTAATGCGAAAAGATCAAGACTTACATATAGATTCTAAAGAACCAGATTTTGATAAATATATGGATTTTTTGAATAACGAAGTAAGATTTAATGCTCTAAAGATAAAAAATCCTGAATTAGCAGAAGAATTACTTAATAATCAAAAACAAAATGCAATAGATAGATATAATTACTATAAAAATATCGGTAATTAAGTGGTCAATTAATGACCACTTTTTATATCCAACTGAACAAATTTCAATACTCTTTTTTCTTTACATTAAATTAATAATATTATATAATTTATATAGAATATGGAGGAGTAAAAAGTGTTAAAGAAAATAATAAGTAATCCTCTAAGTCTAATAGTAGTTGCAATAGGATTAGTTGCATCTTTTTTGGTATGTATTAGTAGTAATACAAATGGTTATGTATATGAAAGTAAGAATATAAAGAATAAGGAAAATGCTTTATGTGTAATGTATGAAACATTACCTGGTAGTGGAGTATATGAAGAGATAAATTATGGAAACACTCCGTGGGTCTTTAATGGATTTATTTTTAATAATGAAATAAGTGGCTGTAAGAATGGATCAGAACTATCATGGAATCAAGATAATAACCAAGTAATAGTTAAATCAGATACTAAAGAACAATGCTATGTTTATTTTGATATATTAACAGCCAAACATTTAAGTTATTCAAATCCAGGTAGTACAGAATGTACTGATGTAGAATGTGCATTAGATGAATTATTTACCATTTTTGTTGGTGAAATGACTACTTTATATTGGAATGATAATTTTGCTGGTAATAATTATGCACCTAATGAAGTACCTAGTGGTACAGGATTAAGTGGAACTTATGAATCAAGAGAACAATTAGCAAGTGCTTATTCCAATTGGAATAATAGTCCGTTATATGTAAAAACTACTAAATTTGGAAATACAATAGATAGTCATAAAATATGTATTTGGTATAATAGTCGAGAATTATGTATAGAGAATAATTATTGGTATTCCAGTGGACCAGTAACAGCTTATAAATTGCAAACTGATATATCCCATTATCTTGGTGTAACAGTCGGAAGTTCCGATTGTGTTACTAGTAATACATATGTTTACTGTAACATTGGAAATATTCGATGTACAGTATATAGTAGTGGTAATTCATACTGCGATGCTGGTGGTAATGAATGCTATATTCACGGAGATGGAAGAGTGGATTGCGGTTTAAGCTAATTATTTAATGGAGAATAAAAAAATGAAAAATGTAATAAAAATATTAAAAGATAATATGTTAGGGTTTATCTTAGGAGCAATCCTATTTGGTGGTATTACTACAGTACTAGCAACAACAATACTTAGTAGTTCAGTAAGTTATACCAATAATAATCAAACAACAGTAGAAGGGTCATTAAATGAATTATATATTAAAGCAAGTATGTTGAATAGTTGGATAGATCCTAGAGGATTAAATACAGACGGAAATGGTGGTAAAATATCATTTGTCTATTGGAATGATAATTTCGATGGTACATCATGTACTAGTACTCAAGCGCCAATTGGAACAGGATTAAATGGAACTTATGAATCAAGAGAACAACTGGCAACAGCCTATAGTAATTGGAGTAATATACCAATATATATGAAGACAACAAAAGTAAATGGAACAGTAACAGGACATGCAGCCTGTTTATGGTATAATAATCGAGAATTTTGTATAGCCCCAAATTATTGGACAGGAACAATAGGGGTAAGTAATGCAACAGAAGGAGCTAATACTAAAGCAAAATTAAAAGCAGATATGGAGGATGCCTTAGGAATAACCATAGCAGATTCTAGTTGTGACTCCAGCACGAGTCGCGGCCGTTGTCGTGTAGGTGATTTCTTCTGCAACGCGAATTATACTGGCTCTGTGAGCTGTAATCTGTATAGTGCGTTAGGGACCTGCTATGTCTTTGGCATAGGCAATGCTTACTGCAGCGATTCGTAGTTATCTGGTTGGAGTCCGCCCGCGCTCATCTCACTCTCTTGAATCCGAAAATGCGAAGCATCCCGGACGAGGATACTCACGTAGTAAAAATATCCGAATCTTGGTGTAACGGTTGGAAGTTCCGATTGTGTTATTAGTGATACATATGTTTACTGTAATGCTGGTGGTAATGAATGCTATATTCATGGAGATGGAATGGTTGATTGCGGTATAAGCTAATTATTTAATGGAGGATAGAGAAATGAAAAATGTAATAAAAATATTAAAAGATAATATGTTAGGATTTGTAATAGGAGCAATCCTATTTGGTGGTATTGGTACAATACTAGCAACAACAATACTTAGTAGTACAGTAAATTATACCAATAATAATCAAACAACAGTAGAAGGTGCATTAAATGAATTATATAGTAAAGCAAGTATGGTGGATGGTTGGATAGATCCTAGAGGGTTAAATACCGATGGAACAGGTGGTAGATATTCATTTGTCTATTGGAATGATAATTATACTGGTAATATATATAGCAAAACCCAAGTACCAACTGGGTCAGGTATAAATGGAACATATTCAACACGAGAAGAATTAGCGTCTTCATATGAAAATTGGGGAAATAAACCAATTTATATCAAAACAACAAAGGTTAATGGTACGGTAACGGGACATGCAGCATGTTTATATTATAATAATAGAGACTTTTGTATTATACCATATTATTGGTATGCTAATGGGCCAACAACTATGAATAAGTTAAAATCAGATATGGAATCTGCTTTGGGAATAACAATAGATAGTAATAATTGTAGTTCTAATACTTATACTGCATATTGCACTATTGATGATTATCAATGTAATGCAAACACATATGGAAACGTTGGTTGTATGATTGTTTCAAACTCTGATGGTTGTAGTGTTAGTGGTGCAGCCCATGCTAATTGCGTGCAATAACTATTTCAAGATTTTTTTACATTATACTATTAAATAAAGATTAACTTTGAATAAAAGGTTACCATTTGGATGAATAGGTACTATGTTTGCAATAACAACTCATCAAGTAGCATCAGGTTTAGTAAGTAACACAACAGGTAATCAAACGATTGTAGAAGGTGTATTAAAAGATTTGTATTGTAAATCATGTTTATTGGAGACAGATTGTATAATATTTTATACATATAAAAACGATAAGATTAATTTCTTATCGTTTTCTTGTTAAACTAAATACTTTATTAGAACAATTTATTTTATGATCTAAATCATCAGATATATCTGGTATTAAACCAAATTCATATATTTTATTAAACATATCAGTATCAAATGATGCTATAGGTCCAATTATTTTAAATAAATGACTTAATGCTTCTAAATCATCTTCAGATAATTCAGAAGTATATTGTAATCCTTCTTGTAAATATCTTTCTAATTGATATAAAGATATTGGTATATTTATAGCTATATCTTCAGTATTATATGGTATTAATAAATAAATATTTTTACCATC
>JAEEGK010030784.1_pt1 | contig 10613 bp, 7 predicted proteins | sample 8958771 | NCBI WGS metagenome assembly JAEEGK01 (sample SAMN16246547, study PRJNA631951) | gut metagenome | biome: gut microbiome; feature: rumen; material: SC-attached | host: Bos | place: Iran: Karaj | collected 2018-10 | reverse complement strand
AATTATAATTTTATTTAAAAAAAAAAGAAAAAAAAAAAAAGAAACAAAAAAAAAGAAAAAAAAAACATCACCAAAAATAATAAAAAACAAAAAATAAAATTTAATATATATCAATTAAAAAAATTCAAAAGAAAAAAAAATGAAAAAAGTCCAAGAAATCATATTAAGAAACGATACAGAAACAATAAAAAACCACACAACTGAAATAACAAAACTAAGTAAATATGATAAAATTCTTTTAAAAGGAAATAACATATTTATAAAATTTGAAGGTAAAGAACCAAGAACAATTCCATTACATTGGACAAAATCTTTTTTTACAATATGTAAAATGTCAAGAGCAGTACCCGAAGAAATAATTTTATTTAGTTTATATATCATTGAAGATACTGTTACAGAAAGTGAAAATGTAAGTGGAACTGAAAAACCAAAAAAAAAAATTCCCATTCCTCAAAAATTCAAACAATCTATAATTAATAATTTAATGAAAAAAGGTAATCCAATTGCAAAAAATCCTATTATTTATCGTAAAATTTGGCAAAATTTTTATAAATTACTATTTATTTTTCCTATTATTATTTTATTAGGTTTTTTAATTCAAATGATTAAATTTAAATTTGTTATTTTTGCTTTGGTGAAGTTGATTAATTATTTATTAATTGCTTTATTGGTTCTTACAGCAATTTTAGGAAATCAAAAAATGGAAAAAAAAAATGTACAAGAATGGAAAGAAATTAATTTATTTATTTATGTAATGTGTGGTATTAGTTTATTTACTATTTTATCTTGTTTTTCTTCTTCACTTGGTGGAAAAGTTTATGATTTTTTAAGTGCTATGAGAATTCTTATTGTTCCTTTTTATTTAATTTTAATGTTGGTTTTAGGAATTATTTTATTATTAAATAATGAAATGACTAAATTTTATGAAAAATATCATGAAGAAGAACAATCTGGGAAATTATTAGTTGAAATTGAAGGATAAAAAAAATATTTTTAAATAATCTTCTTCCTTTATTATTTATTTAAAACTTTATTTTATGGGAAAAATTTAATTTGATAATTATTATTTATTTTTAATATTTAATTATATATTATTATTTTTTATTATTTTTTATTATTTTTTTTTTCATTTTGAAGCATATAATATCTTTCTTTCATTTTATCATCAACAGAAATGAATTCTCCAATAAAACTTTTTGAATCAAATTTACTAGGATAATAAAGACCATCACGAGCCATTCTAAAACATTCAATAACTTTTATAAATTTAAAACATGATTTTCCTAAATCTTGACTTGGATCTTGAAAATTTTCTAAACTTAATAAATACTTTCCTTTATTTCTCTTATAAAAAAATCCTCCAAATCTATTACTAATACCAACTTTATCATATTCAAAATTAAAACCATAAAATTGAAAAAAACCAATTAATAAAGTTCCTAAATTTGTATTTCTTTCTTTATATAAATTATTTTTAAAAAAATACCTTATGTAAGCATATAATAAATTAAATATTATAAATGAACTAACTCCTCCTTGATGAACACTATTTAAATTTTTTTGTCTTAAATAATATTTAATTAAATAATTTAATGGTTTAATCCAAGGAATTTCTTTAATAATAGAATTAACTATTTTATTACTTGCATAACCATTTTTTCTAAAAATACTTATATCAATATTAATATTTGTTTCTTTTAAAGTTGATTTAATTATTGGAGTTCTTGCTTTAATTACTTCAATATAAGAAAATTTATCTTCTTTAATAAATATATCACTTATTTTTTTTAAAATTTTTTCTTCTGAATTCTTACTTTCATTTATATCAGGAAGAATTAAAATATCTATATCAGAATCTGGTAAATTTAAATTTGTTGCAAATGAACCATAAATTGCTAATTTCCAATTTGGCCATATATTATTTATTATTTTTTTTATTTCATTAAATGTTTTTATTCTTAGTTCATTTTCTTTTTTTGTTGGTTTTATAAAATTATAAAATTCAATTATTTCAAAATGTAATTTTAATATTCCTCTATTTTTCTGGGATAAACTTTTTTTTGTAATCCATGGGAAAAATTGTTCTGGATTAAATGGAATTGATTCAACTTTATAATTATTATTATCTTTTTTATCTTTATTATAATTTTTTTCTTTGTTATTATATGAATTATTTTTATTATTTTTATCTTCTTCATCCATTTCTATCATATCTAGATTAAATAATCTTGATAATTTTTTTTTCTCTAATTTTTTTTTTAATTCTTCTTCTTCATCTTCTTCACATTGTGTTATATCGTTAATTATTTTATTATTATTATTTTTTTCTTCTTCTATTTCTGAATCATCTATCATATTTATAACATCTTCATTTTTATTTTTGTTACGGGAAACTTTTATATTTTCTTCTTCTTCCTCATCATCTGAGCTTAAAATATATTTCGATTGTCTTTTATTTCCTAAAAATTTTTTTTGAGAGTCCATAACAATGATAAATTTAAAAAAATATTTTTAAATATAAATGAATAAGTGAAAAATAATTTTTTTTTAAATATATGAGTTTTTCAAACAATTTTTATAAATTAATAAAAAGGATTTTAAAATTATTTAAATAATGAAATCATAATTAAAGTTCAAACAATCCATTTATATTTTACATTTTTTAAAAATAAAAATTTAATATTCATAAATCAAACATATTGATAAAAAATAATACTAAAACTTTAATTTAAGTTATTTTTGAGATTTTTGATGAATACGTCAAATTGCGAATGAAAAATGTCATAGAAAAAAAAATGTAAGATAATGAAAGATTATCAAGTCATAAATAAGGGATTTTTGAAAATTTATAAAATAATATATATATACGTTAATATTAATATAATTAAAATGAATAAAAATTTATCTTTTTATAATTTTGTAATAAAAATATGAAAATATTTTTTTTTAACTAATGCACTGAAATAATAATAATAATAGTTTTATAACCATTAATAAAATTTATTACTATATATTTAATTACTCTTCTTCCCCACTTCTTTCATTAATTTTTTTCAAAATATTTAATTTAGCCTGAATACTATCAATATAAAGATTAGTAATTTCATCTCTCTTATCAGCATGTTGAATAGGTTCTAACATATATAATTTTTTTTTAAATTCAGCTTCTTTTTGTAATTTATCAGCTTGAACTTTAACATCATAAATATTATCATATAAATTTCTTTGGTTTTTATTATTAGATAACATTTTTTCCCATTGATCATTATTATCAACAGAACGACTTAAAGATTGCATTCTTGCTTCTCTTTCTATTCTTTCTTTTCTCCTATTAAGTAAATAATCTTCTGTTCTTTCTTTTTTTTCAGTTTCTTCTTTTTTTTCAGATTCTTCTGCATTTGTTTCTATTGGTTTTTCTTTTGGTCTTACTACCTTTGGTTTTGGAACTGAATATTTATGTACAGATTTTTGAATTTGTTTACTTAAATTTTTTATTTCTTCTATTCTATTTTCTCCTTTTAATGAACTTATTAGTTCTAATCTTTGTTTTCTTAATTTTTCATCTACTTTTTTTGGGAAATATAATTTTTTTACTTCATTATCAAATATTTTTCTTCTTTGTTTTTGTTGATTTATTTTATCACGTTTTACATTTTCTCTATTTAAAAACTCTCTTTCATTTTCTAAATTAATTTTATAAAATTGAGAATGATATTTTGGTAATAATTCTTTTCTTTCTTTAAATAATTCATCTAATTGGATTTTTTTTTGTTCTAATTCAGCCAATGTTCTTTTTCTATTATTAACAACTTCTCTACTAAAATCATCTAATTCTTTTGCAGAAATTGGTTTAAAATATTCTTTTCTTTTTGCAAGTTGTAAATTTAATAATTGATTTTCTTCTTCTCTTCTTATCAATTCTCTTTCTTCTGCTGTAACATAATTTTTATCTTTTGCAGTTGGAGCACCATGAATAAATCTTTTATAATAATCCATACTTTTATTATTTTTTTCTTTTATTTTTTCCTCTAATCTTTTTTGTCTATTCATAAATTCTGCTTTTCTTAATTCTTTCTCTCTTTCTTTTAAACTTAAACTTTCTTGAAATTTTCTTTCATTTTCTTCTTCTTTTCTTAATCTTTCTTCATTTCTTTCTTTTCTTTTTTTATTTACTTCTTTTGAAAGTGCCATCATTGCACCTGAAAATTTTTCTTTATCACTTTCGAAATTATCTAAAAAATTTTTAATTAAAGCTTTTTTTGATTGATTTCTATTTTCTTTATCAACAATTGCATTTATTTGAGAACTAATATCATTTAATTTTGACATTAAAATACTTTTTTCATTTTTAATTTTTTTTAATTTTTCTCTATGCATTATTTCAGCTGTTTCAGTTGGAATTGACATAAATGATTCATTTTCATATTTTAATTGAGCTTTATTTAAAGCATTTATATTTGATTGAAGACGAGATGATTTATTTTGTAATTTAGTTAACATTTTATTTTTATCTTCATTTGAATATCTTTTAAAAATATTATTTCTATTTGAAGATTGATTTTGTGATAATTCACCTAATTTAAAATCAATTTCTTCAATATTTTGATTTTTAACTGAAATTTCATTTTGAATGTCTCTTAAAGTTTCATCTAAAGTTTTTTTTGGTTCATTTCCTTGAACTTGAATAAAATTCTGACTATTCATTAATTCTTCACTATTTCTTCCTGAATCTTTTGGTATATTATCAGATTCTTTTTGAACTACTTCAGTCACTTCTGGTTTTACTTCATCTTCTTTATATACTTTCTCATTTTTCTCTTCTTCTTCATTTTCTTCATTATTTTCTTCTTTGTTTTCATCATTGTTTTCTTCATTGTTTTCTTCATTGTTTTTTTCTTCTTCTTTTTCTTCTTCTTTTTCTTCTTCTTCTTGTTGCTTATGCTCTTCATTTTCTTCTTCTGGTTTTTCATCATCTTTCTTTTCTTCTTTTGAATCATTTAAATCACTTACTTGTATATTATCATCATTTTGATTTTCAGTTTCCATTTAAATTATTTTTTTTTTTATATTTTTGAATTAAAAACAAAAAAAAAAAATTAATAAATTAAATAAAATGTATTAATAATTCTAATAATTAAATTTCAAATTTCTCATATTTAATAAACCAAGTTAAAGTAGCAGAAACAATTCCAGTTCCACAAGTGATAAAATAAACAATCATATAATCACTAACTTCCTTAATTATAACTTTAGTTAAAATTGGACCTAATAAACAAGAAATTGCAGTAAAAATACCACAAATACCTAATAAAACAACTGAATTTTCTACACCAAATTTTTTATTAATAGCATTTGGAAATAAAGTTACATGACCTGCAAAACTAAAAGCACCAAAACAACAAACTAAAAAATAAGTGTATGTTGCATTTGCTGAAATATAAAAACATGCACTACATATTATTTGAATTAAACAAACTATAAAATATGGTATTGTAAAACCAAAACAATCTAAAATTACTCCCCATAATATTCTTCCAAATGTATTTATTAATGTATAGGCTTTTGATAAATATTTGATATATTTTATATCAATTTTTTTTTCACCAAAAGTTCTATATGTGTTTGTTAATAAAAAACCAAAAATTGTTGTACAACCAACTGTTATTAAACATATTAAAAATTGTTGTGAACATATACATTCTGATAATGTTGGATATATTTCTTTTTTTTTTTCTTTTGTGATTTCAAAAGATTGTGATGATAAACTTAAATTTTCTTTACCATTATCTGGATCATCAGGTACTAGAGGACTACCAATTGGTAAATAATCATTATCTTTTACTTTACTTTCAAAATTTTCTTCTTCATAGGGAAAGACTAAAATTATTACAATTATTCCTATTATTATAATAAGATAAATATATAACTGTATAAAATCAATGAATTTATTAGCAATTTCTTTTGGATAAAGTTTATTTTGTTGAGGTAAGTTTTTAGGATTAACCATTTCATCACATATAGTAATAAAAACAAAAGCAGATAAACCAAAAGCAGAAAGAATTAAACCAGTTATTAATCCTTTTTTATTAGGATAATATTTCCAACAATTTTTCATAAGAGGTAAATAAGTTAAACTCTTACTAATTCCAAATAAAACATAAGATAAAATTAATAACATAAAATGAGTAATATAAGAGTAAAATATGAGTTGTGAAATTAATAATAATAATATTGAAAAAATTAATAACAATCTAGTTTGATAAAAATTATCGAGATAATTGACGATAATTGGTAAAACATCTGAAATTGCTATTCCTATTGGACCAATGAAATATAAAGAAGTTTCATCAATATAATCATTTCCATTATAATGAATATATGAGCGTAAATAAGGTATGTAATTCCCAAAACCTAAAAGATTTCCTATGAGTAAATGGGTTAAGATTGAACCAATTAAAGAACTAATTCCTTTTATATTGTTACTTATCATTTTTAATAATATATTATCTTTTAAAAATAATTTTTTATCTATTTAAATAAATAATAATTAAACAATTATTTATAATATATAAAATATATATTTCATCAAAAAAATGAAAATTATTTTTAATATTTTTTATAAACCATTTTTATATTTCATTATAACTTCAATTTCTTTTGTAAGATCTTCTGGAACTTCCCTTCCCTTAAAATTTAATAAAGTATTTTTTAATGAACGAACTTTTTCTATTTCTTTTCTTAAAGTATTATTTATTTCATCAAAATTAATTTTTTCCATTTCTTCAATTTCTTTTTCATTCTCCTCTTTAATAATTTCAATTTTTTCCTTTAAATTTTTAATTTTAACTTCATCAATTTTATTTTCTTCTTCTAAAGTAATAACATCCCATTGAGGAGATATCATTAATTGATTTTGTAAATTCATAATTTTTTCAATATAATCATGAATAGTACTTTTATTCTTTGTCATTAAAGCATTTAATTTATTTTCTTCTTCTTTTACTTCTTCTTGTAATTTTTCAAGTTCTTTTTTTGATTCAATATAATTCATATTTTGTCCTAATTCAAAATTATCAACTGAAATATCAGTATTAAGTAACTTTAACATTTTTGATAATTCTTCTTTTTTCTCCAAAGGATTTAAATTTTGTTTTTGTTCTAAAAAATAAGTCATTCTTGAATTATCATTATATTGATAATTATTAATACTAATATTTTTATTAGTCAAATTACTTTTACTTTTTTTTTTTGTAATATGTTTTTTACTATGATGTTTCTTTTTTTCATTTTCTTGAGAATGTTTTTTAAAAGGAAATTTAATATTTTTCATATCATTATTACTAATTGATTTTCTATTATTATGATGATGATGAAAAATTGGTTCTTTAAAATGTGAAGTTAATGGTTTATTAATACTATTAATTACTTCATAATCATCTTCTGCTGGTTTTGCTGCTGAATTTCCAGTCATTAACGAAGATTTTAATATTTTTTTTGTATAAATTTTATTCATATGATTTATATTTGTATTATTACTAACTTGAGATTTTGATTGTCCACTTGAATGATTTGAATTTGATGATAAATGTAATTGAAGATTTGTTTCTTTATTATTTTTTTTTGAGTTTTGATTATTTGATTGACTGTTTTTTTGTGTTGCTGATAATTCACTTATATTTGTTTTGGAATTCATACTTTTTTCTTTTTCTCTTTGCATTTTTCTCATTTTTGCTTTCATTTTTTTTTAATTTTCAAAAAAAATAATAATTATAATTATATATATTTTATAATATTAAAAAAAAAATAAAAAAGAAACACGTATTTTATAAAGAATTGAAATTACACATGAAAGTAAATAATAAATTAATATATAAAAATTAATAATGATTCTAACTAAATATTATAAACAGAATAATTTAACTAATTTTAAATGTCACTATTTTTAAGAGCTTTTACTAAATTCATAAGTTTAACTTTATCTTTCTTATCTATTTTTTTGGTATAATTTCCAGTTTCTCTTATAGAGATAAAATTCGTTTTTTTTCCTTTTTTAATAAGTTCTTTTAAAGAATGATTAGGTGATTTTTCATTTTTTTCTTTTTCTTCGTTTAATAAATCTTCGCATTTTAAATTTAAATTTTTTATTTTTTCTTTAAGGTTAATGCATGATTTATATGAATTTATTTTATCAAAATGTATCATTGTGTCTCCTAATCTTTTATTGTTTATAATAAGTAAAGAAAATGATATGAGACACAATGAAACAAATTTAATCATTTTATTTATTTTTATTTTTTTCTCCTATTTAATATTCTTGGACTATTTAATTTCTTTATACAACTTTTAATTTTTAAAAGTTTTAAATTTAATTGAAAAATATTTAATTTTTATAAATTAAAGATTATTATTCTTAAATGGAAAAAAATTTTATAACATATATTAAATAAATAATAATATAATTATAATTTAATCCAACAAATATAAATTTAATAATCTTAAATTTTGTTTTTAATAATTATTTCTTATTTTAAGAAAAAATTGAGTCAACATCAACTTTTTGAATTACTTCTTTTACCTCTTTATTTATATTATTATTATTATTATTATTTAATTCCTTTTTTTCATTTTCATTTAAAGCAAAAAGTTTATCTAACTCACTTACAGTTTTTGTATTTGTATAAGTATATTTTCTATTATAATTACGTTCAAATTTATTCTTATTAAAATAATTTCCTTGTTTAAATTCTTTTTTATTATTATTATAATAATTTAAACTAATTCTTCTATGTCCTTTAGGAAGATTTTTCAAATTAATTTTATTACTAATAAAAAATTGATTTAAATTGTTATTGTTATTATTTGGAACATTATTATTTTCATTAAATTTACTAAATCTTCTTGAATAAACAGGTCTTGAGATGTCTTTTGAGTTTTTCATATGACTAAAATCATTATTTTCAATTTGTTGTTGTTTATTAATTAATGGCATTACATTATTATTTAATGGATTATTAAAATTAAATAATATAGTTTTATTTAATTCTTCTAAACAAGCATCAATTGTATAAAAAATATCAGAATTTTTTTCTAATACCATTAATTTACTTTTCATAACTTGATTATCTTTATTCATATTTAATTTAATTAAAAAATTATAAATTTCTTGATCATTATAAGGACCATAACCTCTCATTCCTATTATAAACCATTGTCTTTTTTCTTTTTTTTCATATGGAACAATTTTATCTTCATTGATTATTTTTTTAATATTTGATTTTATTATACTTTCTTCAATATTATCAATATTAAAATCTTTATCAAAAACATCTATTGTTGTATATTTTACTTTTCCAAATAAATCATCTAAATCAATTTTTTCGACAACTTGACTTAAATCTTTTTTAATTTCATATTTTTCTTTTGGAAATAAATTTTCTTTTAATTCTCTTGTTAATTTAATGTTATAAAAACATAGATTTTTATCAAATGGTTTTAATGAACGTAAATAAAATTCTGGTTCTTGTGATTCTGCACTATAAATATTGGGATTTGTTCTGAATTCAAAAGGGAATATATCTTTTGAAATTGAAGGTGAATATTTACTTAATATAAATTTAACATCCATTTTTATATTTTTAAATTATAATAATATTTATTTAATTATAATGAATAAAAAATCTCTTATTATTTTAAATTTATGAAAAATATTTTTTTTTTGTTTAATTTTAAAATATAAAATTTTAAATGCTAACTCAAATACCTTTTTCTGATTTATAATAAATTTGATAAAAGTATTTTACACAAATTATACGTATTTTACTTTTACAAACCCATTTGAAATTAAATTAGTAAATTTTAAATCAAAAAAATCTAAATTTTTCATATCACTTTCACTAATTCTAATTTTATATGGTTTTCTTGGTTCTTTTGTTGTAAAATCTCTATGCATCATAATATATTTTAATAAAAAATCTAAAAATCCTTTTGGATTTTCAGGAGTATTATTCGAACCAAAATCATTAATATATGGTTTAATAAATTTTCCAATATAAAATTCATCATCTTGATAATAAATATGATTTTGTATAAATTTAAAAACTATATCATTTAATTGTTCATCAACTTCTTTATGATTAAATATTTTAAATGTTAAATCATCTGATTCAAATTCTGTTAAATCTAATAAAATTAATAAAGGTCTTAAGTCATCAAAATTAGGAAGTAAATTACATTTTTGATCACTTTGATATAATAATCTCATATAACTACCTGGAACAGGTTTATTATTTCTAAAAACAACATGTTTTAATTCTAAATTATTTAAAGTGAAATTTTTAAATTGATATGTTATTCCAATATTATATTGGAAATAACTTAATAAACCAGCTTTGCTTTTATTATTATTTTGAATAACATTTAAATAATAATGTATTATCATAATTTGATAAATATTTAAAAGAAAAGCCAATCGCGATTTATCATTTTCAGTATAAGGAATATTAAAAATATCACAATCTTTAAAATAAGAAATTCCTTGTTTAAAATTAATATATCTTTTATCAATTGTTAATATTGTAAATGGATCTTTTAAACTTTCACTTTTAATTAAACAT
>JAEEGK010030782.1_pt1 | contig 10614 bp, 8 predicted proteins | sample 8958771 | NCBI WGS metagenome assembly JAEEGK01 (sample SAMN16246547, study PRJNA631951) | gut metagenome | biome: gut microbiome; feature: rumen; material: SC-attached | host: Bos | place: Iran: Karaj | collected 2018-10 | reverse complement strand
AAAAGACAAACGCGATTCAACTGATTTATATTTCAGCGGAACTACCGGTCGTAAGGTACAGAATGCCCGCAGAATCATAAACTCAAATCTTGAACAGGAAATTTCAATTGAAGAACTTTCCGAAAAAGTAAACCTGAACCGCACTACCCTTCAAAAAGTTTTCAAAGAAATGTACGGGCTCACAATAAATGAGTACCGCACAAAATCCCGCATTCAGCTTGCAAAAAATCTTCTTGCTTCTACAGATCTTTCCATCACAGAAATTGCAGGCCGATGTGGTTATACAAATGCCAGTAAATTTTCAGAGGTCTTCAAACGCAACGAAGGCATACTCCCGAAAAACTGGCGTGAATAAACTCATATTCCATAGGAGGAATTTATGAAAGTTTCAAAAATCAATACCTTCTTCCGTAAGGTTGGAGAAGGCCAGATAAAGCATCGTAAGCTTTGCATAGCAATTCTTTTAATCTGGACTCTTATCTGTCTTTCAGGAATGCGCAATTTCCGTTCTGAAAGTACAAACAGCGACTGGATTGTAAACGGAAGTGAAATCCAGCAGAACTCGGATCATTTTAAGGAAATGTTCGGCAATGACCAGTACGTCTTAGTATTGGTTCAGGCTGAAGATGTGTTTGCGCCAGATGTTCTTAATATGATTGACCGTCTTGGTGACAGACTCGAAACAGAAGTTCCTTTTGCAGACAAGGTTACTTCGCTTACAAATATTACAGTTCCAATTGGAGTTGATGATGGTCTTGATGTAAAGAGTCCTTTTGATGATGGTATTCCAACAGATCCGAAAAAACTCACCGAAATCAAAAAGTTCATGCTCAGCCGTGAGTCTATCGTAAACAATCTTGTTTCTGATGACGCAAAGGAAACCTGGATAACCTTAAAGCTTCGTCCATTCCAAAACGAAAGTGAAGACGTAAGTAAAGTAGGTCATACCGCAGAAAAAGTCATTATGAGTGATGAGTTTAAAAGTGATAAATGGTCTCTCATGCCAATTGGAAGCGCCTACACTACCGCAGAAAAAGAAGATGTACTTACAAAGGATATGGCAACAAGAATAGTACTCGGACTAATTGTAATGCTCCTTTGTCTGATTATTTTTGTACGTACAGTTTCCGGAGTTATTGTACCTTTCCTTGCAACAATTCTTGGAATTGGAACGGTACTTGGTTTTACAGGGCTTCTTAAAATTCCGGCTGATTCAGATTTAATGTCACTTCCGCTTCTGCTTGGAATGGCTCTTTCCATTGGTTATGCCCTGCACTATATCAATGCTTTTAAGATGCACTTCAGACAGACTGGTAAACGCAAAGAATCTGTTATTATGGCTGTAGAAGATTCCGGCTGGCCGATTTTGTTTACAGTAATCACGACTGCAGTTTCTCTGCTTTCATTTATGTTTGCTGCCATCAGACCAATGCTCTGGCTTGGTGCTGTTGCTGCAAGTGTAGTAGTAATGGTTTATTTTTATGTAATCATTCTTATTCCAATTTTCTTAAGCTATGGTAAAGACAAGCAGCCTGAAGCAATAGAAACAAAAGGTGCTACAAAGGCAGACCTGGCATTCGAAAGCTTTGGTAAAAAAATCGTAAAACACAGTAAGCTTGTTACAATCATTTCTATACTTGTTATTGCTGCCTGTATTCCTGGTCTTCTTAAAATGGAAGTAAACATGGATTATTTAAAATTCATGGGAAACAAGGTTCCTTTTGTTCAGAGAATTGAAAAAATCCTGCAGACAAAAATCGGAAATCTTTACAGTTATGACGTAATGATTGAGTTTGATGAAGAGGCTGCATTTAAAGATCCTTTGAATATGCTTGCCCTTGAAGATCTGGAAAAAGATTTAGGTAAGCTTCAGATGACAAAAATCACAAACGGAAAACCACGTGTACGCAGCATTACAAGAATGGTAAAAGAGATGAACCGCGTTTTCAACAGTGATGACATGGCTTATTACAAAATTCCAGAAGACCCGGAGCTTCTTGCCCAGCTTCTTTTCTTCTATGAAATTTCAGACAGTGAATCACTTTTCAGCGAGCTTACAGAAGATTATAGCGCCGCTTATGTTCATGTAGAAATTTCAGATTATAATGCAAACATGATTGTAGAAGATATTACAAAGGCAGAAAACTATGCTAAGAATTACTTCCCTGACGCAAAGGTTGCTGTGGTTGGAACTATTGCCGAAAACGCAGCTATGAACGAAACAGTCGTAAAGAGTGAACTTAAATCATTCGGTTCTTCGTTCATCATGATTGCCATCCTTATGATTATTGTTTTTGCAAGCATCAGAACAGGTCTTATTTCCATGATTCCAAATCTTGCGCCTGTACTTTTGATTGGAGCAGTTATGGGCTACAGTCACATGCCGCTCGACGAGATGACAATGATGGTTATGCCTATGATTCTTGGAATTGCAGTTGATGACACAATCCACTTCTCAAATCATATAAAAACAAAACTGGAGACAGGCCGATCTTATAAGGAAGCAGTAACAGAAAGCTTCCGCGAGATTGGCAAAACTATGGGAACAACAACCTTTATCTTGTGTTTAATGTTCCTTATGTACTGCTTCAGTCCGATTACGGCTATGTTCAGAATTGGTCTTCTTTCAATCGTGGGCCTCGGTTCTGCGCTCGTTGCAGACTACACCCTCACCCCGGCTTTAATATACCTCCTCAAGCCACTCGGAAAAACTAATTCTGATATAGAATAAATGAGTTTCTCCTCCTAACTTCTTTGAGTATCCGCTTAACGGCGGATACTCTTTTTTATTTACGGATACTTTTAGGCGCAGTCGGGTCAAAAGGTTTTCCAGGTTTACTTACGGCAGATTCATCAATATGAGCGAACAGCTTTGACATATCGGTACGGATTCCGCTGTGGCCAGTGCAGACAATCTTTACGCTTGAACCTGTAATTCTATCACGAAGCTTTATAAGAGATTTTTTATTCAATGTCGGATTTTGTGTAAAGAATTCAAAAAGACTGTAACCGCCGTTTTCGTTTACTGCAAGGCAGTCTCCGCTGAATAAAATCTTATCATCAATAATATAGCAGACGTGTCCAACTGTATGTCCCATCACCTCCACTACTTCTACCTTAATATCATCCAGATAAAAAATGTCTCCGTCTTTTACAGTTTTATAACCATCTCGAAGTCTGGCTGGATTCATAAGAGGAATTCCAAGCTTTATCATGCGGCAGACATGACCGTCAAAATAGTTTTCTTCGCCACGGCCAATGTAAACCTGCGCATTCGGATAAAGATAATTCTTACAGGTACGGTCAACACCGCCAACGTGATCAACATCAGAATGAGTAAGAAGCACGTGCTTTATAGCGTTACGGTCAATTCCGATTTTTTCAAACTCTTTATCTATACCCTTAAAAACAAGATGCCCTGAATCAATTGCAATTGTATTTTTACCTTTTGTATAAAACCAGAGGTTCACATCATCCTCTTTTATGCAGCTGATTCCTTCCTGATATTTTCCTGTCTGGGAAGGATGCAGCATTCTCTTTCCATACATAGTAAAACGCTTTAATTTGCAGTCAAAAAAATACATGAATTTCATATTACACCTCTCTATAATTTCTGATTTTCTTTACATTCCTATTCATCAAATGGCGGCCAAAATGTCTGTATGCAAGTTTCTTAAACATACCAAGCTCCTGCTGATGTTCCTTCAAAAGTTCATCCGGAGAATCATAAACTCCAAAATCCTGATTAATTCCTTCGCTCTGGATGTATGTATTGTTTTTATTAAAATCAATTACAGGATTTTGAAAATCTTTTACAGCACAGCCAAAGCCACAGAAGCTTCCGGTGCATTCACGATTAATATGCCAAAGCTTTTCCAGATATTTTTTATCCAGAATAAACGCCTCAAGCTCATACCAGGTATCTTCATAATAAACTTCGACCCAGCTGTGAAAAACATTTTTTGGAGCGTTTCTGTAAACAAAACCTGTCATCGCACCTTTCTGAAGTTTTTTATCAATAGTAAAACCGTGAACACGACAGGGAATCCCACACGAACGAAGCAGCGCCATAAAAAGAGTTCCCTTTGTGTTGCACTGACCATAACCGTCCTTAAGAACTTTTGAAGCGGGAATATCATCATCAATATTGTAGCCAAAAAGAATTTCGTCTCGCACAAAATTGTAAATTGATTTGATTTGTTCAAGCTGAGAGAGATCTTTCCAGCCTCTTGCTTCTACAAGTTTTGTAATTGATGCTGAATTGAAATCGAGCATTTTTGTAGGTTGTAAATAATTTTGACTTATCACATCACACCTCACTTGTCTGTATGATATGATAAAAAGAAAAATGTCACTTCTAAAAATCTGCTTTTTAAATGATTGCTTTTGTAACGCTTATTCCGGTGAGTTTGCGGCAGACATCTGAAAAATGTGATGGAGAAGAAAATCCGGCTTCCATTGAAGCATCTGTTAAACTTCTGCCCTTCATAATTTCGTGCCAGACATATTCGAACTGTCTCATAAGCAGATAACTTTTGAGGGCAATTCCGGTTTCGTTTTTAAAGAGATGGGTAAGATAGCTTTCTGAATAGCAGTATTTTTCTGCAAGGTCAGCAACTCGCGCACCAAGATGTTTAAAATCATCTATGTTCCTTAAAATCTGGAGAACTCTTTCATCAAGCTTAAGCTTGGAAAATTCAAAATCTCCTGCAAAATCAATTACGATATTTTTAATAATATCTTCTGTGAGGGAAGCTTTTTCAAAATGTGAAAAAGAAAAATCTTGTGCACAAATCTTTTCGCCCTTCAGAAACTTTTCACGCAGAACCTCTGCAAAATGAGAAGTAGGATCCACAAAAAGGAAGAACGCAATTTCACCATCAGGGGCTTTATGTTCAACATCGTTTTCCAGAATAATAACATTGCCGCTGACCGATTTTCCACCGGCAATCAGCGACAATTTGCTCGCCCCGAAAAACACATGAAGCATATTGTGTCTGTGCACGAGAGTTTCTCTGAACGACGGAACAACAATAATATATGTTTCTTCAAAAAACAATTTGAACATATTTGATTATTTACGGATTAGCTCCATCTTAAAATCGCAGCAGTCGTCACCGGTTCCGATTGTTTTTGTTCTGGTAAACTTAAGGCCGGGAAGATTTCCGTAGCTGTAAACATCATTTTCGCAGAAGAGCTTTGTAAGTTCCGGGCCGCCGACTTCTGTAAGGTATTTATTGTAAGGACACTGTGTAATATCCATACGGAACTCGCCTTTAGGACAGTCATAAAAGATATTCTGAAAGCCTGCATTTTCTCCAAACATTTTATGACTCATAGAGTCCCACATGCTAAGGAAGAACTTTCTGAAACCTGGAATATAAGTCATCCGGGCAAGAGACTTTCCAAATTTTGATGATTTTTCTTTCATTGTATATTGCATGATTTCGAAGGCCTGTTCAGGGGCTTTATCCTTTAATGCTAGATAAATTGCTGCTGCGGGAAAAATAAAGCCATGAGTATGAGCCTGAACTCCCTCCGGAAGGCCATCATATTTATTCAGCATATCTTCGAGTTTTTTATGTGCAAGCATCCATACTGCAAGGCTTGTTTCTGCATCAAGGCGTTTTTCTATTTCCTTTCTTATGAACTTTTTTCCTTTCAGGATTTCTTCTGCATCTTTCATTTTTTATCCTCTTCAGATATGTTATATCTCCTAACCGCTTGTTAGTCTAGACTAAATTTTTAATCACCTGTTTTGCTTGACTTACCTACTATTTTACTGTATTATTACATTGTTAGTGTTGACTAACAAACGTATGTCATACGTATCTTTTTGCTCTTATAAATATTTATTAAAGTTTGTTATTAATCTACTCAAGAGCCGCCAAGTTTGCCAGCTGGCGGCTCTTTTCTTTTACTTCATCATTGCTTTCAAATCTGCAAAACGGCCTTTTTCATCTGTATGGGCTTTATTATGCCTTGCAACCTGGGCAATACCTCTCATTTCTGAAAGGTTATGATATCCGTGACTCTTCATAAATGCACGTAAGCCATTTTGAATATCAATTGCAACATTTGGATTTGTAAATTTAGCCTGCCCTATTTCAACTGCACTGGCACCTGCCATAATGAATTCAACTGCATCCTGCCAGGTACAAATTCCTCCTATTCCAACTACCGGAACTCTCTGCTCTGGAGGAAGTTTATTAATTTCCTGAACAACATCATATACTATTCTAAGAGCCAAAGGTTTTAGACCTGGTCCTGAATAGCCTGCATGAACATTGTTAAAAAACGGTTTTCCTTTATCAATATCGATTGCAACCCCATGAATCATATTTATTAAACTGATTGCATCTGCACCAGCCTTAATACAGGCTATTGCTATAGGCCGGTTGTCTGCTGCATTAGGGGAAAGCTTTACCATTAAGGGCTTTTTTGTAACGGCACGTACTGCAGAAACACAATAATAGGCTGTATCTGCACTCATTCCCCAGGCTAAGCCTGCTGCCTTAATATTCGGACAGCTTATATTAAGCTCTATCATGTCACAGTCAGTTTTATCGAGCAGCTTCGCTCCTTCTACATAAGATTCTATGTCACTTCCTGCAAGGTTTGTAATTACAACAGGTCCAAGCCCTATCATTCCCGGAAGAAGATTTTCAATGTAATAAGGCATTCCCGGATTCTGTAAGCCAATGGAATTCATGTTTCCACCAGCAACCTCCAGACTTCGCTCCCCATGGTTTCCTTCTCGTGGTTCAAGAGTCACTCCTTTGGAAACTATTCCTCCCCATGCAGCTACATCACTTACTCCACGGAAATTCTGTCCAAAAGCAAAGGTTCCACCGCTTGCAATTGTTGGATTCTTAAAATGAACACCGGCAATGTCCACACTAAGGTCCGGTTCTTCATTTGCAGCAAGCAGCTGACGACGAGGCGTTGGCGGATCAAATATGACTTCTTTAGCATCAAAAACCGGGCCATCCTTACAGCAGCGTTTGAGCCCCTTAGTAGTTTCTATTGTACAACCAAGGCAGGCTCCAAGACCACAGAGCATTCTATGCTCCATACTGATATAGCATTTGATTCCCAATTCAGACGCAAGTTTTTGAACATAAACAAGTGCTGGGGTTGGACCACATGCCAGAATCAGCTCGTATCCGGCTGCTTTTACGGCTTCTTTTGTAAAGGCGCAGGGAAGCATTCCTTTAAGGCCGCAGGAGCCGTCATCGGTTGTAACAAAAAGATGTTTTGGTTGAATTAGGTCGAGTCCGTATGATCCGGATTTAAAAGAAGCATAAAAATCATATGATTCAGCAGGAAGGTTTGATGCAAGATTTGCTACCGGTGCAACTCCAATTCCGCCTCCGATAATACATATTTTTGCCTGATCCGGATTTTTTTCTGCGATTTCCCTGCATTCTTCTAACGGCCAGGGAGTTCCCAGCGGGCCGATTATAGAAATATCATCCCAAAGAGTCATATGACAAAGTTCCCCAGTTCCTCTTCCCTTCTCAAGAATCATAAACTGAACCAGAATCTTTTTCTTTCCCTCGTTACTTATCCACTCTTCAGAATGATATACGCTGATGGGTCTGTTATAGTGAACAGCGGATTTAGCACTCCTGATTAAATAAAACTGGCCTGCTTTAGGAACAGCCTGATTTGGCCGCTCACATTCTATAGTCGTTTGCAAAAGATAAACATTCGGCTGACCTTCTATTTTTTCAAGACGCTCAACCTTTGTCTTCCCAAAAAACTGTAAACCTTTTCCATTTTCATCAATCTCTGCTAAATCCATGACTGTCCACCTTTATTGTGTATTATTAATCCAGAAATTTATCCGCGAAAGAGGATGTTGTTTACAACTCCCTCGAGGTATTCCTCGCGACCAGAACCTGGATCAGATGGCTTTTTCATTTCTGCAGCACGGGCAGCAAGTTCTTCAAGAGTTGTCTGTTTATCACGAATCTTTTTTCCAATACCACTTTCGTAGCTTGAATACTTTTCTTTGATGAAGCCGTCAATTCGTCCGTCTTCAATAATTTCTGCAGCCTTAATAAGACCAAGCGCAAAAGTATCCATTCCCATAATGTATGCATGGAACATATCTTCAAATGTGTTTGAAGGGCGGCGGTTTTTAGAATCGAAATTGAAACCACCTGTAAGGCCTCCTGCCTTCAGAACTTCATACATTGCAAGAGTTGCATCATAAACATTCCATGGGAAATTATCTGTATCCCAGCCAAGGATTGGATTTCCCTGGTTAGCATCTACAGAACCAAGCATTCCGTTTATGCGGCTGATGCAAAGTTCATGCTGGAAAGTATGATTTGCAAGAGATGCATGGTTAGCTTCGATATTCATCTTAAAGTCTTTATCAAGACCATACTGACGAAGGAAACCAATAGCTGTAGCAGCATCAAAATCATACTGATGGCTCATTGGCTCCTTTGGCTTAGGCTCGATATAGAAATCTCCTTTGAAACCGATAGAACGTCCATAATCAACAGCCATGTGCATGAGGTTAGCAATGTTTTCCTGTTCAAGCTTTACATCTGTATTAAGAAGAGTTTCATAACCTTCACGACCACCCCAGAATACATAACCGCGGCCACCAAGCTTTACAGTAATCTCAAGAGCCTTCTTTACCTGAGCAGCAGCAAAACAGTAAACATCAGCAGAGTTAGTAGAACCTGCTCCGTTCATAAAACGCGGATTACCGAACATATTTGCAGTTCCCCACAAGCATTTAATGTCGGTACCCTTTGTCTTCTCCAGGATATAGTCGGAAATTTCGTCCAGACGTTTGTTTGTAACGTTGATGTCATTCGGATCTTCTGGTACAAGATCTACATCATGCCAGCAGTAGTATTTAATTCCGAGTTTTTTCATAAACTCGATACCGGCATCAACCTTAGCTTTTGCATGTTCCATAGTTCCCGGAGTCTGTCCAAAAGATTTATCTGCAGTTCCAGAACCGAACATATCTACACCATTAGCGCCAAGGTTATGCCACCATGCCATTGCAAATGGAAGATGTTCAGACATCTTTTTGCCCATGATTGTTAATTCAGGATTGTAATACTTGAATGCCCATGGGTTTTTACTATCTTTTCCTTCAAACTTGATTTGAGGAATATTCTTAAAAAACTCGCTCATTTTGAGCCTCCTATTTTTTTTTATTTAGTTAGCTTTGCCTAACTATATACTGTTAGTATACACTAACTTTACATAAAAAGAAATATGGAGGTCAAAAGAACTTATTAAATCACTGATTAATTTTAATACACTTTACTATGTTATATCACCCTAACATCTTGTTAGTCTAGGCTAAACGCGATATAATATTATTGTTAGTTATTACTAATAGGAGGATACAAAATTGACAGACGGATCTAAAAAATTCTTGTGGGGCGTAGTTGCAGGTCTTGCAGCTGCCGCATTTATTAAAACTGATACATTCAAAAAAGGTGCCGCAAAAGTAGTTGCAGGCGGACTTCAGCTTAAGGATGATGCAAAAGAATACTTTGAAACAATCAAAGAAGACGCAGAAGACGTAAAAGCTGAAAACGACGCAAAGAACGCTTAACGAGGCCAACAATGGATTTTACAGTAAAGCATTCTCTACCTGGGCGGATTCGAATCTGCTATAACAAGAAAAAAATATCTAAGCGACAGGCTGCCCTTGCCTACAGTCTGCTTTCTGTACAGGATGGAATGACCGACGTGTCTGTAAATTACACCACCGGTTCATTCCTGATTTATTACGACACAAAACAATTATCAGAAAAACATATCAAAGCCTATTTTATGGCTCTTTCCGACAAGTATCTGAACAATCAGGAAATGCTGGAAGCTGTTGAAGAACCGCACGAACAGGAAAGCCTGCTTTTCGACCTTGCGTTGATGACGGCCATGCACTACTTCAAGATGATTCTGCCGCTGCCAGTTCGGATGGTTCTTCGAGTCTGGTCACTGGGACCGCGCATTCTGAACGGAATCGAACATCTTGCAAAGGGTGAGGTTTTCCATTCTGAAGTTCTGGATGCAACAGCGATTTCCATGGCACTTCTTACCGGAGATACAAAAACAGCTTCAAACATAAACTTTCTGCTGAACATCGGAGACACGATAGAAGAGTTTACAAAGAAAAAATCCTACAGTGACCTTGCAGACAGACTGATTTCTCAGAATGATCAGGTACAGCTTATCGGCCGTGGTTCAAACGGCGAACAGACTGAAAAGGCCGTTCCTCTCAGCATGATTAAAAAAGGAGACATTGTAGCTGTAAGAACAGGAAGTATAATTCCTGTAGACGGTGAAGTTTTGAACGGAGAAGCCCTGGTAAATCAGGCAACAATCACAGGAGAGCCTCTTGCCGTAGAAAAGCACACAGGAAGCTCTGTTTTTGCAGGAACAATTGTTCAGGAAGGAGAGATTTTTGTTGAAGTCCGCGAAACGGGCAATCATACAAAAGTTCAGAATATCCTTCAGATGATTGATAATTCTCAAAGCTTAAAAGTTTCTTCTCAGGTTCGTTCTGAGAATCTTGCAAATCAACTTGTAAAATATAACTTCCTGCTTTCACTTGCGACCTTCCTTATT
>JAEEGK010030780.1_pt1 | contig 10615 bp, 10 predicted proteins | sample 8958771 | NCBI WGS metagenome assembly JAEEGK01 (sample SAMN16246547, study PRJNA631951) | gut metagenome | biome: gut microbiome; feature: rumen; material: SC-attached | host: Bos | place: Iran: Karaj | collected 2018-10 | reverse complement strand
CAACCCCCGCATGGTAGTCAAAGGAGGGTTCGGCTATGGCCATATCACGGGTACCACAGTTGGACAGCCAAACCAATACCCAAACGGAGGAATGGCAGTCTTTAACCGTCGTATCTTCGACTTTAGTGCGCATTTCGAGTACAACTTTTTTGCTTATGGCACTCAGGGTTATAAGGACAGCCATCGCTTCACGCCCTACCTCCTCGCTGGGGCAGGCGTTACCTTTGCTCCCAAACCTGTTGATAATGTGTTTGCCCTTCACCTCCCTGTCGGCATTGGCGTAAAATACAAGCTGGCACACCGCATTAATGTCGGCGCTGAGTGGACTTTCCGCTTCACATCCACCGATAAACTTGATGTCAGCGATCCTCAAGGACTACAACTCAAAGACCCCTATAAAATACCCAGCGCGTTAATGAAGAACAAGGATACCTATTCCTTCGTCGTAGCCTTTGTCAGCTACGACATCTTCGCCAAAGCGTGCGATTGTAATGATTGAAACTATGTACAAAGAAAAAGTAGATTTGACTCGCGTTCCCCAACATATTGCCGTAATAATGGATGGCAACGGACGTTGGGCTAAAGAACGTGGCATGAAACGCCAGGAAGGGCATGTAGCCGGAACTCAGGCGTTAAATGATATACTGAAACCAGTTCGAGACCTCGGTATTAAATATTTGACTGTCTATGCTTTCAGCACCGAGAATTGGAATCGTCCTGAAGAAGAAGTAAATGCTCTTATGGCTCTCCTTTATGAGAAGCTGGATGTGAACAAATTTATGGAAAACGATGTTCGTTTCCGTGTGATTGGTGACATCGGGCGACTCCCTAAAATTGTTCAGGATGTAGTAAACAATTGTTTGGAGCAAACGTCGAATAATACAAGTGGTACACTTACCGTGGCGCTGAGTTACTCCAGCAAGTGGGAACTTGTTGAAGCCACGAAGAAGATTGCCCGTCGTGTGCAGGAGGGTAAACTTAATGTGGAGGATATTAACGATAAGACTATCAATGAATCCCTCAATGCCTCGTTCCTTCCTGATCCCGAGCTTCTTATTCGCACGGGAGGAGAATTTCGCTTGAGCAATTATCTGCTTTGGCAATGTGCCTATTCAGAGCTCTATTTTACTGACACATACTGGCCCGACTTCGATGAGGAGGAACTCTGCAAAGCCATTTGGTTTTATCAGCAACGCGAGCGTCGTTTTGGCAAAACCAGCGAGCAGGTCATTGAGTCAACAAAAGAGCAACAGGTCAACAAGTAAGCATGAATAGAAATTGTAACATAGTATTGTCCTTCCGATGGTTGCTGGCAGGTCTTCTCGCGTTTTTCGTCGTCGTACCTGTGATGGCTGACGATGATGATGAAGTTATAGAGAAGCCGACAATCATCTATACGTCAATGCCCAAGAAGTACGAGATAGCAGGCATCACCGTCAGCGGCATCACCGGCTATGAGGATTATGTCATCATCGGCCTTTCCGGGCTCTCCGTTGGACAGGTTGTCAGCGTCCCTGGCGAGGAAATCACCGAGGCCACCAAGCGTTTCTGGAAGCATGGTCTTTTCTCTAATGTTAAGATTAGCGCTGAGAAGTTCGTCGGCGACAAAGTGTATCTCCATATAGAATTGGCACCTCGCCCCCGCTTGGCTGATATCAACTACAACGGCGTAAAGAAATCCGAGCGTGAAGACCTTGAGGGAAAGATTGGCCTTATGAAGGGCAACCAAATCAATCCCAATATGATTGATAAGGCTGAGACGGTAATCCGTCGTTATTATGACGGAAAAGGTTTCAAGAATGCCGAAATCAGCCTCCTCCAGCGGGACGATGTCAACAACCCTGGCCAAGTTATCTTGGACATCAACGTCGATAAGAAGGAGAAAATCAAGGTACACTCCATCATCATCAACGGTAACGAGGCCCTCTCGGACAACAAACTCAAGTGGGCCATGAAGAAAACCAACGAGAAAGGTTTCAACCGTTACCTCTTCCGTCAGAAAAAGTTCATCGTGAAGGATTATGAGGAAGATAAGGATAACCTCATCAACAAGTACAACGAATATGGTTATCGCGATGCCCATATTGTCACCGACTCCGTAGTCCCCTATGACGACAAGACTGTTGATGTCTTCATCACCGTCGAGGAGGGTAATCAGTATCATGTCCGCAATATTAACTGGGTGGGCAACACCGTTTATCCTTCGGAAGTATTGGATGAACTCCTTAAGATGAAGGCGGGCGACGTTTATAACCAGAAACTACTTAATGAACGCCTTAAGCAGGACGACGATGCTGTCGGTAACCTCTATTATAACAACGGTTACGTCTTTTTCCGTGTCGATCCCTTTGAGATAAACCTTTCAGAGGACTCTGTTGATTTGGAGATGCGTATCCTTGAGGGCCCGCAGGCTACCATCAATCACGTGCGCATTGCCGGCAACGACCGTCTTTACGAAAACGTCGTGCGCCGTCAGCTGCTCACCCTTCCTGGAGCTCTGTTCAATCGCGAGGCTATCATCCGCTCCATGCGTGAACTGGGCAACATGGGTCACTTTAACCCTGAGAACATTGTACCTGATATGAAGGAAGACGCTACGAACGGTACCGTCGATATTAACTGGATGCTGGAGTCAAAGGCTAACGATCAGGTTGAGTTTTCTATTGGTTACGGACAGACGGGTGTCATCGGTAAGATAGCGTTAAAGTTCACTAACTTCTCCATGTACAACCTCTTCCACAAGTCCGACAATTATCGTGCCTTTATTCCGCAAGGCGATGGCCAAACCTTCTCCATCAGCGGACAGACCAATGGTACCTACTACCAGTCGTACAGCATTTCCTTCCTCGACCCATGGTTTGGTGGCAAGCGCCCGAATACCCTTTCTGTGAATGCTTTTTATGCTAAGCAGACGGGCGTCAACCGTAATTTCTATAATCAGTCTTACATGTACAACTATTACAACTACTACAACATGTACGGCTACAACAACTATGGTTATAACAACTACGGTTACTATAACATGGACGCCTATTACGACAAGGATAAGTACATGAAGATGTATGGCGTCTCTCTCGGTTGGGGTAAGCGTCTCCATTGGCCTGACGATTACTTCACCCTCTATGGTGAGCTGGCTTACCAGCGCTACGATTTGCAGAACTGGGATTATTACTTCGTCTTCTCCAACGGGCGATGCAACAACATCAACGCCGGTATCACCTTGAGCCGAAGCACCATCGACAACCCCATCTATCCTCGTAACGGCTCTGAAGTTACTTTCTCCGTTTCGGCTACTCCTCCTTATTCGATGTGGGACGGCGTCGATTACGAGGCTCTTTCAAGCGTCGCAACAACCGATGCTGGCTACAGCGCAGCTTTGCAGAAGAAATACAACTGGATAGAATACCACAAATGGAAGATGAAAAGCCGATTCTATACCGCTTTGACTAGCGGGCAGAAGTGCTTTGTACTTATGACGCGTGCTGAGTTTGGTATCCTTGGCAGTTACAACCCCTTCAAGAAGTCTCCCTTCGAGACGTTCTACGTGGGTGGTGACGGTATGAGCGGCTATTCCTATAATTATTATACCGACATGATAGCCCTGCGTGGTTACGAGAACGGCTCCATCAGCTACGGTGGCTATGCCTATACGCGCTTTGCTGCCGAGCTCCGTTATCCCCTCATGCTCGAGAACTCCACGCAAATCTATGCCCTTGCCTTCCTTGAAGGCGGTAATGCGTGGGACAGCGTCAAGCGTTTCAACCTGTTCGACATGAAGCGTTCCGCAGGCGTCGGCGTCCGCATCAACCTGCCTATGGTGGGTTTGATGGGTGTTGACTGGGCCTATGGCTTCGACCCCATCAACGGCAGTACAGGGCATAGCGGAAGCCAGTTCCACTTTGTCCTCGGACAGGAGTTTTAAACTATCATCCCCCATTGATGTCTAAAAATCGAATAACTCAATAACCCTTTAAGACCTAAGAAAACCAAAAGACCCTAACCCTAAAAAAGAAGAAGATATGAAAAAGAGTATGATTATTGCAGCCCTCTGCTGCCTTTTCAGCCTGACTGCAGGCGCCCAGAAGTTCGCGCTCATCGACATGGAATATATCCTGAAACATATCCCGGCCTACGAGCGTGCCAATGAACAGCTCAACCAGATTTCCAAACGCTGGCAGAGCGAGGTGGAAGCCCTTTCCCTTGAGGCCCAGACGCTCTATAAGAACTACCAGAGCGAGGCTGTCTTCCTCTCCGAGGAGCAGAAAACTGCTAAGGAAAACGAAATTGTTGCCAAAGAGAAGGAAGCACAGGAACTCAAGCGCAACTATTTTGGCCCTGAGGGCGAGCTTTACAAGAAACGCGAAAGCCTGATGGCTCCTATTCAGGATGAAATCTACAACGCCGTCAAGGAGATTGCCGATGCCAAGGGCTATTCCATGATTATCGACAGGGCTTCAGCCTCTAGCGTCATCTACGCCTCACCGAAGATTGACATCAGCAACGAGGTGCTCACTAAGCTCGGCTATGGCGAATAATCCCCCCAGTAAAAATGTATAACCTTATAAAACCAATTCAAACAACAATGAAAAAACATTTCATCATCCTGGCCCTTATGCTGGCCCCCCTCACCGTGTTTGCCCAGAAGTTCGGACACGTCAACTCGGAGAATATCATCAAGGTCATGCCCGAATGGCAACAGGCCCAGACGGATCTTCAGAATCTCCAGAAGCAGTTTGAGGACGACCTGAAGCGTCTCGAGGACGAGTTCACCAAGAAGAGCGAGGAGTACAACGCCCAGCAGGCCACGTTGCCCGATCAAATCAAGGAGCGTCGCGAGAAAGAGCTGCAGGACCTCTACACACGTATGCAGCAGTATTATCAGGAGAGCCGTACGAAACTTGATCAGGCCGGCATGGAGAAGCAGCAGGCTATCAACGAGAAAATCCTCAAGGCCATCAAGGAGATTGGCGCCGAGGGCGGCTACCTCTATATCTTCGACGTCTCCAGCGGCATTCCCTTCATCAACGAGACCATCAGCGTCGATGTTACCGATCAAGTGAAAGCTAAGCTCGGGATTAAATAAATAGTTGGGCAACCATGAAACGAATACCTCTTCTCCTCCTTTCCCTTGTGGCGCTGACGGCTGCGGCACAACCGCGCTTCGGCTACTTCAACTTCCGTGAGGTTGTCTTAGCCTTGCCGGAGTACGCCACCGTGCAGACCCAGGTACAAGAGCTCCGTGCCAAGTGCGAGACGGAAATCAACAACTCCGAAAAAGAGTTCATCAAACGTTACTCCGAGTTCATCGACGGACAGGCTGGTTTTCCCGACATCATCCGCGACAAGCGCCAGAAGGAACTCCAAGAACTCATGGAGCGTAGCATCTCCTTCAAAAAGGAAGCTGACAGCACCATCGTCGAGGCACGTCGCGAAATGATGAAGCCCCTTCGTCAGAAGGTTACCGATGCTGCCCGTACCGTCTGTCTGAATGAAGACCTTGACTATGTCGTCAACACCGATCGTGACAACTTCATCTGTGTCAACGACTCTGTGGGCGTGGACATCACCCTCAAGGTGAAGCAGGTTCTTGGACTCATTACAGCTGTCGTGCCCGAAGCTCAGGGACTGAAGTAAGACGTCCATGAAACCTGGTCCTATCGGCATATTCGATTCCGGCTATGGCGGTCTCACCATCCTCACTCATCTGCGTGAGCGCCTGCCGGAATACGATTTCCTTTATTTAGGCGATAACGCCCGCACGCCCTACGGTAACCGCTCGTTCGAAGTCGTTTATCAGTTTACGGCACAGGCTGTCCGCACCCTCTTTGCACAGGGCTGTCCTTTGGTCATCCTTGCCTGCAACACGGCATCGGCTAAGGCTCTTCGCTCCATTCAGCAGCTCGACCTGCCGAAGATTGACCCGCGTCGTCGCGTGCTGGGCATCATCCGTCCTACCGTCGAGGCTCTCGGAGCACTCACGGTTACTCGTCATGTTGGCATCCTGGCTACGGGAGGCACCATCCGCTCCCTGTCCTATCCGTTGGAGATAAAGAAGCTCTATCCTGACGTCGTGGTTACGGGCGAGGCGTGTCCCATGTGGGTTCCGTTGGTGGAGAACGGCGAGGCGGCATCCCCAGGAGCCGACTACTTCATCCGTCAGCGTATCGACGCCCTGTTGGCACGCGACGAACAGATTGACACCATCGTCCTTGGCTGCACCCACTATCCCTTGCTTTACGACAAGATTCGCCAGTACACCCCAGCCCATATCCGTCTGGTGCGTCAAGGCGACTATGTGGCAGACAGTCTTGCCGACTACCTCCGTCGCCATCCTGAGATGGACGCAGTATTGACTCGCGGAGCGACTACGCGTTACCTCACCACCGAGTCTACCGACACCTTCCGTACCTCCGCTGCGGTATTCCTTCCTGATACTCCTATCCATCCCCGTCACATCAGCCTGACGGAGGGCGACCCTGAGTAGGGTTTAGGAGACAAATAGAATCAAACGCTGCGCGGTCAGAATCAAACGCTGGCAAAATAGAATCAGACGCTGTTGGAATAGAATCAAACGCTATCAGCAGGCCGGCAAGCGCCGGCCTCTTCTCTTTTTCGCTCCTCTTTTTTCAGAGAAATTCGCAAAAACACCCCAACACTTACCTTTTGCTGTATAATTGGCTATAATAAAGCATATTAACGTAGGTAAGTGTTGTTCAAACACCTACCTAACACTTACCTAACACTTACCTAACACTTACCTGTCACCCACCTGTACTCCTACCCCTACCGCGAAAAACCGACAACTAGAATCAGCTTGGGAATCTGACTACCACCAGCAAAGCTATTGTCTACACTCCTTCTCTCCTACACTCCTACACTCCTAAATAGGTAGGTGTTAGGTAGGTGTTCAACAAACACCTACCTAATTTAAGGTGTTATAAAACAATTCACTGGAAAGAAAAAGGTAAGTGTTGGGGTGTTTTTGCGATAAAACTATAAAAAAGTCTCATGCGAAAAAACGGTATGGAAAACGTTGTTGGATGTTGTACGATATGCTGGCGCGGAGAATGTGCGGAAACTGGGCATTATGCTTTTAGGCGATAATTTCATCTCAACGGAATTAAGCGAGAATAGTCGCTATGCAGCAGGAAAAAAAGAGATAGAGCCGGGAGTGTATGTCAACACCTATTCTGACACCAAAACAAAATTAGAACAAATCAAGACCATCAATCGAGAACTACGGCTGAACTTCACGGTGGAAAAAGTGATGTTGTCAGATAATATGGACAGATTTTTCTAAGAACGCTCGTCAAACCAGACGTTCAACCATTGAAAGGAATTTCATTGTAGTTTTACAGTAAAATCGGGGTTGGAGTGCTCGTCTATCCCAAATTTACTGCAATTTTGCAGAAAAATTGGCATAGAATAATGTGTCTGTTCAGATTTTATTGTAATTTTGCAGCAAAATTTGGATTTAACAATGGAAAAGTACATCAAACGCGAGCATTATCTCGAGCAGCTCATAAACCGTATGAACAATGGAGAAGTGAAAATCGTGACTGGTTCGCGACGTTGTGGAAAGTCGTGGCTGTTGAAGCGAATCTTCAAGGATTATTTGCTTTCTATAGGGGTGGCCGAGTCGAACATTGTTGTTGTTTCGTTTGACACCGACGACATGGAAGATTATGGCGATCTGACCGACCGCCAGACGTTGAGGACTTATCTGCATAGTCGTATAACGTCTGAGGAAGAACCTTACTATGTCATCTTAGACGAAGTACAGGAGGTTGAGGGTTTTGAAAAAATGGTGAATGGATTGAATGCAAGGGAAAATGTTGATGTCTATATCACCGGAAGTAACTCTCATTTCCTTTCGTCGGACATACGTACTATTTTTCGAGGCCGTGGTGATGAAATAAGGGTCTATCCTTTATCGTTCAAGGAATTCAAAAGCAACCGCACGGAGCCTGTCAGTGAACTATGGAAAGAATACTACACGTATGGCGGAATGCCTGGTCTGCTAAAGCAACGTACTCCCGAGCAGAAAGTAGCTTATCTGCAAAGGCTCTGGAACAAGACGTATATTGATGATGTTGTCGAAAGAAACGGAATAAAGAACCGAGAGGCGCTGTCGGCAATAGTTGATACGCTTTGCTCGTCCATCGGTTCCTTGACCAATCCGAATAGAATAAGCCATTTATTGGGGAGCGTACAAAAGATAAAGTTGGACAACAACACCATCAGCCGGTATATGGAATATTTAGAGGATGCTTTTTTGTTTGAGGGCGCCAAGCGTTTCAACATTAAGGGGAACAAATATTTCGACACGATACGAAAATACTACGTTGTTGACGTTGGCCTACGTGCCGCGAAGTTGAATTATCGACAACAGGAGATAACCCACATCATGGAGAATGTGGTTTACAATGAACTGCGTATGCGTGGATTTGCCGTTGACGTGGGCGTTGTGGAGTCCCGTGAAACGCACGAAGGAAAGAGTGCGTATGTGCAATACGAGATAGATTTCATTGCGTCGAACGGGATGGAAAAGTATTACATCCAGTCAGCCTATCGGTTGGAAGGCGAAGAGAAGCGCCAGCAGGAAATCCGTCCCTTTGCGAAAATCAATGACAGCTTTAAGAAAATTGTCATTGTCGGGGACGATATTGCCACCTATACCGATGAAAAGGGTGTGGTGTTTATGGGGTTGTTCCAGTTCTTGGAATCGGGGTTATAACGTCTGTGCTCAGTCGTTGAAGAGGGATTCGAGGATGTCGAGGGACTTGAGTTCTGGGAAAGCGGGGAGATGGAGGATGAAGAAACGGTTGAGATAGGTGAGAAGGCGCGTACGGTCATTATGGGCCATACGGATGGAGGCCATGAGGGGATAGTCTGCTTGGCTTAGGCGATAGAAGATTTCTGCATCGGGAGGCGTCATTACGAGAGGTGATGCAGTTGCGTAGGGTACGAAGAGGGCAGACTCGATGTCGAACGAATGACCTGTAGCAAAGCTGTCGGTATAGGGAGCAACGCCAAGGGCGCGAGCAACTCTCAGGAGAAAGACGAGATGGAAATTGGCATAACCCTCTTCGGCCTCGTCCAGCCAACAAAGGGCGCGAGTGATATCGTCGAAGAGTGGGACGTTCTCGCCCTCCTCGCGCAGCATGGCAGCAAGGCTTTCCGTCAACATTAGCACAATGGCCCGTTTGACGGGGTGATAGGGGAGTGCCTGCCAGACTTGTGCAGCGTGGACGTCACGCAGACGATAGAGGGTTTGTGTGGGTTTCTTGTTCCATTGGAAAGAGAGAAAGCCCATTGGCGTCATCAACGATGCAATAGAGGCGTTGGAGGAGGCGCGGTTACGAGGACGGGTAACCAAGAAGGGCACAGTTCCGTGGGAACGAGTGAAGATGTGCACCACGGACGAGGTGTCGTCGTAGCGCACAGTCTTCAGCACTATGCCTGTGTCGTCAAGGAACACTAAAGGCTGGCGTTCAAGAGTTCTTTTACTTTGGCGGAGATGGCTCGGCCTTCAGCTTTGCCTGCGAGTTGCTTAGTGGCAACGCCCATCACCTTGCCCATGTCCTTTGGGCCTTCGGCACCCACGGAGGCGATGATTTCCTTGAGGGCAGCTGCGAGCTCATCGTCGCTGAGGGCTTTGGGCAAGTAGCGTTCCATGACGGCCACTTGTGCCAGTTCGGCTTCAGCAAGGTCGGGACGAGCCTGTTCAGTATAAATGGCTGCAGCGTCCTTGCCTTGCTTGACAAGCTTTTGGATAAGCTTCAGAGCGGTGTCGTCGGTAAGAGTGTCGTTGGCTCCTGGGGCGGTTTTTGCCTCAAGGAAGGATTTCTTGACGTTGCGCAAGGCCTCCAGAGAGACTTTGTCACGCGCTTTCATGGCCGTTACGATGTCGGCACTTACTTGGTCAAATAGTGACATAGTATTGGGGTTTACGATTAGTTGTCTTGTCTTAGATTCTCATTCCTTGAAGGACCTTAAGGTCAGAGGCCTTGCGGTTATAGGTAGGAGAGTTGGCGACGGCTGTGATGAGGGCATCGTTGTCAAGGTCTTTTTCATCAAAGACAAAGGTATTGAACGCCTCACCGTAGGTGCCGATAATGCGGTCCTCTTCCTGAGCCTCATGAGATGCTGAAAGCTTTTCCTCTTCAACTTCGCTTGGAGTGGGTGGAGGAGTGAGCGTTTGGTTAGAGGCGCGTCCTGCAAAGGCCTTCTCCATGCCTGGGATGTTGCTGATTCCAAAGCCAGTAGCAAGGATGGTGATTTTTACGTCTTCATCAAGACTTTCGTCATCGGCGATACCCCAGATGACTTCGATGTCCTTATTGCGGAACTCGTCCATGAACTGATCCAGTTCTTCCATCTCCGACATGAGGAGCGGGCGTTTCTTGCTCTGGTAGATGTTGAACAGGATTTTCTTGGAGTTGTAGACGTCGTTGTCGTTAAGCAGAGGCGAGTGGAGCGCTTCGTTGATGGCTGCAGTCAGTCGGTGCTCACCCTTACCGAATCCGTAGCTCATGACAGCTACACCGCCGTGTTTAAGCACTTTTTCTACATCGCGGAAGTCGAGGTTAATAGTACCGCGGACGGTGATAAG
>JAEEGK010030779.1_pt1 | contig 10615 bp, 8 predicted proteins | sample 8958771 | NCBI WGS metagenome assembly JAEEGK01 (sample SAMN16246547, study PRJNA631951) | gut metagenome | biome: gut microbiome; feature: rumen; material: SC-attached | host: Bos | place: Iran: Karaj | collected 2018-10 | reverse complement strand
CTGGACGCGCTTTCCGCGTTACGGTTTTGTGGCTACCTTTGGGAATGACAAGACGCTGAGCCGGGCGAAGACGGAGATGAAGTGGCTGAACCGCTGCCATATAAACGGGGTGCAGTTTCAGGACTGGCACTACAGCCATGACTGGCCGCTGGGCGGTACGCGTGAGCAGGGGCTGTGGACTTCATACAAGGATGTTGCCAACCGTACTGTCTATACTTCTTCTATCCGGAACTATATCAGGGCGCAGCATGAACGGGGGATGAAGAGTATCTTCTATAACCTGTGCTTCGGTGCGCTGGACGGTTGGGAAGAGCGGGGTGTTAAGCCGGAATGGTTCATTTATAAGGACAGGAACCATAATACGATGGACAGTCATGATCTGCCGGATACGTGGAAGAGTGACATTTATCTGCTGAACCCTGCCAGCGAGGAGTGGCTGGCTTACCTGGCGGAGCGGAATGACGAGGTGTATGCGTTCCTGGACTTTGACGGCTATCAGATAGACCAGTTAGGTTCGCGTGGCAATGTGTATGACTATAACGGGGCCAGTGTGAGTCTGCCTGACGGCTATTCGGCCTTCATCAGTTATATGAAGAACCGCCACCCTGACAAGCGCCTTGTGATGAATGCGGTGTCACAGTGGGGCGTGGATCAGATTGCCGCTACGGGCAAGGTGGATCTGCTGTACTCTGAGGTGTGGGGAAACCAGGCGGGCAGTAGTCTGACGGGCGGCGAGGGCCGGTTCTCGAACATCAAGAAGGTGATAGACGGGAATCTGAGCTGCAATCCTGCGCTGCGTTCTGTGTTGGCTGCCTATATGAACTATACGAGCGATAACCGGAACTTTAACACGCCGGGCGTGGTGATGGCGGATGCGGTGATGTTTGCCTTGGGAGGGTCACACCTGGAACTGGGTGGCGATCACATGCTCTGCCGTGAATACTTCCCTTATAGCGGAATGAAGTGGCACAGTCAGATTGAGGACTGGATGACGCGGTATTATGACTTTATGACTGCCTATGAGAATCTGCTGCGTGACAAGTGGACGGAGAAGGCGAATGTGAGGGCTACCTGCCCGGATGTGACCGTTAATGGCTGGGAGCCGGTGGCGAATCAGGTGACGCTGGTGGCCCGTGAGGTGAACGGGCGTCAGGTGGTGCATCTGCTGAACTTTACGCATGAGGAGGGGGCGGCTGACGTGGATGATGACTATATGCTGTGCTGGCATGACAACCAGGCGGTACGTCCCTGGCCGAAACGTTTTGAGAACCTGTCCCTGCGGCTGACGGGCCTTACGGGTATGGGTAAGGTGCGGCGCATCTGGGTGGCATCACCGGACTATTGCGGTGGGGCGATGCAGGAGGTGACGGATTACAGTTATTATGCCTCCAGCGGTACCGTCACGCTGACGCTGCCTTCGCTGCAGTTCTGGACAATGATTGTAATAGAGCCGGAGACGGCGACTACGCGGGATAATGTGAGCTATGCGCCGGCTACGGATGGTGAGGTGCTGGAGCCAGGGACAGTTTGTGCCCTGAAGGCTGGGAGTGCGACAGGTAATATGTGGAGCCTGCTGACGGAGGAGGAGGTGTTTACGGCGCATGTGGATCTCCCGGCCGGTACGCTTACCCTGCAGCGGGATGACGAGGATGCTGTGGTTCTGCCGTTCAGTACGCAACCTGGTGACATCTTCTATACCCCATCCGGCTTGCCGGCTACAAGACATTCCCGTGGTATTCTGATAGGGGGAGGGAAGAAGTTTTGTTATTAGTTGACAGTTGACTAACCTCTAACCGCTAACCACTAACTCACAACGAAAGAAAAGTCCGTTTTTCTTTCGTTTATCCCTCACTTATTCGTACATTTGCAGAGATTATGGAAAAGATATTGACGGAAGAGGGACTCAGGAGGTTCCTGTGTTTGACAGATAACGCTACGAAGGTGGTGGTGTGCGGCCATGTGTCTCCGGACGGGGATGCCATTGGTTCAACGTTGGCATTGAAGTATTGGCTGACGCGTAAAGGTAAGCAGGTGACGGTGGTGGTACCGAACATCTTTCCGGATTTCCTGCATTGGATGCCCGGAGCGGATGAGGTGAAGGTTTACCTGAAGCATGAGGCGGAGGTGAAGCCTATTGTGGAGGAGGCGGACCTGATAGTGATTGCCGATATGAATGATTCGGCCCGCCTGCTGGAGCTGGAGGAATGTGTGCTGGCTAACCCTGCGCCGAAGATTATGATAGACCATCACCTGAATCCTACGGACTTCTGCCAGCTGGTGGTGTCCCGTCCGGATATGTGTGCTACGGCCGAGGTGATATGCCATCTGCTGTATCAGATGGGTGAGCTGGAGGGGATTACCACTGAGGAGGCTACCTGCCTGTATGCTGCGATGATGTGTGATACGGGGGCCTTTACCTACAACTCGAACCGGGCGGTGGTGTATGAGTGTATATCCCACCTGCTAAACCGTGGTATTGACAAGGATCGTATTTACCGTAATGTATATTGGACGTGCTCGCAGGCGCGTATGCGTCTGACGGGCTATCTGCTGTATGTGAAGATGGAGACGGTGCCGGGTATGAATGCGAGTATCATTACGCTTACCAATAAGGAACGTAAGCTGTTCGGTGTTAAGAACGGGGATACGGAGGGGATTGTGAATATGCCCTTGCAGATTTCGGGGATGAGGCTGAGTGTGTTCCTGAGTGAGGATACGGAGCATGAGGGTGTGGTGAAGGTGAGTCTGCGCAGCGTGGATGACTTTCCCTGTAATGAGATGGCGGCTGCGTTCTTTAACGGCGGCGGACATAAGAATGCCAGTGGCGGACGGCTTTTCTGCGGTATGGATGAGGCGGTCCGGAAGGTGCATGAGGCGATAAAATCCTATGCTCATTTGTTAAAATAGATTATGTGAAAGTATTTTGCGTGTATTGAGTCATAGGATATTGGAACGTTTTTTATACCTTTGCAGGCGAAATGGAATTGTTTATGAAAAAAGTCTTTTATACTATACTGATTCTGACGGTAGCCGTTGCGGGCTTTGTCTCCTGTTCTGATGACCAGACTTATGCGGAACAGAAGGATAAGGAGCGTAATGCGATAAATGCTTTCCTGAAGCGTGATGTGTGCATTGTGGACCCTTCAGGCGATACGGTTTGCAACGTTGGTGTCATCAATGTGATCAATGAGGAGCAGTTCTTTGCGCAGGATTCTACTACTGACCTGGAGAAGAATGAGTATGTGCTCTTCTCGGCCAATGGCATTTATATGCAGATTGTCAGAAAGGGTGTGGGTGACAGGATCCCGATGAATCAGACGCGCCAGATTGCCTGCCGTTTTATTGAATACAATATTCTGGGTGACAGCCTGCAGCTGCGCAATGATGTCAGCTACTGGCATACGACACCGGATATTATGGCTGTGACCAACTCGGGCGGTTCGTACTCCGGCCGCTTCATTACGGGAAACCTGGCCGGTGCTATGTATCAGACTTATGGTGAGGAGAAGGTGCAGGACGGTTGGCTGGCTCCGTTCCCTTATATCCGCATTGGCCGTCAGACAACGGAGGACGGTGAGATTGCCAAGGTGAGGCTGATTGTGCCTCATACGGCCGGGCAGAGTAATTCGGCCTCTAATGTCTATCCCTGTTTCTACGAAATCCTCTATCAGGAATGTCGTGACTAAGACGGGCGGAATATACATTCATGTTCCTTTCTGTCAGAGTCGTTGTATCTATTGCGACTTCTATTCCACAACGCTTGGGGTGGAGTGGAAGCGTTCTTATGTGGATGCCCTGAAGCGTGAGATGCGTTTGCGCTGCGGGGAGACGGATGTTTTACGCGTACCTTCTTTATATATAGGCGGCGGTACTCCCAGCCAGTTGCCTGTGGCTATGCTGCAGGAGGTGTTCAGGGCGGTGCAGGACTGCTTTACGCTTGCCCCGGATGCCGAGGTTACCATAGAGGCGAATCCGGATGATGTGACGCCGGCCTGGATTGAGGGCTTGCGGCAGACGCCGGTGAACCGCATCAGTATGGGGGTGCAGACTTTCTCGGATGCTTTGCTGCGGCTGCTGAACCGGCGCCACACTTCACAGCAGGCCCTTGAGGCTGTGCGGCTGTGCCGGGAGGCGGGCTATACGAATATCAGCCTGGACCTTATTTACGGGTTGCCTGGGCAGACGATGGGGGACTGGGAGGATGATGTGCGGCAGATTCTTACGCTGGGCGTGCCTCACCTGAGTGCCTATGCGCTTTCGTTTGAAGAGGGGACGGCGCTGAGCCGCATGCTTCAGGAGGGAAGGGTAGAGGAGGCGCCTGATGAACTGTCCTGGCAGATGTATGAGTATCTGATGGACCAGACGGCGGCGGCAGGTATGGAGCATTATGAGATTTCCAACTTTTCCAGGCCGGGTATGTTCTCCAGGCATAACAGCAGCTACTGGGACGGCTCTCCGTATTTAGGACTGGGACCTGGGGCGCACTCCTTTGACGGTGGAAATGTGCGCAGGTCTAATGATACTTCGCTAAAGGATTATGTCCGTTCTACTGCTGATGTGCCGCATCAGAATGAGGTTCTTACGCCAGAGGAACAATATGATGAGCTGGTGATGACACGCCTGCGCACTGCCTCGGGTCTTCACCTCGGCCTTCTTACGCCTGAGCAGAAAAGCTATTGCATGAAGATGGCGGAACCTCATATCCTTAGAGGCGATTTACTGCGGGAAGGTCTTGTCCTGCGTCTTTCAAGGAAGGGTATCTTTATTTCCAATAGCATCATCAGTGATCTGATGCGGTGATTAGTGGTTAGTGATTAGTGGTTAGTGGTTAGCGGTTAGTGGTTAGCGGTTAGTGGTTAGCGGTTGTTATTTCCTTTAAAATATGTTTTGTAACATATTAGTTTTTTATTGTCAGTTCGGAGAATTGTGCTAAATTTAACCCCTGAAAACTGAAAACAAAACTAAAACTAATAGCATTAATAACAAGTAATATGAAAGTTTACAAAACAAATGAGATTAAAAACATTGCGCTGATGGGCAATGATGGTGCGGGTAAGACTACCCTTACTGAGTCCCTGCTGTACGAGGCAGGTATTATCAAGAGAAGAGGTAGGATTACCCAGAAGAATACTGTAAGTGATTACTTTCCGGTAGAGCAGGAGTATGGTTACTCTGTTTTCTCTACTGTTTTTCATACAGAATGGAATGGCAAGAAGCTGAATATCATTGACTGCCCGGGCAGTGATGACTTTGTGGGTTCTGCTATCACGGCGCTGAATGTGACGGATACTACCGTTATCCTGCTGAAGGGCGGTGCCGGTGTGGAGGTGGGCACTCAGAACCATTTCCGCTATACGGAGAAGCTGAACAAGCCTGTGATCTTCCTGGTTAACCAGCTGGATGACGAGAATTGCGACTTTGACGTGCTGCTGGAGCAGCTGAAGACGATATACGGTCCTAAGGTGGTGCCTGTGCAGTATCCCCTGGCTACCGGTCCTGGCTTTAACGCGCTTATTGACGTGCTGCTGATGAAGAAGTACTCTTGGGGTCCTGACGGTGGCGCTCCTACCATTGAGGAGGTTCCGGCTGATCAGATGGACAAGGCGTTGGAGATGCACAAGGCGCTGGTGGAGGCTGCCGCCGAGCATGATGAGGCGTTGATGGAGAAGTTCTTCGAGAGTGAGACACTGACGGAGGATGAGATGCGTGAGGGTATCCGTAAGGGTCTGGCTTCACGCGGTATGTTCCCTGTTTTCTGTGTGGATGCTGTCAAGGATATGGGTGTGCGCCGTCTGATGGAGTTCCTGGGCAATGTGGTTCCGTTTGTGGATGAGATGCCTAAGGTGTTCAATACCCGTGGCGAGGAGGTGGCTCCGGATGCTTCGGCTCCTACCAGCCTGTTCTTCTTCAAGACTGCCGTTGAGCCCCATATCGGTGAGGTGCAGTACTTTAAGGTGATGAGCGGTACGGTTAGGGAGGGTGATGACCTGACTAATGCGGACCGCGGTAGTAAGGAGCGTATGGCTCAGCTCTTTGTGTGTGCGGGTGCCAACCGTATCAAGGTGGAGGAGCTGGTGGCCGGCGATATAGGCTGTACGGTTAAGCTGAAGGATGTGAAGACGGGTAATACCCTGAACGGTAAGGACTGTGATAACCGCTTTAACTTTATCAAGTATCCTAACGCTAAGTACAGCCGTGCCATCCGTGCTGCTAACGAGAGTGAGACGGAGAAGATGATGAATGCGCTGCAGAAGATGCGTGAGGAGGATCCCACATGGCAGATTGAGCAGAGTAAGGAGTTGCGTCAGATTCTGGTTCACGGACAGGGTGAGTTCCATCTGCGTACGCTGAAGTGGCGTATGGAGAATAATGAGAAGATTCAGATTGTGTTTGAGGAGCCTAAGATTCCGTACCGTGAGACGATTACGAAGGCTGCGCGTGCCGATTACCGTCATAAGAAGCAGTCGGGCGGTGCGGGCCAGTTCGGTGAGGTTCATCTGATTGTGGAGCCTTACTATGACGGTATGCCTGCGCCTGAGGTTTACAACTTCGGCGGTCAGGAGTACCGTATCAATGCCAAGAGTACGGAGACGATTGACCTGGAGTGGGGCGGTAAGCTGGTATTTGTGAACAGCGTTGTAGGCGGTGCCATTGACGCACGCTTTATGCCTGCTATCCTGAAGGGTGTGATGCAGCGTATGGAGCAGGGTCCCCTGACGGGTTGCTATGCCCGTGATGTGCGTGTGATTGTTTATGACGGTAAGATGCATCCGGTGGACAGTAACGAGCTTTCGTTCATGCTGGCGGGCCGTCAGGCATTTGCCCAGGCTTTCAAGGAGGCCGGTCCTAAGATTCTGGAGCCCATCAATGATGTGGAGGTATTTGTGCCCAGTGATAAGATGGGTGATGTGATGAGTGACCTGCAGGGCCGCCGTGCCATGATTACCGGTATGACCAGTGAGAACGGTTATGAGAAACTGACGGCTAAGGCTCCGCAGAAGGAGATGCAGAACTACAGTACGGCGCTCAGCAGTCTTACGGGCGGACGTGCCAGCTTCATTACCAAGTTCGCTTCTTATGAGCTGGTTCCCGGTGATGTTCAGAGTAAGCTTATTGCGGCTTACCAGGCAACGCAGACGGAGTCCTGATAGTTATCAATTTGGCAAGTTGTAAAGTATAACTTTGTTAAATATAGCAAAAGCTGGTACGTTTTGTGCCAGCTTTTTTGTTTTCTTTAATAAAAGCCTTTACCTTTGCCTTTATGAAAAGGTCATACATTTTAACAATCTCGCTGTTGATAGGAATATCCTTCCTGGTCTTGCTTTACCTTCAGGGTAAGTATGCTACGGCTATGGTAAGGATGCGTGAGGAGCAGTTTGACGAGAATGTGCTGCGCAGTCTGGACCAGGCCTCAAGGGACTTGGAACGGGCCGAGACTTTCCGTTATCTGCAGTCTGTGATGAATGAACATGAGAAGAACAGGATGGCGGATGCCGGTGCTCAGACGAAGGCGATTGCTTCCTCGGCATTGGTATTTGATACCATTGTTGCCAGGTACGGGGGGAACGGGCTGTCTCTGCCGCGACCCAACCGTCCGGTGCAGATCAGGCAGTTCCAGAAACAGGTGGAGGCGGCTTATATGTATGAACGTGGGGTGCTGGATGAGGTGATCTTTGCGGTGATGCGCTCTACGAGTGATGTCCGCTTCCAGGACAGGGTGAACCAGGCTGAGCTGGATAACTGTCTGCGGGGTGCCTTGTCCCGTAACGGTATTAATCTGAACTTCCATTACATTGTATATACGGCTGACGGCAGGGAGGTTTTCCGCTGTGTGGACTATCAGGAGCCGGATGATGAGGAGGATGCCTGTCCTTACATCCAGTCTCTGTTCCGTTATGATCCTACGGGGCAGATGGGTTCCGTACGGGTGCATTTCCCGGAGCGTAACAGTTACATCCGCGGTATTGCCAGCTATGTGATGCCTGCTATGATTTTTACGTTCATCCTGTTTGTAACGTTCATGGTGACGGTTTACCTGATTGTCAGGCAGAAGAAGATCAGTGAGATGAAGAACGATTTTGTGCATAATATGACGCATGAGTTCAAGACTCCTATCTCTACCATTTCAATAGCCGCGCAGATGCTGTCTGATAAGAGTATCAATAAGGATGCCGCTACCTATGAGCGGTTGGGCGATGTGATTAATAACGAGACGCGCCGTCTGCGCTTCCAGGTGGAGAAGGTGTTGCAGATGAGCCTTTTTGACCGCAATAACATTGCGCTGAAGCTGCAGGAGCTGGATGCTAATGAGCTGATTGACAATGTTATCCAGACGTTCTCGCTGAAGGTGACGCAGAGTGGCGGTGCGCTGGAGACTCGCCTGGAGGCTTACAATCCTTTTGTGAATGCGGATGAGATGCACTTTACCAATGTGATTTTCAATCTGCTGGACAATGCTTTCAAATACAGGCGTGAGGATGAGCCGCTGCGTCTGGAGGTGGCTACGTGGAATCAGGGCGAGGATTATCTGTGTATCAGTATCAAGGATAACGGTATCGGTATCCAGAAGGTGGACCTGAAACGTATATTCGAGAAGTTCTATCGTGTACATACTGGCAATAAGCATAATGTGAAGGGGTTCGGCCTGGGCCTTACCTATGTGAAGAAGATGATTGACCTTCACCACGGCACAATCAAGGTTACCAGTGAGATTGGACAAGGAACAAAATTTATAATAACATTACCAATAGTAAAAGATTAAGTTATGGAGAACAAATTGCACATTCTTTTATGCGAGGACGAGGAGAGTCTGGGCATGCTGGTTCGTGAGTATTTGCAGGCAAAGGGCTATGATGCCGAACTTTACCTGGATGGCGAGGCCGGTTACAAGGCTTTCATGAAAACCAAGTTCGATATGTGTCTGCTGGATGTGATGATGCCTAAGATGGACGGTTTCACCCTGGCACGTGAGATCCGTATGGTGAATGCCGAGGTGCCTATCATCTTCCTTACTGCCAAGAATCTGAAGGATGATATCCTGGAGGGTTTCAAGCTGGGTGCGGATGATTACCTGACCAAGCCTTTCTCTATGGACGAGCTGGTATATCGTATGGAGGCTATCCTGCGCCGTGTGAAGGTGAAGACTACCCGTGCCGTTACGCAGTATCAGCTGGGTAAGTTTACCTTTGATACGCAGCGTCAGATTCTTTCAATAGGTGATAAGCAGACTAAGCTTACTACCAAGGAGTGTGAGTTGCTGACTATGCTGTGTGCGCATTCTAACGATGTGCTGGAGCGTGAGCTGGCGCTGAAGACTATCTGGATTGATGACAATTACTTCAATGCCCGTAGCATGGATGTGTATATCACTAAGCTGCGCAAGCATCTGAAGGATGATCCTTCTATCGAGATTAACAATGTTCACGGTAAGGGTTACCGCCTGATTGTTCCCAATCTGATGAAGGAATAACGGAATAAAGCAGGGCTGTCTTACGGCAGCCCTGCTTTATTGTTTATCTTTACTTTCCTTTTTCCTTAGAAACAGTATCCTACGTGTACGCTGCATTCGTGTACATGCGGGTTTTTGTTTTCGTCAGGAAAGTCCTTGGCATAGGAGACTCCTATATATACCTTATTTATATATAGTCTCAGACCTGATTGCCATCCTATCTGAAAACTCTTCCAGCTCTCTTCCTTGCCGGCGGCAATGGCGCGCAGGTGAACTCCTGCATACGGGGCCAGTGCGATGTCCCTGGTCTTGGACAGGTAGAACTTGTACAGGACGTTGACGGGAACCCGGAATGTCAGCAGGTCCCGGTTTACGCCGTTCTCCCTGCCGTGCGAGTATTTGAGGTTGGCTCCCAACTCTACCAGGAACGGCTTTTCCTCCATCACCTGGAAGGAACGGGCGTAACCGACTGAGAACTCGTGGAATGTCTGCTTTACGTCGTCAGTATAGTATCTGGCGGGCGAGTATTGCAGGTAGAGTGCGTTCAGGCGTTCCTTGTGCTGAGGCTTGAGGGTATCTTCCTCCACATCCTCCAGGGTCCAGTCTTCTACGGTGTCATTGTTGTCATACTGTGCATAGGCAAGGCTGCTTACGCACAGGAACAATATGAGTCCTGTACCCCTATGGAATAGTTTCATCAGGTAAAAAATATGGCTGATACCGGTTTATGAGCGCTTGGTGATGACAATGTGGGTGATGATACCGGCTATGATCAGTACCAGGGAACATACCTGGAACCAGTTGTAGTCCACTAAGTTAGCCAAAACACCAAGGTTGAATTTTGCTGAGAAATAGCTTATAATCAGCAGTAATGCACCTAAAACAATCAGGGTAATACCTACGTTCTGTTTCTTCATAATCTATATGTTTTTTTTCTTATTTATACTTTTGCAAATACAAAGTAAGTGATTTTTCCCGAGGTGACGAAATGTTTTGGCGTAAAAAATACAAAAAAAGCGCAAATCTTTGGCAGTCTCACTAAAAAGCCGTACCTTTGCACCGCATTTTTGCGAAATAGTATTAATTAATTTATTTAACGTATTATGAATCAATACGAAACCGTTTTCATTTTAACTCCCGTTTTGTCTGATGATCAGATGAAGGAAG
>JAEEGK010030776.1_pt1 | contig 10617 bp, 12 predicted proteins | sample 8958771 | NCBI WGS metagenome assembly JAEEGK01 (sample SAMN16246547, study PRJNA631951) | gut metagenome | biome: gut microbiome; feature: rumen; material: SC-attached | host: Bos | place: Iran: Karaj | collected 2018-10 | reverse complement strand
GATAGTAAACATCATAAGAAAACTCGAAGATTCCGGCGAGATCGTAATCTCGCGTGGCGGAGGAGACGAAATAGTTGTCTAATATCGTTAAGGCAAACTTCATACAGTTTTCTGCCGAGAACACAAAAGTTATCGACACCAACAGCCTTGTAGCCAAACGGCTAGAAGGCTTTTCGGGTGTTTTACGGGAAAGTCTCGATGAGGACAACATAAGCTTAAACAACGGTGAATCAAGTACTGCCGATATGGACCCTCTGGCAATGGCGGAACTGCTTGCAGACAGAGATGAAAACGGAGAACCCATCGACGAGGAATATGAAGTCGAAGGTGAATCGATAGACGAAGCGGCCGTTCCCGGGGAGACCGCGGAAGATATATCCAAGATGAAAGAAGAAGCCCTTGCCGAGATAGAAAGAGTCAAAGAATCCGCAAGAGCGGAAGTTGATGAATTAAGAGAAAGAGCAAGGCAGGAAGGCTACTCGGAAGGATACTTCGAAGGCACAAAAAAGGCCGAAGAAGAAGCCGCCGCGAAGTTCGCCGAGATCGAAGCGAAAAAAGTCGAACTTGATGAAGAGTACAAAAAACTCATAGACGATCTTGAACCCAGGATAGTCGAAGCCATTACCGATGTTTACAAAAGTGTTTTCGGTGATTCTTTCTACTCAAAGAAAGATGTCATGAAAAACCTTATTCTTGCCGCACTTTTTGATGCCGATTCGAACGAAGAAGTTACGATAAGAGTAAGCCCCGTAGATTTTGAAACGGTTGATTCGTTAAAAGACGAGTTAAAAGAAAGAGCGGCCATAAAGGGAGAACTTACGGTGGTTTCCGACGAAAGACTCACCGCTACCGAAGCAAAAGTAGAGACTCCTTTCGGAATCATGGACTGTTCGATAGATACCGAAGTTGAAGAACTTACAAAAACACTTCGGGCGCTTTCTTACGGAGGCAGATAATGATGCTTTCCGCAGATCTCGATTTATCAAAATATTCGGAAATAAAAGGAAAACCTTTTTATAAATCCCAGGGCAAGATAGCCAATGCCGTCGGTCTTACGATCGAAAGCTACGGCCCGGACTGCAAACTTGCAGACATGTGCACGATCTATTCAAAAGACGGATCCCGCGCTCTGGCAACGGCGGAAGTTGTAGGCTTTAAAGACGGGAAAGTGCTCCTTATGCCTTACGGAAAGGTTGACGGTATCGCAAACGGCTGTCTTGTGGAGAATGAGCAGCATCCATTAAGCGTGGTCGTAAGCGAAGACCTTTTGGGACTGTGTCTCGACGGGTTGGGCAATCCCCCCGAAGGAGTGAGCGTTAAAGGGATCACCTATCCGATAGAAGCACCCCCTCCGGATCCCATGTCAAGGAAGATCATCGACGAAGTGCTTACTCTCGGAGTAAGGGCCGTTGACGGGCTACTTACGGTGGGAAAAGGACAAAGAATAGGTATATTCGCAGGCTCCGGCGTCGGAAAATCGACGATCATGGGTATGTTTGCGAGAAACACAAAAGCCGATATCAACGTCATCGCTCTTATAGGCGAGCGTGGTCGAGAGGTCAGAGAATTCGTTGAGCGAGACCTGGGCGAAGAAGGTATGAAGCGTTCGGTGCTTGTCATCGCAACAAGCGACAGACCGGCTCTTGAACGTACAAAAGCCGCAAAGACCGCCACCGCAATAGCGGAATATTTCAGGGACAAAGGAAAAGATGTCCTTTTGATGATGGACTCCCTTACCCGTTTTTCAATGGCTCAAAGAGAGATCGGTCTCGCAAGCGGCGAGCCCCCCGTATCGAGAGGTTATCCGCCGAGCGTATATGCGGAAATGCCCAAACTCTTGGAGCGTGCAGGCCGCAGCGACAAAGGTTCCATTACGGGCCTTTATACCGTGCTGGTAGACGGCGACGACTTTAACGAACCCATTACCGATACCGCCAGATCCATTCTTGACGGGCACATTGTACTTAACCGTAAAATTGCGCAGAAAAATCATTATCCCGCCATCGACGTGCTGGCCAGCATTTCAAGATGCATGAGCCAGATAGTTCCCAAAGAACACAAGAAAAATGCGGGACAGTTTAAAAATCTCATGGCTACCTATGCCGATGCGGAAGACCTTATCAACATCGGTGCCTACAAGGCCGGCAGCAATGAAGAAATTGATCTGGCTATAGCCAAACACAAAGCGGTCAACGAATTCCTGCTTCAGGAAACCGACGAAAAACGTACCTACGAAGAAGCGGTTAACATGATAAAAGAAATCGTGACCACCTGATTTAAGAGGAATTAATTTTGGCAAGGTTTGTTTTCAGACTTCAAAGCGTACTTAATCTAAAAACGAGACTTGAGGAACTGCAAAGAAACTCTTTTGCGGCAGCCAAGAGGCGCGTTGATGAAGAAGAAGAGAAGCTCAATCACTTGTACGGAAGACTTTCTTTTTACGAAGAGAGAGGTCGCGGCATGCTGGTTGATTCTTTGCACGTGCGCGAAATTATCGACAACGAACATGCCATCTCCACGGTTAAAGAATTTATAGAAGAGCAGAAAATCGAGGTTCAAAAGGCCGAAGAACTTCTGGAAGTTGAAAGGCTTAAACTCGTGGAGGCCATCAAGGACCGTAAAACCTACGAAAGACTCAGGGAAAAGGCCTACGATGACTATGTGGAAGACGAAAAACGTGAAGAGGGCATAGTAAACGACGAGCACAACAGTTACGTTTACGGACTCATGAAGGAAGGATAAATGGCAGAGGAAAACACAGGGCGCGACAGCAAAGCCGAGAAAAAACAAATAGCGGACGAGAGAAAACGCTTAAAACAGGAAGAGAAGCAGCAAAAGAAAGAGATTAAAGCCCGCGCCAAGGAAATTGCCAAGCGTGAGGCCGCAATCGAGGACGAAGAAGAGAAGGGCAACGGTGTTTCTTCTTTTGTCGTTACCACTGTTATCGTAGTCATCTGGATAGCAATTTTCAGTCTGCTCATAAAGCTTGACGTGGGCGGTTTCGGCTCTGAGATTCTCACCCCTTTGTTAAAGGACGTTCCGGTGCTTAACCTTATTTTGCCCGGTGAACACGGCCCCACAGAGACCACCGAGGAAGGGGCTATCGAGGGCTACACTTCCTTAAGGGAAGCGGTTGACACCATTAAGTCTTTGGAACTTCAGCTTGAGCATGCCCAGACGGTCAATAACACCAATGCGGAAGAACTTACGTCCCTTAAAAAAGAAATCGAACGTTTACAGGAATTTGAGTTAAAGCAGGTTGAATTCCAGAGAATATACGACCAGTTCTATCAGGAAGTTGTCTATTCGGACAAGGCTCCCGATATAGAAGAGTACCGCAAATTCTATGAAAGCATGGACCCCGCCACTGCGGAAGCCATTTACAAGCAGGTTCTGTTAAAGCTTGAAGAGGAACAGGAGATTAAGGACTACGTTTCCATGTATTCCCAGATGAAGCCCAAGGCCGCAGCCAAAATCTTTGACGAACTTACAAAAGAAAATGCGCCTATGCTTTCAAAAATCTTAAAGCGTATGGACCCGGATGCCGCAGCCAAAATCCTTGCGGCCATGCAGGCAGCCAACGCAGCCACTCTTACAAAAATTATGTACCCGGACAGTTAAGTTTTTAAAATTTCGTCCGATATATATTTTGTGGGGCGCTGAGGATAGTATGCTCCATGATGTATATAAGAACCTTGACAACTTAAGAGAGGAGGAACCAAATGACCAGTACCAGCGTATTGGGTTCGTTAAATTCACAGGCAGTGAATCTTATGAACCTGACACAACCTACCTCCAAAAACATGGGTGCCGATTTTAAGGACATCATGAATCAGACCGGTTCAAAGGGACCCAAGCCCGAAGTAAAATCTGCTTCAGACTTAGGAAAGACCAAGAACTTAAAGAATGATTCACAGCCCGCGGATGAGAATTCCGTTGTTGCAAAAGAGGTAAAAAAATCGGACGGCACTGAAACAAAAGTTTCACCTGTAAAGGGTGAGCGAGAAGTTACGGAGGCGGAAGTCGATACCGTAAAAGAAGCCGTTTCATCAGCCATGGAGTCTTTGAAAGAAGAACTTGATGTGACAGACGATGAAATCCTTCAGGCACTTGAAAATCTGGGACTTAACCAGCTGGCTTTACTTGATGTCACAAAACTTCCCGAAATCGTTGCAGAGATTACAGGCTCTGAGGACAAGCTTTCCCTTATGACCGACGAAAATCTTTTCAAAAATCTCATGACGGTTGAAGACAAGGTGGCAAAAGCGGTTGACGTTGTTTTAAACGAAGACAAAATCGCTCCCGAAGAATTTTCAAAAGCCCTTGAAGAACTCGGCAGAAAAGAAATTCCCGCTGAAAAACCCGTAATGCCGCAGAATCCCGCAGTCGAGACAGAAGATGCAGACAAGCCCGCTACACTTGAGGACAAGATAAGCATTCGAATCGACAGAAGCGTTACAAAGGCAACGGTTAACACCGAAACCACAGGTCTCAATCAGACAGCTGAAGAAACAGAGTTTAAGCCGATTACAGCCGATTTAAGAAGATCCGGTTTCTTTGACAGAAACAGAGATCAGGGTCCTAAGGACAGTCCGATGAACTTCGTGCAGAACCTCTTAAACAAAGCGGTTGAAGCAATGAATGAAGCATCGGAAACAGTATCTTACTCAAGCTTCGATGTAAGAAACGTACTCGACCAGATTACGGAAGCGATTAAAGTAGACGTATCTCCCGAGACAAGCGAAATCAACTTACGACTTCATCCCGAATCACTGGGAACCGTAAGCGTAAAGGTTTCGGCCAATGACGAAGGTGTTCTTACAGCAAAATTCACGGCTCAGAACGAAAGCGTCAAAGCAATCATCGAAAGCCAGGCAATCGTGTTAAAAGAAACACTTGAAGCTAAAGGCGTTACCGTAGAAGCGGTTGAAGTAATGGTACAAAGCCATGAATTCGAGCGTAACTTAAGCGACCAGAGCAAGGGCGGCGAGAACACTTCCGATGACAGAAAGAAATCAAGAGGCATCAGAAGAATCGACCTTACCGAGGACGTAGCGGAGACGGAAACTCCCGAAGATACACTCGTAAGAGAAATGATGGCACAAAACGGAAACACCATTGATTACACAGCATAACAAGAGAGGACAGACATGGCAGAAAACAGTAATCTCGGAGCCATCGTAAAAGATGGTGTAATTCAAGACACAAGCGCATCGCAGCTTTCCCTCTCCAAAGACAAAAAAGCAGAAAAGTCAAACAGCCTTGACAAAGATGCTTTCTTACAGCTCCTGGTAGCTCAGATGAAGTATCAGGATCCCATGGAGCCTACGGACAACACCGCATACATTTCACAGCTGGCAACATTTTCACAGCTTGAAGAAATGCAGAACATGACAGCGGGTATGTCACTCCAGAGAGCAAGCGGTCTTGTGGGAGAAGAAGTAATATGCAAGGTTACCAACAAATCAACAGGTAACACAGAATACGCTCAGGGCATTGTTGATTACGTAGTATACGAAAACAACAAAGCATATGTTTCGGTTAATGATTCTCTTTATTCCGTAGACGATGTATATCAGGTTATGGAAAAAGGATATTCGGAAGCATACGAACTTGCCAGAAAGTTTGTTTCGGCAATTCAGTCATTGCCTGACGCGGATCATTTAACAGCAGAGTATGATGAAGCTCTTACGGTTCTCAGAGAAACCTACGACGCAATGAACGATTATCAGAGACAGTTTATTGACAGAGGTTTTGTGGAGCAGCTTGAAGCACTCGAAGCGAAAATGAGAACTCTTAAAGGTGAATAGGGGTAAAAACGAGGTGGAATATGGATATTCAAAAAAACAACTTCCTTTCCATCGAGCAGGTTAAGGATCAGTACCTTAATCAAAAGAAAACGGTTACAACACCGGTTACACCGAGTATTTCTTTTAACGACATACTCAAAGCCAAGTCTTTAGAGACGGCGGACAAAAGTGAACTTCGTTTTTCCAAACATGCGGCCAACCGCTTAATTGACAGAAACATTTCACTTTCCGACGAACAGAAACAAAGACTTACCGATGCAACCGTTAAAGCAGGTGAAAAGGGTATAAAGGAATCTTTGGTATTGATGGATTCTCTCGCATTTGTAGTGAACATTCCCAACAATACCGTAATAACCGCGTTAGATAAGTCGGAGACAGATCTTAACGTATTTACCAATATCGACGGAGCAGTAATAGTTTAGCCGGACCTTTTGGAGGCTAAAGCTTCTGACTGACAGATGAAGCTAAACTGCTATTTTTAGGAGGTCAATCACACTATGATGAGATCAATGTACTCTGGTGTATCGGGACTTAAGACTCACCAGACAAAAATGGACGTTATCGGTAACAATATCGCAAACGTTAACACTGTAGCTTATAAATCAAACTCAATCACTTTCAGTGAATTAATGTATCAGACCACTCAGAAGGCCAGCGGCGCCAGCGCTAAAACCGGTGGTACCAATGCCCGCCAGATAGGTCTCGGCGTTCGTTCCGGCGCTATCGGAACAGCCATCAGCTCACAGGGTGCTACCCAGACAACAGGTAACCCCTTCGACCTTTGTATTACAGGTAAATCCTTCTTTATCGTATCAGACGGATCCACCAATTACTTTACAAGAGCCGGCGCTTTCAACGTTGACGCAGTAGGTAACCTGGTTATGGCCAGCAACGGTTATCTTGTACAGGGCTGGGGACTTCAGAGCGAAGTAAGAACCGGTTCCGACGGTACCGACATCGTGGTACCCGTAGAAGGAAAACTGGATACGGAAAACCTCACTACTCTTAAGATCATGAGTGATGAAAATATGACAACAAGCCCCGAAGCTACCACAAAGGGCACTGTTGCAGGCGTTATCGACAGAAACGACCCTGAAATTGCCAAAGAAGCAGGACGTCTTATCAACTTTGCATTCTACGATAAGAGCGGTTACGCATGGACGGCAAAATTCACCGTACACGATACCGCGAATGTAGGTAAGTTCTATGTTCAGCTTGATGACATTGTTGACGTTAACGGTAAGAGCCTTACCTCCATTTATCCCGGAGCCAAGTTAAGCGAACTCGTTACTATCGATGACGGTTCCACATACGATGCTGAAGTTAACGATGCATACAAGATGCTTGACGGTTATGCTTTTGCAGGCGGAACATTCACAAACAGCACAGATACAGCTTTCAGCGCCAACTTCGGTTCAGCTGATGCAGACGGACATTATCAGTTGTCCAATCTTACCGATGATCAGAGAACACAGCTTTCCACCATCTTTGGTAAGAGCGTTGACGTAGCTTCCATTTCAGAAGGTTACATCGACGGCGAAGGTAACCTCGTAGTTACCAAGAAGGTTAACCTTGGCGTTAACTTAAACTACAGCACCAGCGACGGTGCATTTGAGGGTATCAACGGCGGCAAGAGCATTTCTCTTAAATTCGCTACCAACCCTACACTTGAGGGTGCAACCGAAGCCCTTGATGATTTCGATAACTTCTCAGACATCGAAATCGACTGGAGCGTAACCAACATGTTCAACAACAACGGAACCTCTTCTTTGGCAGCAAGATCCGGTGACTCAGACGGACTTGAAGCAGGAAGAAAGCCCGGTAAGATGACAGGTGTTACCATTCAGCAGAACGGTATGATTTATGCGGCTTACGATAACGGTGTTACAAGACTCCTGGGACAAATCGGCGTTGCGGAATTCCCCAACCCCGAAGGTCTTGAGAAATCAGGCGACAACCTTTACGTAGCAAGCCTTAACTCCGGTGAATTTACCGGCGCCGTTGACATCACAATGTCAGGCGGATACATGAGCACCGGCGTTCTTGAAATGAGTAACGTTGACCTCTCCGCGGAATTTACCGAAATGATTACCACACAGCGTGGTTTCCAGGCTAACTCACGTATCATCACAGTATCCGATACGATGCTTGAAGAACTTGTTAACCTGAAGAGATAATCTTAAATACAGGGGGAACTAAAAAGGATTTTAGTTCCCCTGATTTTGCTGTATAAAGATTTTTTTATTTTGGCGGAAAATATTTAGCAAAAAGACTGAATTTTTAATTATTTTGAAACACCCAGAGGTTATCATGATTAGTGTGACTAAGTTAAATGGGAGTATTTTGACAATTAACGAGGACTTTATTGAGACGGTGGAAGAGACTCCTGACACCGTTATAACCATGTCTACAGGCAGGCGAATTATTATAAAAGAAAGTAGACAAGAGGTTGTTAATTTAGTAAAATTATTTAGAAAGGAATTATTTGCTGAATAAGCAAAACGGAGGGGTAACCGTTAATGGATATAGCTACACTCATAGGTATGCTCGTGTGCTTCGGTCTGGTAATATTCGGTATTATCAGCGAAAAAACGGGATTCAATTTCGGCGCTATCAGTAACTTCATAGATTTGAACTCTGTTTACATCACCATCGGAGGAACCATCAGCTGTATGCTTATGTCCTGCGAGATGAAGGAGTTTGTCAACAATTTAAAGAGTTACACTCTTATTTTCAAAGTTCCCAAATTAAATACATCAGAAATGATTACAAAAATCATAGATTTATCCAACGTTGCACGTAAAGAAGGCTTGCTTTCTTTGGAAGAAGCGGCGGGTGATATTGACGACGCTTTTCTTAAGAAAGGAATTCTTTTGATAGTCGACGGTACGGACCCCGAACTCGTACGAGCCATCATGGAAACGGAGCTCTCCAGTATTGAGTCAAGACACAATAAGGTTATTACCTTCTGGGAGCAGTTCGCATCCATGGGTCCTGCGTGGGGTATGATCGGTACCCTTATCGGACTTGTTAACATGCTTTACAACATGTCTGATGCGGCATCCATCGGACCCGCTATGGCGGTTGCGCTGTTAACTACCATGTACGGTTCACTTATAGCCAACTGGATTTGTCTTCCCGCAACCTTCAAGATGAAGAAGAACAATGCGGCGGAGTCCATGATTAAAGAAATCATGATAGAAGGTCTTCTTTCCATACAGGCAGGTGAAAACCCCCGAGTTATCGAAGAGAAGCTTAAATCCTTCTTATCACCTCAGGCACGAGCTGCGGCAACGCCTGAATCCTCAGGAGAAGAATAATGGCAAGAAAGAAATCGGAAGCCGGCGGCGGCCCGGGTTCGCCGTGGCTTAGTACCTTCGCGGATCTGATGAACTTGCTTCTTTGCTTCTTCGTATTACTTTTTGCATCCTCAAGTGTCGACAAGGCGAAGTTTGATGAAATCGCAGCTTCGTTTCAAAGTACCTTCAGTATTTTCTCGGCAGGCAGCACGGCAATCGGTGACGGAGTTTTAATAAGCAACGGAGTCAGCCAGCTTAACGAACTTGACAAATACATAAATTCCACCGGTGCTATGGCGGAAAATGATGCCAATGCGGAACGTTTCGACGATTTGCAGAAAGAACTCGAAGACATCAACACCAAGAAACTGCAGGCGAGCGAAGAACTTGCGGAGCAGTTTGAGGAAGCGCTTGCGGAGAACAATATAGCCGACCATGTTGACGTGGACTTTAACAGCCAGTATGTGCAGCTTACTTTGAAGGGTGCCATTCTTTTTAAGCCCGGTTCCGCAGAACTTCTCGATACCGTTGAGCCTACCCTCAGAAAAGTAGGCATGATACTTGAACGTTACGCCAAATATGAGATAGAAATTGAAGGACACACCGACAATGTCCCTCAGTATTCCAAACAATACAAGAACAACGACGAATTAAGTGCGGCAAGAGCCATTTCCGTTTTCTATTTCCTTATGGACAATACGGCTTTAGACCCTTCACTTATCAAACACAGCGGACGCGGCGAATATTGTCCCATAGCCGACAATTCCACAGCGGAGGGACGTGACCGCAACCGAAGAGTCGAGATTAAGATTTATCATGAATTAAGCAATTATTAGAACAATAAAGAGGATGTGAAAGTATGAAGAAAAACCTGATTTCCATACTTATATTGGCCCTTATGGTGGTTAACCTGGTGCTTACGGCCATAATGATGTTTTCCGTTATGGGCACGGCCAAAAAAACGGGAGCGCTTGTCAGCAACATTGCAAGCGTGTTAAGTATCGAGCTTACTCCTTCGGCTGAGTCCGAGGAAGATACAACCGTCTCCATCGTTGATGCCGAGCACGTTGACACCGAAGAAATGCTCATAGCCTTAAAGAGCGACGACAGCGGCAAGACCCATTTCGTACAGGTTACCGCATCCGTTTACATGAACAAGAAGCATGAGGATTACGAAACCCTCGGCCCCGCAGTATCGGCCAATGTCAGCATTATTCAGGATGTAATGAACAAGGTATTTTCTCAGTACACCATAAGTGAAGCCCAGAACAATACCGAAGCCATTAAGGCCGAGATATTAAGACAGCTTCAGGAAACCTACGGTTCCACATTCATATACATGGTTACATTCAGCAAGATTATGTTCCAGTAAGGCTAAGCCTTAAAGCTACAAAATGAGGAGGTGAACTTCGTGGGTGAGGTATTATCTCAAAATGAGATAGACAGTCTGCTTGCAGCCTTAAGTACCGGTGAGCTGGATGTGGACGAGATGCAGGACAAAGGGGACA
>JAEEGK010030771.1_pt1 | contig 10617 bp, 6 predicted proteins | sample 8958771 | NCBI WGS metagenome assembly JAEEGK01 (sample SAMN16246547, study PRJNA631951) | gut metagenome | biome: gut microbiome; feature: rumen; material: SC-attached | host: Bos | place: Iran: Karaj | collected 2018-10 | reverse complement strand
CCCAATCCCCAATCCCCAATCCCCAATCCCCAATCCCCAATCCCCATTAAATTATTAGTTTTTTTATAAGTTGATCTTTATTTAATTTTTATAATTAAATTCATAAAGTTAACTTTATAATTTTGACATAAAAATTAATAAATTTTTCTAAAACAATTTTATCTTTAGTTTCAATATTTTGTACGTCTTCTTCATTTAAATATTCATTCAATCCATTATTTAAATAATTTTTTTCTTTATAATATTTAATTCTATTCCCAATGAAGGTAACAAAAGAAATATTATATTTTAAATTATCAACAATTTGAGTAAATTGTTCCAAATTTGAAGTTTCTTTTGGGGATATAATTTTCAAAAAAATAATATATTCTAATATATATTTAACAATATTCAGTTCTTTATAAATTTTATTTTTTTGTTGAGTGGTATATATGGATATACTATTTTCAAAAAATTTTATAAATAATTTTTCTAAATTTCCTTCTTTGATACATTTTTCAATAATTTTTTTTATAAATTCCAAATTTGTTTCATTATTATTATTATCATTAAAATCATTTTTTTCTTTATCATAAAAAGATTTAACATTAAAATTTTTAATGCAAATAATTTTATGTAAATCATCTTCATTTTTTCTATCATTATTATTATTATCATAACTATCACTATCTTCTTCACTTTCTTCATAATCATCAATAGAATCTCTTATAATTTCTTTCCCAACCATACCTTCCAATTTTTTCAATTTAATTTCTCTTTCAAGCTGAATTTTTTTCTTTTTTAATTTTAAACTCATCATTTTATTTTCAATACAATCAATTTTATTATTACTACTACATCCCATTAAAATATAATAAAAATAAAATTAAATTTAATTTTATTTAAATGTCATTAAACAACAGCACAAACAACAATAGCAATTCAAATAATAATAATATTAATAATTTAAACATTGAAATGAAAAACAAAATTCAAGAACAAGCAAAAAAATTATTAAATTTACGTGAATACATTCAAATATTAGAAAATAGATTATTATTATACAATCCAAATGAAAAATTTCCTATTGATAATAATAATAATGTTAATGTTAATAATATTAATAATAATAATATTAATGAATTATTAAATGTGATTCAAAATTTAGAATCAGAAAAAGAAGAAATTTTATCAGAATTAAAACATCAAATTATTATTAATGATGAAAATAAAAAGCAAATTGAAATTTTAAATAAAAATTTACAAAGCGAATTAATAAATTCTAATATGAAAATTCCGATTGATGTTTTAAATAAAAAATATTATAATAATAATAAAAATTATTCAAAAATTGTGAATGATTTATCAAATTTAAAAGAAAAAAATATTCAATTAGAAAATTTATCAAATAAAAATAAAGAAACAATAATAAATTTAAATAATGAAATTGAGAATTATAAAAATATTGAAAATGAATTTTTAAATCTTAAAAATAAACATGAAAATCTTATTAAAAATTATGAAAAAATTTCACAAGAAAATTCTTCTTTATCAGAAAGAAATGAAAAATTAAAAAATGATTTTAATAAAACAGAAATTATTAATAATGATTTAAATAATAAAATTAATGATTTTAATAATATTTTTGATGAATTAAATTATTATAAAATTGAATGTAATAAATTAAATGAAAATATTAAAAATTTAATTGATAAAATTTCAGAATTAAATAATAAAAATAAAAATTTAGAAGATGGAATTTTTAATTATGATAATTTATTATTTAATTATAATAATAATTTAAAAATTAATGAAAATTTAAATAAAGAAATTGATTATTTAAAAGAAGAAAATTGTTTATTAAAACAAAAATTAAATTGTTTAAATAAAATTCAAAATGAAAATAATTTTTTATTAGGAGAAAATTTAAATTTAAAAAAAAGATTAAATTTTTTTTCTGAAGAAATTGAAAAAAATGAATGTTTTTATATTACAAAAATTAATAATTTAAATAAAGAAAAAAATTTATTAGAAAAAATTTTAATTAAAAATGATAAAAATTCTAATAATAATATTTTATTATTAAATAAAGAAAAATTTTTAAATGAAAAAATTGATTTTTATACAAATTTTATTAATAAAATGTTAAATAATAATAATAATAATAATAATAATGAAATGAAAAATTTATTTAAAAATTTATTAAATTTAAAAGAAAAATCTTTCGAATTAAAATTAAATAAAAATAAAATCGAAAATGAAATTATTAATAATAATAATATTAATAACAATGATTTTAATAATAAATTAAAAGAAGAATATGAAAATAATAATAAAAATTTATCAGAAATTGAAAATAAAATTTTTAATATCGAAAATGAATTAAAAAAATTTAATTATTAATTTTTATTTAATTTTTTATTAATTTCTATTAATAAATTTAATATAAAATTTTTATTTAATATTAAACAAAACAAAATAAAACAAATTTTTTTAAATAAAATTTACAAATTATTTTTATATTTTTCATACAAATTTTTATCAACAAACAAATCAAATTTTATTTCAGTAGAAAATTTTAATTCTAATTTATTTAATTCAGAACATTTTAAACCAGAAACATTAGAATAAAATTTATTCGTATAAAAATAATCTTCATTGTATTTAATAGCAATTAATAAACTTGAAAAAAACAATCTATGAACATTAAATTCAGTTAAAATTATTTTATTCATTTTTAAATATCTATCTAAATAAATTAAACATATAATTAAAGTTGAATCATTTATATTCGTAAATTTTTTTATTCTTGCTAAATAATCACCAATTGAAATATTTGGAATTTTTTTTGATGTAAATAAACTTTTTTTCTGTGATTTTATTTTTTCTTTGTAATTTTTTTTTTCTTTGCTTTTAGTTATTATTTCTAATAAACTAAAAGAAATAATTTCAATTAAATTTGAATTTTCTGATGAATTTATTAATGAAGCTGCTGTTGTTGATTTTGATAATGTTAAATTCTCTTCATTTTCTTTATTTTTTTCTTTTTCGATTGAATTTATATTATTTAAAGGAGAATTATTATTATTTATATTAATTAATAATTTCGACATTAAAATTATTTTTTTTTTTAATATTTATTTATAAAAAAGTTTGAATAAATAATAAAATACAGTTTTTATTTATAAATAATATTTATAAAAAAAATTTATTTATTTTAATAAATTTAATATTATATTTTTATTATTATTATTATTATTATTATTAATTATAAATTGACTATTATTATTAAAAATTTCAGAAAAATCATCAAATTTTTTAATTTTATTGATTAATTCAATAGAATTTAATAAACTTTTATTTTTAATAAAATAATCTAAAATTTCATTATAATTTTTCATTTTTAATAACATATCAATTCCAATCAAACAAAAATTTTTTTGACTCAAAAAATATTTTGCTATTTCTAAATTTTCAGGAATAATAAAATTATTATTATTATTATTATCATTATTAATTAAATTAAAAATAAAATTTTGATTTTTAATTTTTTTAATAAAAATTAACATAATTTTATTATAATAAGGCAAAAATTCATTATTATTATTATCATTAAAAATTAACATATTTTTAAATTGAATTAAATAAATAATAATTTTTTCCCAAATTTTTTCATCAAAATTTTCATTTTCAAATTTTGTAAATAATTTATAAAAAATGTCTCTTTGAGTAATATTATTTTTTTTATGTTTTAAAATAATATCAAACGGATAAATTAAATTTTTACTTTCATCATTCAAATTATTATTATTATTATTATTAATTAAAAATAAATTTTTTGGATTATTATTTTTTATTATCGCAACTATTTCTTTAAATAAATTCAAAATTAAATTTGAATTTTCATCATTTTTTATTAAATTAAACAAACCTTTTATAAAAATTTCAGTTGAATTTTTACGATGAATAATATTATAATAAATTTCATATAAACTTAAAAATCTTTTATCTTTTTTATCATTATTTTCATTATTATTTTCATTATTTTCATCATCAAAATCATCATAATCATTATTTTTATATTTTTTATGTAAAACAAACGAAATTTTTTCATATTTATTCAAATCGAAAGTAACATTAAATAAATTATTTTCATAAACAATATTATTTTTATTTTTATTATTAAATTCTTCAAATCTTTCTTCAAAAACACTTCCATTCACAAAAAAATTTTTTTCATATTGAAAATCCACAAAACTTGAAATATTAATAATTTTCTTTTTGCTTTTTATATCAATCGCAACCAAACTTTTCAAAGCGAAATTATGCACAACAATTAAATTATCAACAACTTGAATCGCACTTAAATGACTATGTTTAGAATAGCTTAAAACACAAACTTCTTTAATTTCATTTAAATTATTAATAACATAAACAGAAATTAAATTCTTTTCATAATTTAAAATAATCAAATGCAAATTATCATATAAACATTCTAAAATAAATTGATTTTCGGTGTAACGATCGCGCGTAAAAAAAGTAGATAAAATTCTTTCTTTTTGTTGATAATCAATACTTTTATAACCAGAAAAAATTGAATAAGGAACTTTTATAGGGGCAATTGAAGAAAATGTTAAATTAATTGGAGAATTGTTATAAAATTTTGGCTTAGATAAATTATAAATATCGAATGTGTTGTCTGTTTTAGCACATAATAAAATATTAAATTGCGAGTTGAATGAAAAAGTTTTATATACAAAATGAGATGGTAAATGTTTGTTTACAATTTCGGTTATTTTAAATGTTGAAATGTCTATTGAACAAATTGATAAATTTGTTAAATATAATAAACAAAAATGAATTTCGTTGTTATTATTATTATTATTATAATTAAAATTGTTTTTGTTTATAAAAAACATTCCTATTAAAAAATGAAAATTTTTTTGTAAAATGTCAATTACTGTGTTGTTATTTAAATCTAATATTAAAATTTGTAATATTTTTTGTTTATTTTCATATAAAATTAACATATAATTTATGTTTTTATCTATTGTTAAAAGTTTAACTCGATTTTTTGGAAGATTAATATCAATATCTTTTTTTATATTAGTTGCAGATTTATTGAAAATTTTTATTCCTTTTTCATGAAATAAAATTGTTTTTTTTGAATACATGTCATAATAAAATAAACTATTTTTCATTGATTCATTTGTTTTAATAAATTTATCTTTTGGGTTTATTAATATGAAATTAAAAACACTTTCGTTCATTTTAATAATAATAATAATATTAATTAATTAATTTTTAATTTATTTGTTTAATATAAAATTATTTATCATTTCTTTTTTATCGTTTATTTTAATGTCTTTTTTTAGAATTTTTTTTAAATCTTTAATAAATTCTTCTTGATTAAAATTATCTTTATTTTTATAATTTAAAAATATATTAAAATTTTCTTTAGAATTTTCAATAACTTTATTTTCAAATTCAATGTAATCATTTTTAAATAAATTTCCAGCTTCAATATTAAAACTATCATTAATTTGAAAATAATCAGGATTTAAAAAAATATCTTTAATTTTATATAAAATTTGTAATATAAAATTTTTTCCTGCTTCCCAAGAATTAAATAAATATTTAATATCTAATTCGCCTGTGTTAAAATTAACAATTGGATGATAAACTTTAGAAATAAAAATAACATTTGGAATATTTGCTGGATAATCATTTGGAATTTTTATTTTAAATTTTATTATTGAATTTCTATAAATTCCATCTTTTAATATTAAAAATCCGTTCCAAATTTTTAAATCATTTTCATCTGGTAAAATGTACATTCCTAATGGACAAAATTTTTCTAAATATGAACTTTTTTTTGTATTGTTAATGTTTTATTTTACTATTCGATTAATAAACATTTTATTAATAAATCATCGTTTATGTTTGAATTCATTTTTAATAATTAATAATAAAAAAGAATAAAAATAAATGTTAAAAATTTTTTTATTTATTAATATTTTTTTTCATTAAAAATTTTTTTTCTTTTAAAATATAATTTTATTGTTGAAAAAAAAAATATTTATTTTAATTATTTAAAATATTTTTTAATAAAAAATCAAAAAAAAAATTAAGTAATTAATTTAAAAATAGTTTTTAATTATTTTTTATAAATTATTTTATTTAATTATTTTTTAATAATTAAAAAAATGTTATGATGTTTTAACTACATTATAAGTCAATTTCTTTTCAATTTCTTCATTAATATCAAACGTTAAATCAAACGATAATTGCGTATTTTGATATAATAAAATATCATTTAAATCTTCATCAATATAATTCATATCATAATCAAATATTTTATTAATATAATTTTGCCTTTCAATTTCAATTCTTTCTTGATTTCTTTTTTCTTCTTCAATTTTTCTCCTTTCTTGATTTCTTTTTTCTTCTTCAATTTTTCTCCTTTCTTGATTTCTTTTTTCTTCTTCCATTTTCAATTTATCTCTAATTTCCTTATTAATTTTTTCTTGTTTTAACAAAGCTTTTCCATTATTAGAAAATTTATCTCCACTAACGCCAATACTAAAAACATTATTGCAACAAACGTAATCTAATTCTTTATCATAATTTTCAGAATTAAAAGTAATTTTTCCAAAATTATAATAAGATTCTTCACATTTTCTACATTGAACTTTTACTTCTAAAGTTATGCTCCAACCTAAAGTAAAAAAACCAAAATTCGTAATATAAGTGTATTTAATATTAAAATGTTCACATAAATTATTAAAAATTTCGTATTGATTAAAAGAAAAAGAATATAAATGTAATTTGTGACTATTTTTGCATTTGCAACATTGTAAATAAATATAAATTGCCATTAAAAACTATTTAACTAAATTTGATTAAATATTTTTAATTTAATTTTTAATATGAATTTGGAATCGATTGAAACAAGAATAAAATTATTTAAAAAAATTAGAAAATTTGATGAAAAAGATTATTTATCGATTTTAGATGATTTTGATAAAGTTTATAATAATAAAAAAAATTCAATTTTTAATTTTCAAGATTTGAATTATATTTTAAATGAAAAAGAAAATTTTCGTTTGTATTTGATAGAAAATTTGTTTAGAATTGCAAATGAAAAAGCAAAAAATGAAGATTATGATAATTCACTTGAAGAAATAAAAAAATTAAATAAAATTATTAAAAATTCTGAAAATGAATATTTAAATAAAATTGAAAAATTAAATTCATTTTGTTTATTTAAAAAAAAGTTATTAGAAGGAAAAAAAATGATTGAAAATAAAGAATTTCAAAACGCAATTAAATATTATAAAAATTTAATTCAATTAACAAAAAATATAAAAGAAAAAGAAATTTATAAAATGAATTTAATATTAGCAAAAAATGAATTTATTCAATTTATTTTAAGTGAAAATGTTAATTTACTTCAACAAAAAAAATATGATGAAATTATTAAAAAATGTGAAGAAATTTTAAATGAATTTCAATATGAATCTAAATTAAAAAATATTATTAATGAAACAAAAAAATTATATAAAAAAACATTCGAAGAAAAAATCGAAGAAAATTTAAATAAAAATAAAATTTGTTTCAATGAAATTAAAAAATATAAATCTTTAATTGAAATGGAAAATACAAATGAAAATAAAATAAACGAATTCGAAGAAAAAATCAATCAAATTTTATCAGAAAATAATAAAAATAAAATTTCCCTTAAAAAAATCAATATTAATAATATAAATTCAAATTTAATTTCATTAGACACAGTAAATAAATATTTAGAACAAATAAAATATTTAAACGAAGGAAATTTATCAGAAAATTTAGAAAAAGACATTAAAAATCAAATAGAAAATTACAACAATGAAACAAATAAAAATCAAATTGACATTAAAGAATGGTTAAATACCAACAAAGAAAAAATAACAAACCCAAATTTTCGCGGAAATATTTTCGCAATATTTAACATAATAAACAAAAATATTATTGGTTATAACATTCGACCTATTCAATTAATTTCATTATTATTTTTAACAAAAAACGAGCCAAAATTAGGCGGAATTTTTTTACAAATAAACACAGGTGAAGGAAAATCATTAATAATTCAATTTTTAGCTGCGTATTTATCATTATTAAACAACAAAGTTGATATTATTTCAAGCAGCATAATTTTAGCTAATAGAGACGCAGAAAATGAAGATATTATTAAATTTTATAGTGAATTAAATTTAACTGTTGGATGCGCTTCAAAAGATGAATATGATAAAAATATTGTCTATGGTGACACTCAAGAATTTGAAGCGGGAATTTTAAGAGATGAATTTAAAAAAAAAAATATTAGAAATCATAGAACTTTTGATTGCGTTATTATTGATGAAGTTGATAGTATAAGTTTAGATAATATTATTACTATGACGCAATTAACTGAAAATTTTCCTGGTCGAAGTTCATTTTATTTTTTTTATTATCAAATTTTAATATGTTATTGTAATTTAATAGATGAAATAACAGAAAATGAAATTGATTTTTCAAATAATCAAGATGAATTTAAATTTTTTATAAAACAAAATATTTTAAATTCTTTTAAAGATAAAATTTTAGAAAAAGATGGAAAAACTTTAAAAGAAAATCTTCCAATAATTTACCCAAAATGTATGAAAAAATACATACAAAATTCATTAGAAACTTGGATAGAAAATGTAATTAAAGCACCAACAATGATAGAAAATATTAATTTTATAAAACAAAATAATAACATAATTCCAGTTGATTATTTACAAACAGGAGTGCTACAAAATAATATGATTTGGGAAGGTGGATTACAACAAAATTTACAAATAATTCATAATGCAAAAGGAACATATGAAAATGAAAATACAAATTTTTTATCGAATATATCTTTTTTTAAAAGATATAAAGGAAAAATTTTCGGTGTCACTGGCACATTCGGAGGAGAAAATTTTCAATATATACTAAAAGAGATATATAAAATTAATTTATATAAAATCCCACCTAATAAAACTTCACTTTTAGAAAATCATGGTGGAATTGTATGTACTAATGAAGAAGATTATATATATCAAATATTAAATAATATTAGTCAAATCTTATCTAAAAATCGTTCAGTTTTATTGATATGTAATTCTATTGCGAAAGGACAAGAATTTTATGATATTTTATATAAAAAATATTATAATAATGTTATGAAATATTTTACTGAAGATGATAAGGATACAATAGAGAAAATATTAGATGAAAATAAAATTATTGTCGCTACGAATTTGGCTGGAAGAGGAACGGATATTAAAATATCAGATAAATTAGAAAAAAATGGAGGTTTACATGTTTTAGTTTCGTTTTTGCCGTTAAATCAAAGAATCGAAGAACAAAATTATGGAAGAGCAGGAAGAAAAGGTCAAAGAGGTTCACATATATTAATTATTTTATATAAAAATGAATATGGAATATTTGATAATGATGAATTAATTATAGAAAATATAAAAAAAAAAAGAGATGAAAGAGAATTTGCTAATATTAATTCATTAATTGATAATGAAATGAAATTTATTCTACAAAAAGAAGAATTATTTAAAGATTTTTGTTATTTTATTAATAATGAATGTGAAAAATGTAATAATTTTCAAAGATCGAATATAGAAGAAAAATGGGGAATTATTTTAAAAGATTCGAATATAGAAACAATAAGAAAAAATTATGATAATTTAAAAAATGAAAATATAAAAGAAATTCAAAATAATTTAATTAAAATAAAATATATAATAAATAATTCAGATAATGAAAAAACTTTTGATACAAAAATTTTTAAATTAGAACCTGATTATAGTTGGGTAGCTAGAAAAAAATATTCATGTATTTTAGCAAAAGAAAAACAAAAAAAATCAATTGAAGAATTAAATACAGTAAAAAATATTATTGATACTTTCATTGGTGATTTAAGTTCTCAATCAACTTTAAATAAATTAACTTTCAGTTTTTTTAAAAAAAATATGGAATTAATTAAAGATGAAAACTTCAAAACAGAAATTGAACTTCAAAATGAAAATCGAAAAAATTTCTTAGAAATTATAAAAAAATTAATAGATGAAAACATAGAAACAATACAAAAATTTATAGATGAAGATAATAAAGAAAATACATTAGAATTAGATAAAATATTAATAATCGAAGAAATAATAAAAAAATACAATACAATAGACATAAATTATAAAAAAGATATAAAAATTTACATGGGAGAATTTGGATTCACATCATTTGAAGTATTAACAATAAAAAAAACAAAAAAATACATCGGAAATATTTTAATAATCACATTAGGAATTTTAGAATTTTGTGCAGGAACAGCTTTATTATATTATTCATCAAATCCAAAAAATTTTCAATTAGCTCGATTTTTAATTCGAGAAGGAATAAAAGATGTAATAACAGGAGTAAAAGCAACAATCAATGGCGAAGAAATTAGTTTAAAAAGTTATGCAATAGAAAAAGGAATTTCAATTGCATGTTTTGCATTAGAATTATTTACTGGAAATGTTTCAAATATTGACCAAAATTTTAGAAATAAATTACTTAGTGTTGTAAAAGGAGAATGTT
>JAEEGK010030770.1_pt1 | contig 10617 bp, 5 predicted proteins | sample 8958771 | NCBI WGS metagenome assembly JAEEGK01 (sample SAMN16246547, study PRJNA631951) | gut metagenome | biome: gut microbiome; feature: rumen; material: SC-attached | host: Bos | place: Iran: Karaj | collected 2018-10 | reverse complement strand
TAGCTATCAGGTTTGTATCGCTAAACTCTTTATGGTGGCATCCTATCACTATATATGGTTGGTACTGGTTACCGCTCAGATTAATGCCTACGGTAGCATACACAAAGTTGCCATCCACATATTTCCCAACATCAATCACAGCCACTCTACCCTGAGGCATAATAGCATAATGTCGGTGATAGGTTTTACCATTTCTAGGGTTGATAAAAGTTAGCTCCTTGCGTTTCAAGAAGTCGTTGACAATCACGGGTTTGAGAGTATCGGTACCATCTACGGGCACGACGTTCCCGAAAAGATCAGGCATGCTTTGTACATACCTGACGAAAAAGACTTTGAATTTCATTTTATCAGTCTCGGCTTTTATTAATTGGTTGTAAGATAGAATTTAATCACAGGCGGTATGAGTTATAAAACTTTCCGCCCAAAATAAAAAACGGAGATCTTATGTTATTATCATATCTTAGCCCTCCTATATAGTTTTAAAGGTTCAACATGTTAACTAACTCACACAAAAAAATAACCGTACACTTTGGTACAGAAAAAATCCACCGTTAAAGGACGATGGATCAGGACCTAATGTTTTCACAACGGAATAATCCTTATTGTGATTTGCTAAAAATTAGTGCTGCAAATATAGAGATTTTTCCAATAAACACCAAACTTTTCAGAAGAATTTTGTATTTTTGTGGCAGAAATAATTAAAAACTCAGAAATTATGAAAAGAATTCTTGGTCTTGATTTAGGTACAAATAGTATAGGATGGGCTGTTGTTGAGAAAGAAAACGGCAATGGTCACATCATCAAATCTGGTAGCAGAATAATCCCGATGGACGCTGCGACCTTAGGAGATTTTGCGAGCGGTAATACAAAATCTCAAACTGCAGAACGCACTTCGAAACGTACAGCCAGAAGAATGAGAGAGCGCTTTCTCCTTCGAAGAGAAAGACTTCATAGACTATTACACTTATTAGGATTCCTTCCCAAGCACTATGATGCAAGAATAGGTTGGGATTTAGATAATGACCGTATACATTATGGTGCATTTTTGGATGGTGAAGAGCCCAAAATTGCATGGCAAATGAATGAAGAAAAAAAATACGAGTTCGTATTTCTGTCTTCATTTGAGGAAATGCTTGAAGATTTCAAAAAGTATCACCCTGAGCTGACTGCAGATGACAAAAAAATTCCTTACGACTGGACTTTATATTATCTCCGCCAGAAAGCCCTTTCCAGCCCTATAAGCAAGGAAGAACTTGCATGGATTATTCTTAATTTCAATCAGAAGCGAGGTTACAATCAACAGCGAGATGAAGTATTAGAAGCTACTGACGACAAAAAAGAAGAGTATATGTGCCTAACCGTGAGGAGTGTCACACCAGATGAAGATACAAAGGGGAAAGACATATGGTACAATATCCGTTTTGAGAACAGCGATATTATTTATAGAAGAAAAAGCAAATACCCACTAAATTGGATCGGAAAGAAACGTAATATCATTGTAACCACCAAGCTCGATAAAGAAGGTAATCCAAAACTAAAGAAAGACGGGAGCATTGACTATAGTGTAAAATCACCTAATGAAGATGACTGGGCTTTGTTGAAGATTAAGACAGAGCAAGACCTTAAGGCGACTCATCAGACTGTTGGCCAGTATATATATGCCGCCCTATTGGCTAATCCGTCTGAAAAGATAAGGGGTGGACTTGTCAGAACCATTGAACGTGATTTCTATAAGGACGAGTTAGAGAAGATTCTTCAAAAACAAAGCGAATTCCATGCTGAGCTGAAAGACCGCAGCCTCTACGATCAATGTATCAACGAGCTATATCGTAATAATGAGTCCCATCGCAACAATATTGCAAAGAATGATTTCGTCTATTTAATATTAGAAGATGTATTGTTCTATCAGCGACCATTAAAAAGCAAAAAGTCGCTTATTGACGATTGTCCTTATGAAAGCCATCTGGGAATTGATAAGGAAACTGGCGAAATCTGTACTTATCCGATCAAGTGTATTGCCAAATCAAATCCATATTTCCAAGAATACCGTATATGGAAATTTCTGTCCGACTTACGGATAATTGCAAATACCAAAGAAATCAATGGTCATATCCACACAGATGTAGATATAACCAACGAACTTTTGCCCGACAATAACAGCTGGAGCCATTTATTTGCATGGCTAAACGACAAAGGCCATATCACGCAAAGCGAATTATTAACATATCTCGGCATCAAGAAGAAGGAACAGAGTAAGTTTAGATGGAACTATGTAGCAGACAAGCACTACCCCATGAACGCCACTCGCCATGCTATAATAAATAGGATGAAAGAAGGCGAGGTTTTGAGCAGAGAAATGGAACAGGCTATTTGGCACCTGCTTTATTCTACCACTTCAAAAGCAGAAATAGACAAATCCCTATCAACATCTAACAATTCAAAAGGGATATTCAATAAACTGATAGAGGCTGGTATTTCTGAGGAATCGATTGAAAAGATTAAAACTATCAAACTGCCTGATGAAGGCTATGGCGCTTATTCAGAGAAAGCAATAAAAAAACTATTACCATTTATGCGCTGTGGGGAGTTCTGGGATGAAGGCAATATGCATCCAGTAACCTTGGAACGTATTAAAGAGTTTCAAAAAGGTAATGGCTTGGAAGGTTTCTCAGAGAGAGTAAAACTGCTCATCTCAACGATGAGCAACACCCATTCCTATCAAAGATTGCCGGAATGGTTAGCTTGCTATGTTGTTTACGGAAAACATAGTGAGGCTAATGAAATCGTAAAATGGAAAACTCCTGAAGACATTAATATCTATCTAAACAACTTCAAACAACACTCACTTCGCAATCCAATTGTAGAGAGTGTTATCTTAGAAACATTACGTGTTGTGAGGGATATATGGAAGCGCTATGGTGACATAGACGAGATTCATATCGAGATGGGGCGTGATTTAAAGAATCCGAGTGACAAAAGAGCACAGATTACTCAGCGTACGCTCCAAAACGAAAATACTAACATTAGGATAAAAACACTTCTTGCTGAGTTCTTAGCAGAAGAATACAAGATAGATAATGTTCGTCCTCACTCTCCAAGCCAACAGGACTTGCTACGCATTTATGAAGAAGACGTACTTGCCCATAACGAGCCAGATGATGAGATTCAAGATATTATCAATAATCTTTCCAATCCCACTAAACAACCATCACGCAGTCAAGTACTTAGATACAAGTGTTGGCTAGACCAGAAGTATTGTTCTCCTTACACAGGACAACCAATACCACTTTCAAAGCTCTTTACTTCTGATTATGAGATAGAGCACATTATCCCGCAATCAAGATACTTTGATGATTCTTTTTCAAACAAAGTTATTTGCGAATTGGAAGTCAATAAACTTAAGGACAATCAACTGGGTTATGAGTTTATCAAACGGCATCACGGCCAGACGGTCCAGCTAGCATCTGGAAGAATGGTAAGAGTATTAGAAGTTGACCAGTACGAACGATTAATAAAAGACATTTTTGCTCATAGCAAAAGAAGAAAACTCTTGATGGATGACATTCCTGCTGAATTCATTCAAAGGCAACTTAACGATAGCCGCTATATTAGTAAGGTAGTGAAGGGCTTGCTGTCCAATATCGTCAGAACCACTGATGAAGATGGTAATCTTGAACGTGAGGCCATCTCGAAGAATGTCATTACTTGCAATGGTTCTGTCACTACACGTCTGAAACGCGATTGGGGATTAGGTGAAGTATGGAATGCCATCGTGCTCCCTCGTTTCCAACGACTGAACAAGATTACAGGCAGAGATTGCTTTACTGCTCTAAATTCTCATGGCCAAGAAATACCTGCTATGCCTTTGGAACTTCAAAAGGGGTTCAGCATCAAACGCATAGATCATCGTCACCATGCCCTTGATGCTATTGTAATTGCTTGCACCACAAGGGACCATGTAAACCTACTTAACAACGAGTCTGCCCTCCCCGAAAACCAAGCAAACAAGCATGCGCTTTCTCACAAGCTCCGTCGATGTGAGGAAATTGTTATCAATGGCAAAAAACGAACTGTATACAAAGAATTCATGATGCCATGGGGTGCATTCAAGTCAGACACATTCAATTCGCTTCAAGAAATTGTTGTAAGTTTCAAGCAGAATCTTCGTGTACTAACCCAAGCCACTAATCTTTATACAAAATACATGGATGGCGAGAAGAAACAACAGGTTCAGCATAGTTCCGACCATTTTGCCATTCGCAAGTCGCTGCATAAGGACACCGTATATGGACATGTTAATCTACAACGCATCACTACCGCTAAGCTGAAAGACGCACTCAAGAACGTGAATCGTATAGTGGACAAGCGACTTAAGAAGAAAATAAAGGAACTTATCAGCAAACATTATAACGAAAAACAACTATTAGTCTATTTTAAAGACTATGCCTACGAATGGAAGGGGTATGACTTTAACAAAGTAAAGGTTTTCTACTACACTGATGAGAAAGAAATGATGGTTGCCACTCGTTTCTGCAACGATCTTGTTAGCATTTTCAGTGGAAAGACAAAAAAACAGGATATTGAAAAGACCATCGAACAAATCACTGATACAGGTATACAGCGTATCCTCACAAACTATCTCAATGCAAATCTTGAGCAGACAGAATACGCTTTCTCAGCTGATGGATTGGAGAAAATGAATGAGAACATTGCTGCTTATAATAATGGTAAGCAGCACAAACCAATACTTAAGGTACGATTGTTTCAACCAAAAGGCAACAAGTTCCAAGTTGGACGAACTGGGAATAACAGCAAAAAATATGTTGTTGCAGATGCTGGTACGAACCTATTCTTTGCCGTTTATCAGGCTGCAGATGGAAATAGAAAATTTAAAACAATCCCGTTGGAAGAGGTGGTTGCAAGAATGAAGATGAAACTACATCCAGTTAATGATACTGACGAAGAAGGCAATAAACTTCTATTCTGTATTTCTCCTAATGATATGGTATATCTTCCAACACCTGACGAGCTCTCTGATGGGCATATTAATCAAGAGAATATTGACACAAATAGAGTTTATAGATTTGTGGATAGTAGTGGTACTACCGCGAACTTTGTTCCGTCAATAATTGCCAATGTCATCTATCACCTAAAGAAAGATCAGGCTGAGCTATTCTGTAAAGGCGATATAATTCAAGATGAATTAGGCAAGGGAAGTCCCCAATCTAAGAATCAGAAAGCAATTACAGGTGAAATGGTCAAAGACCTTTGTGCACCTCTCAAAGTAAGTCGAATTGGCGAAATTACATTCAAATGATAAAAAAGTAAAGGGGAGTTTTGCTATGGGTTGCAAAACTCTCCTTTCTTTCATAGACATTTTCCTTTTTCTAATTTACTTTGCAACTATCTCATTACCAGCAAGATACTCAATTCGTAATGTCTATGACAGTGCAAAGATACTAATTTTTTAGCAAATCACAACGGCAGTCCTTGCCGTCGAAACTCTTAAATAATGTCTGTGACAGTGCAAAGATACTAATTTTTTAGCAAATCACAACTGCATCGCTTTCGTAAGCACAACTTCGCCAATGTCTGTGACAGTGCAAAGATACTAATTTTTTAGCAAATCACAACTCCTAAAACGAATCCTAATGCTGGTTTGACAATGTCTGTGACAGTGCAAAGATACTAATTTTTTAGCAAATCACAACGGATCGTAGCACAGCCGCTCCATCTCCTGAATGTCTATGACAGTGCAAAGATTCTAATTTTTTAGCAAATCACAACGTTAGCGTCACGGTGCACCCAGTCGCCATTAATGTCTGTGACAGTGCAAAGATACTATTTTTTTAGCAAATCACAACAAAGTTGCCAGTGTTGGCCATGGGCATCAGAATGTCTGTGACAGTGCAAAGATACTAATTTTTTAGCAAATCACAACAGCGCGAACATAACACATCGGAGGTCACGCAATGTCTGTAACAGTGCAAAGATACTAATTTTTTAGCAAATCACAACTAGATACAAGCAACGGACGTATTACCAAGAATGTCTGTGACAGTGCAAAGATACTAATTTTTTAGCAAATCACAACATGTACCTTTTCCCTCATATGTTATTAATAATGTCTATGACACTGCAAAGATACTAATTTTTTAGCAAATCACAGCTTAGGGGTTAATAATCAATCAGCGGACGTTGATGTCTATGACACTGCAAAGATACTATTTTTTTAGCAAATCACAACCGGTTGTTCTCAGTGACACACCAGTGTTTATTTTCTATGCAGGTGCAAAGATGCTAAATTTTGACAAATCACAACCACTGACACCTAACGTCAATGTTCTTACATATGTCTATGGCACTGCAAAGATAATACAATTAGTTGTAAGCGCCAAAAGTTTCATGTGAAAACTTGTGTAACTTGCAAGGAAGTAGAGAATTATACCTACTTCAACTTACTGTACAATTCAAGCCCTTTGAGAGTTAATAGGTATTTCTGACGGGGATGGTGAGGCGAATTGGGATATAGCGGACATACATTACCGGCATCTATCGATGGTTTGAGATAGTACGATGTAAAGTGTTCGCGGTCATTCAATCCTACAGTAGCCATCAGTTCCTTCAATGACATTTGTTGTTCACCAATAGCCAGCACTACACGTTCAATATTAGGATTACTTGTCGGGTACTTGTCGGGTACTTGTCGGGTGTCTCCCGTCAAGTTGGGCTGTACACTCCACTCCTCGGTGGGATTAATATGCAGATAGCGATTACGCAAATCCCATTGTTCGTCAAGCAACAGGTTTCGGAAGAATCGCTCCAGATATACAGGCGAATAATCGATACCCTTTACGGCATTTTTATAATTGGCACGTACCAAAGCATTACGGAAGTACCACGAGTGATTGGCAAACATATCGTTATTTACCTTAAAGCCAATATGTCGCAGATACAGTATGGAAAACACAGCCGTGGTACGGGTATTACCCTCGCCAAAGGCATGAATCTGCCAAATACCCGATACAAAGCTGGCGATATGCGCTATCATTGCATCGTGCGAAATGCCTTTATAGCTAAACTTACGTTCCTGCTCTATATCATAATCCAATGCACGGCGCAAGTCCTCCCAATTCAGGTAGTTCACGGTATCGCCCTCAAGCACCCACTCTTTCTTGGTGATGTTATAATCGCGTACCTTGCCTGCATGCTTAAACACACCATCAAAAATCCTTCGATGTAGCGAAATGATACCATTAGAACTAAAATCGAATGATTTCGACGAGAGAATCTTGGTGATGTTAGCAGATACCTTGTCAGCTTCCTGCTTCTCATCGTCATCGGGCTCACGAACAGATTTCGACTGATAATAAGATTTAATCAACTCACGTGCCTGATCGATATCTATATCGCCCTCAATATGCTTGCGAGCCGTTTCTTTCAGATAGTCGGATGTCTTCAAGCCGTCAACAGCCTGAAGTCCGATAGCAGTCTGCCAATACTCAGCCTTTTCCCTTTTACCAGGCTCTCCTTGGCGGATATACTCATCAAAGTTTATGTACTTATTATCTTTAGTCATCACTTTACTTTTGGTACTGCAAAGATAGTAAAAATATTTATAACTACCAAAGGATTTTCGACAAAAACTTGCAAGGATTAAAAGAAATGCATTATCTAACGCCAACGTAACACTCCTTTTAGAACTAACAAGGAATTCTTGTAAGTTCCCTCTTTATCCTATTCTATATCTGAACAGTTGTTCGGAATTTCCGAACAACCACTTCTTTTCCTAAAGAATAACAATTTACTTCGAAGATAAACACAATTATTTGTAAGCACCAAAAGTTAAAACTGAAAAATGCCTAAAATATTTGGAGGACTGAGGAATACCTCTAATCAAGGGTACGTTTGAAACCCAACTAAATCCCTGCTATACCACACGCTGGAAAGATGTGATTAAACTGAAGTAGACCCACGCTGGTACAATGGTGCAATGGTGCAATAGTGCATTTACTATATTGAGTTATGAACCAAACTGCACCATCGTTCGTGGAGAGGAGCACACAAACATAGAGAATTGATTCTATATTATATTATATTATTATATATTATATATATTATAATATATATAATATATAAAGCAAAATATCATCCACACACCTTATCACTTGATTTTACAAAATGCACTATTGCACCATTGCACCATCGTGCCCTGTAAATAGGGAGATTTGAGCAGTACGGCAGAATCTGGCGGATTATTAACGAGATTTTTGTAAATGATGCCGAACTTTCTCTGGGATGGTAAGGCTGTATTATTATGATTGTGTATATAAGCAGCTTCATTTCTGTATTATTTCTTTACATTTTAACATTTCAGAAAAACGCAAGGAATAACTGTTAAAAAGCTTGGTTTGCATTATTTATTTTTATACCTTTGCAGTGCAATTAGGAAATAATGCACTGCGAGTGAAGGCTGCGGCTCAGCATAGCTCGAGCGAGCTCGGCTCTGCATTCGCCTTGCACTTCCCTTGCATCGTCAAAAAGAAACAAAGTGCACACGTGGATTGAGACACACAGAGAGTAATTAACAAGAGTATTAACCATTAAAATTAAAAGTATTAGAGTATGGCGAAGATTTTTTATGAAGTACGACAGAACAAGAACCAGAAGTCGCAAGTTTTTGGCAAGTGGTTTGCCCACAGCAAGAGTGTTGAAACCCTGAATACCCGCAAGCTGGCTAAGCACATCAGCGAGCACGGTAGCGTTTATACGCAGGATGTAGTGTTTGGTGTGCTGGAGAAGTTCCGCAGCTGCCTGGTGGAGATGCTGCTGGAGAGCAAGCGAGTGAAGATCGACGGGCTGGGCACCTTCTTCACTACCCTGGAGAATGAGCCCGGCGGTGCCGCTAAGAAGGAGGAGTTTAATGTGGGTAAGAACCTGAAGGCTCTCCACATCCGATTCATGCCTGAGCAGGAGCAGGAGATGAACATCTCGAGTCGCGAGTTCCTGAAGAAGGCCGAGTTTGTGAACGCTGAGAGTCTGCTGGGCAGCGACAGCGAGACCACCAACAGCAGTGGTGGTAGCAGCCAGAGCGGCAATACCGGCGGCAATACCGGTGGAAACACTGGTGGCAATACAGGTGGCAATACCGGCGGTGGCGGCAACACCCCTGGCAGCGGAGGTAGCGACATGAACTAGCGGAAGGAGGTGAGTTATGACAAAGAAAGAGACGATTAAGTTTATTATTCAGATGATTGCGAGCATCGCAACTGCGATTGTAACGGCACTGGGTGCAACCAGCTGCATGGGTGCCCTGTAGAAATGTAAACCCTCAGGTTTCAAAGCGAAGCCTGAGGGATTTTTTCTTCCTGTATAAATTATGTTAAAGCTTTCGAGGAATTGCATATCATTAAGAAATAATACTTATATTTGCACCGCAAAAAAGATTTTTTTATGGTTAAAGGTTTATGGTTGATTAATTTAATTTTTTAAGTGATATGAGGAGCCAACAGTGATGTTCGCTCCTCGTTTTATTTTTTGGAGGGTGAAATAATAAATGGGAACCATTGCTGGCTCCCATTTATTCTATTTATTTGTGATTAGTGGTATAATCGAGGGCGGCGCCGATGGCGGTGCAGTACTGCGAATACTTGGGGATGTGGAAACGGATGTTGTAAAGCGTTTCGAGGGCAGGGAACACCTCTTTACACTGGGGCAGCAGCGAGAGGTTGCCAATGAGCACAAAATCGCGTATATCGCTGCCTATAGAGGCGAGCCAGGCGGCTGAACCTATCGACTGCAGAACCATGTGGATCAGGCCTGCTGCAATATCCTCCTTAGAGGCATCGCTCTGGGCGTTGGCAAAGTTACTGGCAGTGGTATCCATGGTTAAGCCTGGCACAGGGATGGCGCTGATATCGCCAATCGTCAAGTCGATATTACGGATATTGCCATGCTTGGCCATGGTGGCCACCTGCTTGATATCGCTGGTGTTGAGCATAATGCGGGCCAAGCCGGCCAAGGTACCACCACCCACGCCAATACCGCCTATATGGCGCATATCGTTGCCATCGCAGCGTACAAACGAGGTACCAGTACCCATTGACACCACGATGGTGTGATCGAGCTTTGACTCGAAACGGGCGCCCAGACCATCGGCAACGAACTCCTGACTCTTGGCCGTGGGCAAGCCGTAGATGGGCTGATCGATATAAGCTGCACCTACGCCCGTGAGCATGACCTGATCGACATCCTGCAGATTGATATCATTATCGTGCAGATACTTGCCAAAGGCACCAAAAAGTGACGTGATAGGATCGGCTGCGGTGATGCTGATTGGAGCCGACACCTTGCCATTCTTGATTCCAACAATCTTTGTAGTTGAAATACCAACATCGATACCAATAACTATGCCCATAGGAAATGTAAAAATTCAAAAATGTAATAATTATAATTCAGTATATATACGAAAAAACCCGGCTGCATTACTGCAAGACCGGGCTAATGAAAGGAGGAGTGGTACCTCCAGGAATCGAACCGGGGACACACGGATTTTCAGTCCGATGCTCTACCAACTGAGCTAAGGCACCAACATTTCAAATTCGTTTTGCAAACATC
>JAEEGK010030762.1_pt1 | contig 10620 bp, 5 predicted proteins | sample 8958771 | NCBI WGS metagenome assembly JAEEGK01 (sample SAMN16246547, study PRJNA631951) | gut metagenome | biome: gut microbiome; feature: rumen; material: SC-attached | host: Bos | place: Iran: Karaj | collected 2018-10 | reverse complement strand
AACGTCAATAACGGCCTTCGCCAGCGGTTCAATGTCGCCGATAATGCGGGGACGGCCTTCGTTGAGAACGAGGATGACGGGCTTGCCTGTGGTGGCAAGAGCCTTCACCAGATCCTTTTGGTTGGCCGACAGGTTAAGGTCGTCGGTATTGCCGGGAGTCTCGCAGTAGCTGTTCTCACCCACGCAGCAAAAGATTACATCGACGGTACGGGCCACGTTCACGGCCTGCTGGATGCTTGCCACGATGTCGTGCTCCCACATTCCGTAGCGCTCGTCATAGACCACTCCCGGAACCCAGGTGACTTTGCCGGGAAAACGCTGGCTGAGGGCCTCCTGGAAAGTGTTGTACTGCGGCACGAAATTGTCGGCGCTTCCCTGCCAGGTGTAGCTCCAGCCGCCGTTCATCGCACGGAGGCTGTTGGCGTTGGGACCTGTGACAAGGATGCGCTCGTTGCCTTTGAGGGGAAGTATACCGCCCTCGTTCTTCAGCAGAACTTCAGACTCTACGGCAGCAGCATAAGATTCTTTGCCGAAGCGTTCACAGGCGAAGTCAGGATAGTCGTGATCCCAGGTGGGATTGTCGAAAAGACCAAGACGGACTTTGAGACGGAGGACACGGCGTACTGCATCATCTATACGCGACATAGGAATATCACCCGATTCGGCAAGATCCACTATCACATTCACGCACTCAGGGTCATAGGGATCCATAATCATATCGATGCCGGCATTGATGCCCAGAGCGACTGCTTCGTGCTTGTTTGCTGCGACGTGGTCCCGAGTGTAGAGGTTGTCGATGTCAGCCCAGTCAGTTACAAGCATACCGTCCCATCCAAGCTGCTCCTTGACCCAGCCGGTGAGGAGGGTCTTGTTGGCGTGAGTAGGGATGCCGTTGATGGATGCGGAATTGACCATCGCAGTGAGGGCGCCTGCCTGGAAACATTCCTTGAACGGGCGGAAGAATTTCTCGCGCAGGTCATTTTCCACGATATATGCAGGTGTACGGTCCTTGCCTGTGTGAGGCACTCCATAACCCATGAAATGCTTGATACTGACGGCGGCGTGCTCCAGGTCTATGTGGTTGGGGTCATCACCCTGGATAGCAAGAGTCTCTATTCGGGCCATTTCTCCCTGCAGGTAGGGGTCTTCGCCCCAGCTTTCCCACATACGCGGCCAGCGCGGGTCGCGGCCAAGGTCCATCACAGGCGAGAACACCCAGGGCACCTGGGCGGCGCGGGTCTCGTAGGCCTTGGCTTCTCCCATCATACGGGGATATTCGCGGTTGAAAGTCGCAGCCAGGTTGATCTCCTGCGGGTAGAGGGATCCTTCGATCAGGTAAGAGGCGCCGTGAATCATATCCAGTCCGTATATGCAGGGAATGCCGATCGCTTCCATAGATTTATCCTGGATCTGCTTTACCATCGCGGCAGTATGCTCGCGTGAATGTGCGGCGTCGTGCATCACGTTCAGAATCGAGCCGACCTTGTATTCTCCGATGACCTTGTCGAGCTTGGCAGGGTCGATAGCCTCGTGTGTGTCGTCTTCAAGGGCAGAAATGTTGATCTGGACCATCTGGCCGGCCTTCTCCTTGAGTGTCATACCCTTGAGTACTCTCTCGACCTTGGCCTCCACCTCCTTGTCGGTAGGGATCGCGGCTTGTTTTCCCGCATTGTCGGTACATGATATAGCCAGCAGCGCAGCTGCGGCGACTGACGCAAATCGTAATAGTGTTTTCATATTAGGTGTGGTTATTTCTTCTTGCCTGCACTGTCGCGCTTCTCGGGCTCATCTCCGCGGGATTTCTTATAGAGGAAGCGGCGGATCTTCTGGGTGGCAGTCTTCTCGAACGGCTCTTTCATAGCATTTACCTCGCTGATTTTCGAATTCTTGCCGACTGCCCTGTTCACGAAGTCCAGGACAGCTTTCTTGCGGGACTCAAGTTCTTCGAAGAACTTGTCCTCATTGGCCTGGTTCCAGTCCAGCACGTTGTCATCGAATTTCACGAGTGCCACAAGCTTGCCGTCGCGCTCCATCACGAGCGATTCGTTGACGCCCTCTATATCGTTGATGACTGTTTCAATCTCCTCAGGATAGATATTCTCGCCTGAAGGGCCGAGGATGGTGTTGTTCAGACGGCCTTTGATGAACACATATCCGTCCTTGTCTATATAGCCGACATCGTTGGTGTGGAACCAGCCCTGGTCGTCAAGCACCTGCTTGGTCCTTTCCGGATCCTTGTAGTAACCGAGCATAACGTTGTCACCGCGGCACACGATCTCACCTTCACCGGTGTTGGGATCCACATTGTCAAGACGGACCTCGACTCCCCAGGAAACCACACCTGTAGAGCCGACTTTCTTGCGTCTTTTCTCGATGACATTTGCCACAAGCGGAGCCGTCTCTGTCAGGCCGTAGCCGACTGCATAAGGGAAATGGCAATCCTTGAGGAACTGCTCCACAGTCGGATCGAGCTTGGAACCGCCAATGCCGAAGAAGCGCAGGCTGCCGCCGAAAGTCTTCTTCAGACGGCCGCCGATGAGCCAGTGCAGCAGGAACGGCAGTTTCTGGTCCATCCAGGTCAGCACGCGGCTGCCCTTGATGGTCGGAAGGATGCTTCCCTTGTACACCTTCTCTATCACAAGCGGAACCGAAAGAATGGTGGTCGGACGCACTTTCTTCATTGCCGGCAGCAGGATGGAAGGTGTAGGGGGTTTGGGAAGATAGTATGTGCAGGCCCCTACATAGAAGCTGTACATCGTACTCACGTTCATCTCATATGCGTGGGCAATCGGCAGAATGGACAGGAAACGGTCGTTCTTGTCGCTGGGCTGCGCCTTGTAGGATGCCCTGAGGTTGTGGCAGATGTTGCGGTGTGAGAGCATAACGCCTTTCGCATTGCCTGTGGTGCCGGAAGTATAGATGATGCAGGCAAGGTCGTCGGGATTAGGTTCCTTGACCCATCCGTCGCACTGGAATGCTTCATCATCCTTTTTTATGAACTCGAGTGTCTCGATGTCGATGACAAGTGTCATCTTGTCGAAACATTCCTGGCTGAGTTTGTGTCTCAACCTTTGCGAAATGAATATGACTTTGCTCTCTGAATGGTTCAGGATATTGGTGACTTCGTTCTCGGAACTGTCGGGCAGGATGGGAATCGACACGCGGCCGAAAGCAGTCGTTGCAAAGAATGCCAGGGTCCAGTGGGGCATGCTCTGCGACAGGATGGCTACCTTGTCGCCAGCCTTGATGCCGAAGCGGGACATACGCTGCGACAGCTGGTCACAGGCGTGACGGAAACTGCCGTATGTGTAGGCCTGTGTTCCGTCGACGAACTGGCTGGCTGGCCTTTTTACATATTTTGTGGTTGAATATTCGTATACGCGTTGAAGTGTCGTATTGTTGACCTCGCGGAAGCGGTTTCTGGTCTTATAAGGAGACTTCATGGGTTTAGTGGTTTTAGCGGCGGTAAAGGTAACTCTTTGGAGCAAAAAAATAAAATAACTGGCCTCAGCCGGCTTACTTGTGATAAATCCAGTCAGGATATGACAGGCTGTTGATGCGGGACGAAATGGTATTGGCCTGTTTCGCGACATAGTTGCCAGGCTTCACGGGAGAGCGTTTGAGCGGAGACGGAAGACAGGCTGCTATAAGACAGGCCTGACGGCGGTTTATTTCAAGGGCGGACTTGTTCCAGTACTGGCTGGCAGCCGCCTGGACTCCGTATATTCCCTTGCCCATCTCGGCGACGTTCAAGTATACCTCGAGAATACGTTCCTTGCCCCACAGCCATTCTATCAAAAAGGTAAAATATGTCTCAAAGCCTTTGCGGACGAAATCGCGGCGGTGAGTGCAGAAGACATTCTTGGCCGTCTGCTGCGAGATGGAACTCCCTCCCCTGTTGGCCTTCCCGGCCTTCCGGTCCTGTGCGGCCTGCCTTATGGCCTTGCGGTCGAAACCGTCGTGGTCGAAGAACAGGTTGTCCTCGGAGGCTATGACGGCACGGGCCATATCCGAGGAGATTTTGTCATAAGACACCCACTTGTAGCGGGTCTTGAAGTCTTTGTCGGCACGGTATTCAATGGCCCGCTGCACCATCAGCGGAGTTGCCACAGGAGGTATCCATTTGAGCAGCAGCACCCACAGGAAGGTAAGCAGGAGAAAAGCCACCGGTATCTTTACCAGCAACAGCACTAGGAATCTTCTCAGGAGGCTCTTCTTTTTCACTTTTTTCACGCCGCAAAGTTATCTTTTTTTTTGTGGTATCTTTGCGGCCGATGAAAGCATTCAAAATCATATTCCTCTGTCACGGGAACATCTGCCGCAGCCCGATGGCCGAATGGGTCTTCAGGCATCTTGCCGAAGAGGCGGGAACGGCCGGCCGTTTCGAGATTTCCTCGGCAGCCGTTTCATACGAAGAGGAAGGCAACGGGATGTATCCCCCGGCCCGCCGCAAACTTTACGAAAAGGGCATTCCTTTCGGCAGCCACAGCGCCCACCGCATCACCCGCAGGGAATTTGACGAAGCGGACCTTGTCATCATTATGGACCGCTCGAACCGCCGGATGCTGGAATACATCGTAGGTGACGATAACTCAGGCAAGGTCCATATGATGCTGGAATATGCCGGACTGAACCGCGACGTGGCCGACCCGTGGTATACCGGAGATTTCGAAAAGGCCTACAATGATATCCTTATGGGATGCCGTGGTCTTCTTGAAACACTGAGCGCAAAAATTGATTAAATTTGTATTTATTAGATCTACTAAATACTACGATTATGACTGTTCGCAAATTTGCGGCACTTTGTGCCCTTTCGCTGCTTTGCAGCATCGCTGCCTGCTCTCAGGCTCCGGCTCCCGGCGACCTTATTGACAAAACTGCCTTCGACACTGAGATCGACGGCAAACCGGTTTCACTGTATACCATCACCAACGGCCGCATTACCGCCCAGGTGACAAACTATGCAGGCTATATCGTAGGCATTTATACTCCTGACAAGGACGGCAACTACACCAACATAGTAAGCCACAACGACAGCATCCAACTGTATACGAGAGGCTTCAGCCGCAACCCGCTCGGAGCCGCTCTCGGCCGATATGCCAACCGCATCGGCAATGCCTCTTTCACCCTCGACGGAGTGAAGTATGAGCTGACAAAAAACAATGGCGCCCACACACTCCACGGAGGTACGAAGGGATTCGACCATACTGTATGGGATGTTGAAAAAGTCACAAGAAATTCAGTGGTGATGAGCTGTGTCCTTCCAGACGGAACCGACGGGTTCCCCGGCACACTGAAGACCACTCTCACCTTCTCGATCACTCCGGACGATGGCGTGTCTGTCTCCTATGAGGCCACCACCGACAAGCCGACCGTCTGCAACCTGTCTCACCACGTTTATTTCAACCTCGACGGTTTTCCTGCCGAGAGCGTCAACGACCACGTGGTTTCAATCAATGCAGACAACATTACGGAAGTCGATGCTACACTCATCCCTACAGGAAAGTTCGTGCCCGTGGCTGGCACTGCCTTCGACCTCCGTCAGCCCACAAGGATCGGAGACCGCCAGTTCACTATGCCGAGAGGCGCTTTCGTTCCCGGCCAGCCTATGCCCGAAGTTCCCGAAGGCAAGGTCCGCAGCTATGACAACAACTTCTGCCTGAACCACTCAGCGGCAGGAAAGCTTGAACCGGTAGCAACAGCTTATTCACCCAATTCAGGCCGATTTATGGAAGTCCTTAACAACCAGCCCGGGCTGCAGCTCTACACCGGCGGCCGCACAGCTTTCGCAATGGAGTCACAGCTCTATCCTGACTGTCCCAACCAGCCCGATTTCCCTTCATCAGTCCTCCGTCCCGGCGAAACTTACAGGCATACGGTGGTGTACAAGTTCTCTGTGAAATAAACTATTCTACCGCAGCATTACAATAAGTGCCGTCCATCAGGACGGCACTTATTGTTTTATCCTTTTCTTTATTGCCAAATAATCTCTAACTTTATATTCATATTACTCTTATTCCGAGTTTTTATGAAGAGATTATTGCTTTCATTATTCGCTGCTTTTGCTGCAACTTCTCTGTTGCATGCAGCCGACGTCAAGGTCAAAGTAACCTATTACTCCCCCGAAATCGTCCGCATAGAGAAGAGTGCAGGCGCTTTCCACCGCACCAACAGCGTCTCTGTCATAATGGAGCCTCAGGGTACTCCCGCCAAGCCCAAGGTGAAGGTCAGCGTGGCCAAGGACGGAACCGTCACCTTCACTGACGCCAAGGGCCGCAAGCTCCTCACCGAGGGTTCTTCAAGCGTAGAGGCAATTACTGAGGGAGTAGACAAAGGCTTCTGGGTAGTGTCGCAGGAATTCAAATTGGACAAGGACGAGCCGATCTATGGCCTTGGAATGCTGCAGAACGGCAAGATGAACCTGCGTGGCGAGAACCGCAGGATGATCCAGTCCAACACGGAAGACTATACCAACTTCTTCCAGTCCATTAAAGGCTACGGCATTTTCTGGGACAACTATTCCCCCACTACGATCGCCGATGACGGCTCTGCCGTGAAACTCACCTCCGAAGTCGGAGATGAAATAGACTACTACTTCATCTACGGTGGCAATGCCGACGGCGTGATTGCCGGCATCCGCCAGCTTACCGGAGAGGTACCGATGCTGCCTCTGTGGACCTACGGTTTCCACCAGAGCCGCGAGCGCTACAAGACCGGCAAGGAACTGACCGACGTGGTGAAAGGCTACCGAGATGCCAAGGTTCCTCTCGACGGCATCATCCAGGACTGGCAGTACTGGGGCAACAACTACCTCTGGAATGCAATGGAATTCCTCAACGAGGATTTCCCGAATCCGAAGGAATGGGTGGAGGAAGTCCACAATATGGGAGCCCATATGTCGATATCCATCTGGCAGTCATTCGGTCCGCAGACCAAACCCTATAGGGAGCTAAAGGAGAAAGGCCTTCTGTTCGACTTCATCACCTGGCCTATGAGCGGCATATCGCACATCTGGCCTCCGCGCAGGGACTATCCTTCAGGAGTGGTCTGCTACGACGCCTACAGCCCGGAAGCCCGCGACATATACTGGAACAACCTCAAGCGCCTCTGGGACCTCGACATCGACGCCTGGTGGATGGACAGCACCGATCCCGACCACACCTACCGCGAGGGAGACTTCGACCAGATGAGCGCTATGGGCTCGTTCAGAAGCGTCCGCAACATCTACCCGCTGATGTGCGTAGAGGGTGTATATGACCACCAGCGTGCCGTCAGCAATGACAAGAGGGTCTTCATCCTCACCCGTTCGTTCTTTATGGGACAGCAGCGCACCGGAGCCAACACCTGGTCGGGAGATACCCAGTCTACTTGGGACGATTTCCGTCATCAGATTCCGCTCTGCCTCAACTATACCCTCACCGGTGCTCCTCAGGTCAACTCAGACATCGGCGGCTTCTTCCCCAGCGGCTACAACAAGCCCGGACAGACACAGACCTGCTCTACCAACCCCCTCTTCCAGGAGCTATACGTGCGCTGGTTGCAATTCGGCCTCTTCAACCCGATGATGCGCAGTCACGGCGAATCTTCACGCCGCGAGATATGGGAGTTCGGCAAGAAAGGCGAACCTGTCTATGACGCCATCGAGAAAGCCATTCGGATGAGGTATAAACTTCTCCCCTACATCTACAGTACAGCCTGGCAGGTAACATCCAACCACGACAGCTTTATGAGGGCACTCATAATGGACTTCGCAGCCGACAAGAACGTATGGGACATTCCCGACGAGTTTATGTTCGGCCGCTCGCTACTCGTTGCACCTGTTACCCACGCCCTCTTCACCTCAACTGAAGAGCGCAAATGGAGCGAAGAAACCGTCAACTGGACGAAACCTGCATATACCGAAGTATATCTTCCCGCCGGCGCCGACTGGTATGAATGGCACAGCGGCAAACTTCTCAAGGGCGGACAGACCGTCACTGCAGCGGCCCCGATCGACAGATGTCCTCTCTATGTCAAGGCAGGAAGCATCATTCCTCTCGGTCCTGATGTGCAATATGCCAAGGAGAAACCGTGGAACGACCTTGAAGTCCGCATCTACGGAGGGGCTAACGCCGATTTCACCTTCTATGACGACGAAGGAGACAACTACAACTACGAGAATGGAAGGTACTGCACCATCGACTTCAAGCTTCGCGGCCGCACCCTCACCATTGGCCGTCGCAACGGCAGTTATTCTGGAATGCCCGCCTTCCGCAAGTTCCGTCTGGTATATACCGACGGCAAGCGTACCGTCACCAGGAACGTGGAGTACTCCGGAACTGCAGTGACCATAAACTTTTAGACTGACCAACTGTTCAATACTTAACTAAAACCTTTTTTTATGAAAAAATTCTTGTTTGCTATCTGTGCATTTGCAATGTGCGTTCCTGCACTTGCACAGTTTGGACAAAGGGCCCCTCAGCCGATTACAAACGGTATGAAGGACACCTACAAAGATTACTTCATGATTGGTGTTGCCGTCAATCAGCGCAACATTTCAGACGCTGATCAGATTGCCCTCATCAAGAGGGAGTTCAACAGCATCACTGCCGAGAACGACATGAAACCCCAGCCCACTGAGCCCCGAAAGGGTGAATTCAACTGGGAGAATGCCGACAAGATTGCCAATTTCTGCCGTCAGAACGGAATCAAACTCCGCGGTCACTGCCTTATGTGGCATTCACAGGTCGGCACCTGGATCTATCAGGACGAGAAAGGCAACCTTCTTCCCAAGGAAGAGTTCTATGCCAACATGAAACATCACATCCAGGCAGTCGTAAACCGTTACAAAGACGTGGTTTATGCCTGGGACGTAGTCAATGAGGCTGTAGCCGACAGCCCGGTAAGGCCCGGACAGCCTGAACTCCGCAATTCTCCGATGTATCAGATTGCAGGTGAGGAATTTATCTACAAGGCATTCGAGTATGCTCACGAGGCAGACCCCAACGCCCTCCTTTTCTACAATGACTACAACGAGTGCGACCCCGGCAAGAGCGACCGTATCGCAGGCCTCATCACCAGGATGAAAGCAGCAGGCGTTCCTGTTCACGGCATCGGAATGCAGGGCCACTACAACATCTACAGCCCGAGCGCTGCCGAGATAGAAGCCGCTGTTGAGAAATATGCTGCAATAGTAGACCATATCCACGTCACAGAGCTCGACATCCGCGTCAATACTGACCAGGGCGGTGCCCTCCGTTTCAATCAGGGTCAGGCCCGCCAGGTAGCAAGTTGGGAGCAGAGCCTGCAGCAGGACCAGTATGAGAACCTGTTCAGAATCATGCGCAAACACGCCGACAAAGTTGACTGCGTTACTTTCTGGAACCTTTCAGACCGCGACTCTTGGCTCGGTGCCAACAACTCGCCCCTCCTCTTCGATGCCAACTATCAGCCGAAGATGGCTATGTACAATGCCGTCAAGAACTTCGATCCCGCTCAGGACAAAGTCGTCATCAAGGAAGACTTCGTGCCTTCAACCAAGAACCAGCCTGGCCAGCTCTATCCGATGGTCAACTCGCAGCGCTACATCCGCTACCGCATCGACGCCCCGAAGGCTACTTCAGTCATCGCTGGCAGCACCGTCCTTCACAAAGACGCTGACGGCTTCTGGACAGGAACCAGCAAGACTCCCGCCGACGAAGGATTCCACTACTATCACCTGACTATCGACGGCGGCACTTTCAATGACCCCGGAACCCTCAACTATTACGGTTCAACCCGTTGGGAGAGCGGCGTCGAGGTTCCCGCTCACGACCAGGCCTTCTACACCGAGAGGAATGTTCCCCACGGAAATGTTCAGGAAATCCTCTTCTGGTCAAAGAGCACAAACCAGCTCCGCCGCGCATTCGTATACACGCCTCCAACTTACGACTCAAGCAAGAAGACCAGATATCCTGTTCTTTATCTCCAGCACGGCTGGGGTGAGAACGAGTATGCCTGGTCTAACCAGGGCCACGCCAACATCATTATGGACAACCTGATCGCCGACGGAAAGATCCAGCCGTTCATCGTCGTGATGACCTACGGTATGACCAATGAAGGCTTCCGTCCCGGCGGCGCCGCTCCGGCAGGTCCGACTGCTCCCATCGCTACGGCAACAGGTGCTCCCACTGCAGTTCCTCCTACCCGTCCTGCTGTTGCTGCCCCTGCAGCTCCTGCAGCAGGTCAACGTGCCGGTGGTATGGGTATGATGATGAACAACGGCTTCGAGACCGTTCTCGTCGACGAACTCATCCCCTACATCGACTCCCATTTCCGCACCAAGGCTGACAAGGCTCACCGCGCAATGGCAGGTCTGTCAATGGGTGGTATGGAAACCCACACCATCACCCTCGCCCGTCCCGAAGTATTCGGATACTACGGTCTGCTCAGCGGCGGCACCTACACTCCGGAAGAACTCAAGGGTATCAAAGACATCAAGGGTATCTTCCTGGGTTGCGGCAGCAAAGAGGGTCCTGACAACATCAGAAACGCTGCAGCAGCTCTCCAGGCTGCCGGTTACAATGCCAAGGGTTACGTTTCTGAAGGCACTGCCCACGAGTTCCAGACTTGGAGAAGGTGCCTGTACGAGATGGCTCCGAT
>JAEEGK010030760.1_pt1 | contig 10621 bp, 17 predicted proteins | sample 8958771 | NCBI WGS metagenome assembly JAEEGK01 (sample SAMN16246547, study PRJNA631951) | gut metagenome | biome: gut microbiome; feature: rumen; material: SC-attached | host: Bos | place: Iran: Karaj | collected 2018-10 | reverse complement strand
CACCAAAGAACGGCTCGCAGTAAACCTTGTGCTCGGGTATCATTTCAATAATAGCCGATGCCAGTTTCTGTTTGCCGCCGTAATATGTGATTGGCGATTTCATCTGTGATAGCTCTTATATGGATACTTAGCCACCTTCGGATATTTGTTCTCACGACGGTATGCAGGCGTTTGGTTTTCCATCTCGCACCACGCCTCTGCACGTTCTTTGGTCATGGGGCCTTTTATGGCTTTCCTCACTCCGTTAACAGTAGCGACCACGCAATACTCTTGTTCACGTTCTTTGTACCCGTCTTCACACTCCTCGCTGCGGCCAGGCCTTTTTTTACCGAGCCAGTAGCACCAGCCAATGCCTGGTCCATACGCGTTATGTTCTTTGTAGTAGCCGCATGTCTTGCACTTGCGGCGCATTACTGTAGATTTCATAGTTCGTCAAATTGTTTTTGAAGTTTGGCAATCTTTTCTTTATTGCGTTTCAGTTGCTCCTCTATCGCCTGTTTGGCGATGTCATCATCAAAGCCATCCAAAATAGGCGCATGGCAGTTTAGCCGTTCCCTAAGAAACCTTGAACTATACCCAATTAGCTGTATCGAGGTCTCTATAGCGTCGGCTTTTCTTTTCTGTTCCTGTGTCATTTTCAACCTCCTTTCAATAGTTCTGGGTTGTCGTAGATGTTGCCGACAACCTCAAGACACTTGAGCCTTACAAAGTCTTGCAGATATATGTATTCACCTTGCAAACGATAATTGACAACAAAGGCTCCATTGTTAAAGCAAATAGTGGAATGAACAAATTGGCCAGTTTCAACCAAATCGCCAAAAATAGGGTCTTTCCAAGGATGACTCACAATGTCACCCTCGTAGATTTCCTTGCCGTTCTTGTCATACAAGCCAGTGAACTGGCCGATTGTTTCTGGGTCAACAACATAGACACCAACGGTATCTTTCCAAGGCAATACAGCCTGGCCTATACAAAGGAAATCAGAAGGTGGTGTGATACCATGCTTGTACAGGTACCCGTATAACCATTCACCTGATAGTGACTTTCCTCTGAATTTAATCGTTCTCATTGTTCGCCTCCTTTCTTGATTAAGTTGTTTTCTAACAGCCAGCAGACCATTTCGTAGGCTGCGGTAATAGGGTCGCTATCTTCATAGCCAACCCACCCTGTTGCGTCAGCGCAATCAATCTCGTAGTAGATTTCATGGGCATCATTACGCATCTTATTCAGTTCTGTTCCTAATGGCAGAACCCTAAGCAATGCGGAGAGTGACCATGCCGGCAGAAAACTCTCGCCTTTCGGCCTTTCGCCGATTTCAACTTTAATGCTATACTTGCCGTCTGAAAACAAGAGATAAGTCATATCGGCGCTTTCGGGGTCCAAGCCCAACTCAATCAACTTGCGTGATTGCTCGATTGTTGTCGCGACGTTACTCATCTCAACCTCCTTTCTTGAGTCTTGTTACTGGATCGTTATTCTTAAACACTGTCATGAGAATGATAAAGATGTCCTCATCGATAATCCATGTGGTTTGGCCTTCGTCACGAACCAGGTGCACACTATCAGCACGAAAGAAATCCATTGCGCCGACCAGCTTCTGAACATCTCGAACCAGAAGAATGGCGTTGCCAACTTCTATCTTTGCTTTTGGGTCGGGAATAGTCCGGCCAGTCTCTTTATACACTGCTTTTGCAAAAATGCCTCTGCCGTCACAAACGGGGCACACAGCTTCCATTTGATGTACCTTCAAACCTCCGTCCGTGTATTCCCACATAACCTCACCAGTGCCATCGCATTCTTCACATTCTTCGGCGGGATGCACTTCAATCTGTTCTTTGATTTTCGGTACCGATGCGAGCGTTTCCGCCAGCATGGACATCGTTACGGTCAAATCACAGGTGCGCTTGGCAAAGCCAACAGGCTCTCCAAGTTTTAATTTCGGATAGTCGCCTGACAAACGGTGAGGATCGACCGAGATCAATACATGCCCGTCGGTCGCCCATACTTGACCGTTCCTTTCGTTGAGAAAAGGATGTCTATATTGCTCACAACCCGGATAGTTCGGGTTGCTGAATGTCGCAAGCAGTTCAGCTTCGTTTTTGAAATGGAATTTACTCATTGCTATTCGTTTTTGATTTCTTCGATGTTATACCATTCCACGTCGTTCCCTTCGAGGCCGAAGTGGTCTTTCACGTCGTCGATGTCGAAAGGACCGTGCAACTCGGTGTGGATAGGAAGCTCACAGGAAACTTCCTTGGCGGTGACCCTCCATTTGCGAAACGGCTTGCTCTTCGGCTTTTCACGGTGTTCCGTTTCGGGAACATCTGCGATTTTCTCTAAACTGTCAATTTGGTATGACCGAAAACTGCGATCTCTCTCGTGGATATTGGCTGCAAGCAATTTTGATGCAGCAACAACTTTTTGGAGGTTGAACTCCTTTGTTGGGACAGAGTCTTTTGACATGTATTTTAGCGACTCAAATTCCTCATCGCTGACTGTCATTTCCGCATCAACGATATACTTAACCGTGACTTTGATTTTTATTTCTTTCATAATTCTCCTCCTTCCATTTATATATCAGTTGGGTCTGGGTCAAAATGCCGACATGCGGTATCATTGACCTTGATTGTTTTGTAACCGCTATTGCTGTGTTTACTCGGCTGAAGGTCGCAACACTGCACAACCTTTCTGCTATACGCATTCAGCGAAAAACGCATTCGATGTCTGCAATATCTACAAGTCTGCTTGCTCATTGCTCAATATCTTTTTGATTTGTTCGTATTGCTCATCAGTTAAGACTGCCTGTTCGGGCTGCTCAATGAGTTCCACCCCGTCAACGGCATCTACTATGGTGATTTCCAAAACATGGAATTTAAGTTTCCTCTTCATTGCTACTTAATATCTTTTAGGTGTTTCAACAATTCTTCTGCTTGCTTCTGGTCGGCGAAGCCTTTGATGTCAACCCACTTGCCCTTGAACAATCCCGGGACGAACACCTGGACAAAGAAGCCGACGAATGGGATGCAGCCGTTTCCTGGATAGACTGGGTATCTTGTCTGGATGCGGTACTCGCTCATGACTAATCAAGTTTTAATACGTTGTTCGTGTTCCAACTCAACGAGATCTCACCATTGACGAGGCACTTGAACGTGTTTACCTGGCGGTTCTCGATGTCATTCTCGCACACCTGCTCACTGACGGTGCTGCCGATGTTCCAGTTGATGATGATGGGTCTCTCAGTTGGAATAAGCAGGTAACGGACAAAACCCAAAGTCTTGGGGTTCTCAAAGATGGCATAACCCTTGTGCTTATAATGGTCAATGACATCGTTGAATATTTCGATGTATTCATCGTCTGACAAAATCAAGTCATTATCTTTCCGGTTGACTGGATTGACCGAAAAACTGTCCTTCGGGATGATGTTGCTCACGCGCACCTCATCGCAATACATACCATCGGTTAGCCTGTTCAAGAAATCCAAAAGACTAATATGGCAGTCATGATTGCCTTCCCAAATGTTGGTGTTGACACGAACCTTAACACCTCTTCTGAAGAAAGCCTCATACACACTGCAAAGGTTTTCCCAGGACATGAAGTCCTCATTGTGAAACGAGATGTTGATACCGTCAAGACCGGCGTTACATAAGTTGTCAACAAAGAACTTGTCACATCTGCCGTTGTCGCTTGCAAGCCTGATGCCGTTGGTGGTCAAGCGAACTTTTTCCAGTCCACATTTCACCTTCAAACAATCAATAAGTTCAAGAATATTGGGGTACAATAGCGGTTCGCCGCCAAGGATGATTGCTTCTTTGACATGATACTTGCTGACCAGCTTCCTGATGTTGGTGACTGCTTTGCCAAGCGGCAAATCAAGTCGCCTGTCGGTCTCTGAATTGATGCAGTAAGGACAGTTGCACTGGCAGTTATTCGTTGCAATGACACTCAAATAAGCGTTGTCAGACACCATGCCGATGTCGGTCTTGATGTAGTTGTTTTGCTTGAAGATTTCAAGCGAGTCGGTTCTAATTATCATTGCTGGCCCTCCTTTCTAAGCCCCATCGCTTTTACAATCTTATCAATGAGGACATCAAACTTGTCCTTGCTGGACACGCTCGGCAACTGGGCCAGCTCGTTTCCCAAAATGGTCACTTTCTTCTCCTGGGCGGGAACATTCAGTTCCTTGCTCAGTTGGCAGAGCTTATCGGTGAAACTCTGCATCTGCTCTTCGGTGAGCAGGTAAACTTTCTTCTCCTGCATACTCGTAGAAATTAAATGTTTGACTTATAAATTAACTACTATAAAGATAGTGATTTTCAGCGAAATACGGGCAATGTTTCACCCGATATTTACTCGCTTTCAACCTTTTTTAACTCAAATGGGAGGCGGCAACATCAACTCGTGCTCTCGCACCCAAGTGCCTTCGACCTGGTACACCGGCCACTTGTTGATGTTGATGCCTCTGTTCTGGATCTTCACTTCCCGGCCCTGGTAAAGGACCGGCTGGCCGACTTCAAAGCGATGGCTGTTGGACATAGGTTAATCCTGTGACGCATTTTACCAACTTACTCTCTCTGCCTCAAAGGAAAGGATAACATCGGTCTCTTCTTCAAAGTCCATACCCATATCGCAGATGCGCGTCTGGTCACACACTTCGTCGAGTTTGTAGAGGTCGGTCAAGATGCCTTCCTCTACCTGGTCCCAGTCCTTGCATAGGTAAACCTCCGCATCCTTCGGCAACTTCTTCAGCTGCTTGATAAGTTCCTGTACTGTCATGGCGAAATCAGTTTAACATAGTGACTTAACCAACTCTGACACCAGCCAAAACGCGCCGCATACGGCAGCAACCACGAGGATTGCGCACATGAACAGGACAAGTGTCATAAGACAGGCCCTGCCTTCCTTCACGATGTCGGGCTCTGGAACGCCCTCACACATCTGCTTTATCTGCTTCTTCGTCATGGCTCTTGAATGGGTGGGTTTGTAATTCCTTGACGACCGCATCCGCTTGCACTCGTGCGTAGTTTGCGATCTGCTTGGGTGTCGCCTGCAGCTTGCCGAGGATGACGCTGCGTCGTTCCTGGCACATAAGCCTCGACACCAGCTCAAAGCGCCGCTGTTCCCAGTCGGGCTCGGTGGGCTCTTTGGGGGCTGGCGCAACTGGCTTGGGTCTCTCAATCGGCGCAGCCGTCTCTTGCTGCGGTATCATGGGCGGTGACGTGAACAGCGCCCTGTTGCCCTTCCCGTAATATGGAGAGGCGTAATTCTTTCTCTTGAATGGGTTCTTAAATTTCATTGTATTGTCTTTTTTAGAAGTTATTGTAAATACCACGGTTTCTTAGTGCGCTCACGATACTCTTTGAGATTACGTTTTCGCTCCTTTTCAGCCTCGTCTTCATCAAGTGGGTTGACAGTATCCGGGTCGGCTTGAACAGGTGGTTGGGCGGCAGGCTTGATGCGAGGTCTTCTGACCTTATATTTCTGCATCATTTTCTGGATTGCCATATTGGTGCTGCCGTAGTCGAGGGCAATCTTATCAATGTCCTCGCCGGCTGCATAACGACGGATAGCGTCCTGACGTTCCTCATCAGTCCAGCGGTGATGTTTTTTACGCCCAGCCGCTGGTCTGGAACGAATTTCGTTAATTTTGGAACGGTTTTCGTTAATTTTGGAACGGTTTTCGGAAATTTTCGACCGGTTGGTTGTACGGCTGATGAAGTCATCAACTATGGCCTTCACCTCTTCACCGCTCGTTACGGGCATACAGGCATTGATGATGCGGTACTCATACTTCCCGTCCTTCATGCTCGCCCGCATCTTGATGTAGCCAGTATTGGCATCTCCATACATAGCATCCATTTCGCTTATAGGTAGAATTTCCATTGTTGCTGTTGATTTAGTTTAGTTATAGGTACTTCGCATGTGATTGCTTTACGACTTCGCTGCTCTCCTCTGCATAGATGGTGGTTGTGTCCAAATTCTCGTGGCCGAGCATCAGGCGAACCTGGTCAATGGGCATACCTCGATGCAGAGCCACCGTCGCACAGGTGCGGCGAAAACGGTGCGGATGCACATTCTCGATGCCGAGCCTTCTGCCGAGTTTCCTAAGCGTTTGCTCGACAAGGCTGGTACTCAGTCTGTCTATCGGAATGTGTTTGTGTAGGTTCAACCGTTCAGGTGAAAGGTTAGTGAATAAGTAGGGCAAATTGTCTTTGCGCCGGTTGAGATACTCTTTGAGGTAGAGTGCGCACCTCGTGGTGAGGTATGCCGTTCTGTATTTCTTTCCCTTGCCAAACACGACAACCTCCCCTTTCTCGAAGTCCACGTCCTTGATGTCAAGTGCGCACATCTCCGACACACGGCACCCCGTTGAATACAGAAACTCGATGATAGCCTTATCTCGCAAACACTTTGCGTGTATTCGCAAGGTTTCAAGTTCCGTTTCCGACAGCGGCTTTTTCAACTTCTTCGGTTCCTTGATTTTATTGATTCTCAGCATCGGGTTTGTTGTTATTTCACCCTCAGCAAGCAGGAACTTGAAAAAACTTGAGAGCACCCTGCGCTCATTGTTTTGCGTGCGCTCGGTATTCCCTCGGAATTTCATGGAAACGATGTAAGCCCTTACATCATTTGTCGTGATGTCCTTGATGTGCTTGTTGAATGTCTTGAGTGCCTTCTGCAAAACGGTCTTGTAGTAGCGGAGGGTGTTTTGCGTCAAGCCCTCGGTGGCCTTCGCGACAAAGAACTTCTGCACCAGCTCAAAGTCATCGGCCTTGTATTCAACCAGTGCGGTTGATTTCGGCTCAACATCATACCGCACAAGTGCAAGGGTGATGATGTCAACAATATCATTGACCTGCTCTGGAGAGAACCGCTCCAATAGCGGGCCTTTGATGTCGGTAATAAAGTCCATGTTACAGTTCGTCAAGAATTTTTGATTTGTTGATAGATACCTTTTGCGAGCCGTTTCAAGGCCCTTGTGTTGGTAGTGCCAGTGCGCCCAGACACCACACGCTCGACGTAGGTGGTGAATGTCTCATCTATCACCTCGTTTCGCATGGTCTCGCTTCTGACAAGAAGTTGGTGGCGCACATAGCCGTCAATCTCTGGCCGCACACTTTTGAGTACTGACCACAACGGGTTTGTGTCTCCTGCTATGGCCATCAGGCAGGCTTGGTTCCATTGAATGCCAAGTTCAAAATACCAAACCCAATGTCTCTTGTCATTGCTCAGCCTACGTTTGGCGTCGGCTTGCTTGGTCGTCAAAACCCTCCTTTCTCGATAGGACATGACTTTCAGCAAGCCTTCAATCTCGATGACCTCAATGTCAGAGTGCTTTGCCAAATACGGGTCGATGCCTTGGGTTGTCAAGTAGTACAGCCTTCGCTTCCTCGCTGTGCATGGTGGACGGCCTTTCTTACGCAACACGACATGCGGTATGTTTGCCGTGTAGGTTGTCACACTGCCGTCATCAAACACACGCTTGACCTCGAAAAGCTCATTGACGTAGTATTGCGGGTAGCCGGTGACTTGTAGCCATTTCATTTGAACAGTTTACCGAATACCGCATTTACCTGCTTCTTCTTTTCGTCCTCGTTGGTGTGGGAGTAGATCTCCAACGTGATAGCCGGGGACGAATGGCCGAGGATGGCTGCAATGGTGGCCACATCGACTTTGCTGTGCAGCATCTGCGTCGCGAAGGTGTGGCGCATGCAATGGGGATTAAGATACTGAATACCGAGCCTTTTTAGGTAGCGTCTATAAGTCTCTCTAAAAGACCTCGGCTCATATATCTTTTTCGTCAACGTCAGCACATAAGCATCAGCATCGCCAATCACGGCTGAATACTTTTTCAGCCACTTGTAGGGTAGTTTTGCAATAGGTACGATGCGGTTGCTGTCAACCGTCTTTGGGGGATTGATGACGATCCTGGACTTATTGCTGTTTCTGTCAAAGCTCGCCTTTGCTGTTTCTTGTCCGTCGAAAGTGACTGTGTTGTGCGTGACGGACACACGCTCGACAGTCCTTTGGACATGCAGGGTATGCTCGGTAAAGTCTATATCGCTGAAGCGCAGACCGCAAATCTCACCGATGCGCATGCCAGTTGTCAGTCCTATCACCATGCCAAGCAGTTTCGGACTTGGGTCTTCTTCCATTAGGTCGAAAACCTTCTTGCATTCTTCCTTGCTGAAATACTTGATTTGTTCATGCTTGCTCATGTTCCTTGATGGCCATGCGATTTTCCATGGTCGATAAGGAATGTCGTGCGTAAGGTTTCCATAGTTCATAATCGACCCGATGGTGGTATTGATGTCCTGCGCATACTTTACGCTGGTACCAGCGGCGAGGATGTCCTCAATGAATTTGTTGGCACGCTTGCTGTCAATGCCTGCCGAAATATCTTCATCGCCAAAATAAGGAACTATGTGGATTTTGATGGTTTGGGCATATGCGGCAAGGGTAGATAGTTTAACCCTCGTTTTCTTATGCTCCAAAAACTCGTCGGCTAATTCTCGTATCGTCATAATTCGTCAAGATTAAATAGTGAAAGTTGTATCGGCTGCCCCTCCTGCGCTTGTGGCTGGCTTGTGGGCTCGGTGGGAGCCTCGGCGGGCTCGGCCACTGGAGGTTCGGCAACATTCTCGGCCACCTTGTGCTCAATCTTTACGCCTTCCTGAACATCCTCGCGATGTGGAGCAATCTGCCTCGCAAAGGCAAGGTTCTTGCGGCACTCCTGCTCATCAGCCACACGGATGGATGGCATGGCGCACGGGAACGGGTAGCACATCTCGTTGATGACGTAACCGCCAAAGAAGTCCATCCTCAGCGCATCACGCCTCTCGACGATGCCGAACATGCCGTGAAGCATCATGTTCAGTGCACTCATCTTGCAGCTCAGCGGGTCGATGTCACCCAGCACGAAGTAGTGGAACTTGTCTTTGTCGATGTTCCCCCACATGGCAAGAGGCAGTCGCCCGCTGCCGCATGCGGGATCGTAGATGAATGTCCGCTCTTTAGTGTAGAGCATTTTGGCAAGACCGTCACACAAACCCTCTGGGGTAAAGAACTGGCCCATGCTGGATGCCTTGTAGCCGCTCTTGACTTTCTCCTCATAGAGGGAGCCGAAAGCGTCATACCAGCCTTTCTGCTCGATGTTGTATGAGGTCGCCTGAGCAACCAGGCTGAAACATTCAAAGAAGGTCTCGTTGTCGGCCTTCATCTCATCAGTGATGGTGACAAGGTTGCAGTCCTTTGACTGGATGTATTTCGGGTCGAACCAGCCTATCGTCCAGTCCAGCCATTGGTCAAACAGTTGGGCGAAGTCTGCACCTCGTTTGTAGGCATAACCACTCAGCAGTTTGTCTATCTTTTTGATCGCGTCCATATTACCAGTCAACGTTTTTGTTAAACGATTTCTGCTGCTCCTGCTGGCTGCGCTTGATGTAGATCATCGTAGTGTCGAGGCCAGAGTGACCGAGCAGGTCGGCAAGTTCCGTCACGTCCTTGGTCTTGCTCCGCTTGAGATACATCTTGGCGAAGAAGTGACGGAAGGCATGGGGATGGCATTTCTCAACAGGTACACCAGCTTTCTTTGCCATGGTGCGCAACTGCTGGGCAACACCTCTCGTAGAGCATGGACCGCCAAACCGGTTGGATGCAATAAGGCCGCTGAGCTTATGCTTTTCCGCATATTCGGCACACTCTTCCTGAACCTTTGGGGAAAAGAAGAAGCGTCTTATCTTGTTGCCCTTTCCCTTGAGGTCAACATGGCCAGCGGCTACCATCTCGTAGGTGAACTTTGCGAACTCATGGACGCGGGCACCAGTTGTTGACAGTAGCCTAATCCAAATATAGACCTTCTCGCTGTGCTCCTTGCAGTATTCAAGCAGCTTGGCCACCTCCCGCTCGGTGGGCACATTCTCAAGGCTCAACGTCCTCGGTATCTTCAATCGCTTAATCTTGATCTGCTTGCCCAAATACCGGGCGAGGCAGTCAACGGCATTAAGCCTTTGGTTGATTGTGCGAGGGGCGTGGTTCAAATCCTCAAGTGTGGCCTTGTAGCGTTGTGCCGTCTCGGTTGTAACGGTAGTGGTGTATTTAAGGAAATCCTTAGCACCCGTGATATAGCCTTTGACGGTGTTATGGGTGTAGGCGTTCTCTTTGACAATCCAGATCGAGAAACCGTTGAGGATTTCCTGAGCCTTCTTGTCAAGGGTTACACGTTTGTCAAGCGCTTTAGGCTTCACCTTTTTGCGTATGCTGCCAATCTGGACACCGCAATAAGCCATGAAGTCCTGCAACGCATTGCCTTGACGGTATTGGATGATTTCAGCAGCGTGTCTCTTGCGGTATTCGTTGTAGCCCTTCTTGGTGATCTCCTCAACCTCGCAGAGGAATGAGAACACATAGCCAATCGTGCGGTCATAAGAACCTGCACCTTTTGCGGTGACATGGTCAACGTAGGAGCAGAAGATTACCTGACGCTCTGGCGAAAGTTTGGTTGTAAAACTTTTCATAGTGCTGTTGAGTGTTTAGTTTAACAGTAGTTTCATAGCCTAAACCCGAACTTGTTGTACATCTGCCCTCGCAGGGCCTCAATGACTTCCTGTATTGCGTCGGCAAG
>JAEEGK010030759.1_pt1 | contig 10621 bp, 4 predicted proteins | sample 8958771 | NCBI WGS metagenome assembly JAEEGK01 (sample SAMN16246547, study PRJNA631951) | gut metagenome | biome: gut microbiome; feature: rumen; material: SC-attached | host: Bos | place: Iran: Karaj | collected 2018-10 | reverse complement strand
TGACGCCTCGTACATGAGAAAACCTCCAAAAAACAATGCCTAATATCATCTGAAGCATCCGCTCCGCCGCTAGGCTGTGGCGGGATGCCAATACGAAAGCATTTAATTTAATCCGTTTATGAAAAAATTCAACGTAACACCCAATGAAACTCCGCAACTTCTTGAAGAAATTCAGGGGAATGCAGGCTATCATTTCAAAAACATAGCCCTGTTCAAGGAGGCCTTCACCCATCCGTCCTACGCGTCTGAACAAAAGGAACCGACGCCACACAACCAACGGCTCGAATTTCTTGGCGACGCCGTCCTGCAAATCATCGCGTCGGACTATATCTTCAAGACGTTCAAAGATTCGAACGAAGGACTTCTAACGAAAATCCGCTCCAATATCACGGACGAAAATGCGAACGTCTCCTATACCCGTAAACTCCAGTTGGATCTCGCCCTGCTTCTCGGCAAAGGCGAAGCGGCCGCAGGCGGCCGTTCAAAACCATCAACGCTTGGCGACCTCTTCGAAGCGTTTCTCGGTGCCGTCTATCTCGACGGCGGCCTGGAGGAGGCCCGTCGCGTCTGCCTCCCGCTCTTCCCTGATCTCAGCAAAGTGCTCAACGACATCCAGTCATCCATCAAAAACGACTCGAAAGGAAAGCTTCAGAACTACTGTCAGGAGAAGCTGCACACAAACATCCACTATGAATTGGTCGAATCCTCAGGCCCCGTCCACAATCCGACATTTGTCTCCGTCGCCATGCTGAACGGCGTCGAAATCGGCCGCGGTTCGGCCCATTCCAAGAAGGAATCAGAGAAAAACGCGGCGGCCGCCGCGCTGCAATATCTGCTTGAACAGGAAGGCGAAGAGGTCATCAAACCAGCCGCTCCCGTCGTTCAGCCGTCGCCTGCAGCGCCGCCGAAATTCACGGCTGGCCAGAAACGGCTTCTCGCGCTCGACTTCGACGGCGTCATCTGCGATTCCGCCGCCGAAACAGCCATTTCCGGATGGAAGGCCGCGAAATGGATTTGGCCGGACAAATTCACGGAACCGCTTCCGCCTCAGGATATTGTAGAAAAATTCCGTCGCATACGTCCGTATCTGGAGACTGGTTACCAGTCCATCTTCATGATCCGCATGCTCGTCGATGGCGAAGCTGAAACATCCTTCCAATATTCCCTTGCGGAGAAATTCGCCGTCATGATGGAGGATTTTAAGTTAACCAAGGAGAAATTAGTCCATGAATTCGGTGCCGTCCGCGATGCATGGATTCAAAGCGATTTGGATTCGTGGCTTGCGCCGCAGAATCCCTATCCCAATACGATTGAATCACTTAAGTCTGCACTTCAGAAACATCGCGTCTTGATTCTGACCACCAAGCAAGAACGTTTTGTCAAGGCGTGGCTCAGTCATTTCAACGTCGATTTCCCGCAGGAGGACATCATCGGACTGGACCGCAAGACGCCGAAAGAAGAAACGCTTGCGGAACTCGTTCGCGCCAACAAGAAGAACATCCATTTCGTGGAAGACCGGCTCAAAACGCTGCAACGCGTCGCCGCCATTCCATCGCTCAAACGGATCAATCTCCACTACGCCGATTGGGGCTACGGCACGCCAGCGGAGCTCCATGAGGCAAAATCCCTCACCCGCATCAACACCATCACCCTCTCCGATTTCTATGATCTGTTGTCATAATCTAGCCACTAGCCACTAACCACTAACCACTCTTCATGCTACCCCTCTATGATGCCCATGCCCATCTAGCGGACAGCCGCCTGCAGGATTCCATCCACGAAATCCTGCAAGACTGCCGTGCGCATGGTGTCAAAGGGATTCTCGCCAACGCGGCGCATCTTTCTGAATGGGAAGCAATTGTAAGACTCGGAGAACAGCCGGACATCCATCCCGCTCTCGGTCTCCATCCATTCTTTATCGATGAATGGACAGACGACTGTCCCACACGGCTTGAACAAGCTCTGCTGGATACACCGACGGCCTCCGTCGGCGAAATCGGATTGGACGCATGGTCATCGCGTGACGATTTGCCGAACCAAAAGGAAATCCTTGCCGCGCAATTGCTTGTTGCAAAACGCCAACAGCGTTTCGTCTCGCTTCACAACCGCAGGACATGGTCCGATTTCTTCGAACTTCTCAAGGAGCTCCGCATCACGGAGCTCCATGGCATCTGTCATCATTTCACGGGAAGTTCTGAAATCGCCAGAAAGCTCTTGGACTTAGGGCTTTATCTTTCCTTCTGTGGTCCTGTCACCTATCCGGATGCACGACGCATCCACGCCGCCGCCGTTTTCGCGCCATTGGACAGAATCCTCTCCGAAACAGACTGCCCCGACCTTCCGCCATTGCCCTGCAAAGGGCAGCTGTCGCGGCCATGGCATGTGCAATATGTTCTTGAAACATTGGCGGAACTCCGCCACGTTTCCATTTCGCTTCTTGCAGAGCAAATTGAAGAGAATTGGCATTCTCTTTTTTCCAGCATATGAATAACCTTCCAATATTTGAAATCAAACAGGCCTTTTTGGAGGCATTGTCCGCCAAAGGACAGGTCGTCATCTCCGCGCCAACGGGTTCGGGCAAATCCACACAGATTCCAAAATTTCTGTTGGAAGCCGTCCCGCAGGATCAACGTATTCTCGTGCTACAGCCACGCCGTCTTGCGACGCGCATGCTTGCGGAACGAATCGCAGCGGAAATGAATACGAAGATAGGCGATGTCGTTGGCTATCAAACACGTTACGAACGAGTTGCGTCACAGGAAACGCGTATTCTTTTCATCACGGAAGGCATTCTGACGCGCATGCTCATCAGCAATCGCAATCTGCCAGGCGTTGGTGCCATCGTGTTCGATGAATTCCACGAACGGAGCATCAACACGGATCTCGGACTTGCCATGGCCGCCCATGTGCGCAAAATCAACCGGCCGGATTTGAAGCTCATCGTCATGTCCGCAACTCTAGACGCAGAGCCTATTTGCAACTATCTTGGCGACTGCCCGCATCTTCATGCGGAAGGTCGTCTCTATCCAATAGAAACGGCCTATCTCAAACCGCCCTTCCCCGCATCCCCCTATGCGGGAGCCGCCAACGCCGTCCGCCTATTGATCCGTCTCAACAAGCCAGGCGACATATTGATCTTTATGCCTGGCGCTTACGAAATCCGCCGCACGATTGAAGAATGCCAGAAAATCTCCTTTGGCGAACCAATCGTCTTTTTACCGTTATACGGCGACCTCCCGCCGGACGCGCAACACGCCGTCATGGAGCCTGCGGACAAGCGGAAAGTCATCGTCGCGACGAATATTGCAGAAACGTCGCTCACAATTCCAGGCGTGCGGCATGTCATTGATTCAGGGCTCGTTCGGACGGCTCGTTACGAAGCGTCACGTGGTGTCAACATTTTGGAAACAAAGCAGATAGCACGCGATGCGGCAGACCAGCGGGCAGGCCGTGCAGGCCGCGAAGCCGCAGGAACATGCCAACGGCTATGGTCCGAACTGGAACAAAACGCAAAACCGTCAAAATCCATCCCGGAAATCCAACGGCTGGATTTGGCGGAAACCGTTCTCGCCGTCGCATCGCTCGGCTTCGCTAACCCGTTCGAATTCCCGTGGTTCGACACGCCGCCTGAAAAGATGCTTCGCGAAGCCGTTTCGCTGTTGGAAAAACTCGCGTTGCTGAAGCCAGATTTTGGCGGTGTTACGGAGCTCGGCCGCCAGTTACAGGCCATTCCCGCCCATCCGCGACTCGCTCTTCTGCTGAAGCTTGGAGCGGACAACGGCTGCCTTCGCCTTGCCGCGACGGCCGCCGCAATCGTCGCCGAACGGCCGCTCGTCACAAATAGTTCAACCGACAACGAAATCCGCAAGCAGCATCGGCAGGACGCGAAGCAGAAGAAGCGCCATGAAGATTTGCCGCAGTCGGATTTCCTTCATTTGACAGAACTTCTGGATGTTATCCGCAATGCGCATTTCTCGCCAGACGTCTGCCAATCTCTCGGCATCCATCCAGCCGCCGCACGAGATGTTTCACGAGCGACGGATGATCTTATGCGCAACGCGCAACGTCTCCATTGGGGCGAAAATGCTACGGCTAACGGCAATCCAGAACTCGCCTTCCTCCGCTGTCTTCTCCGTACGTTTCCAGACCGTCTCGCCAAACGACGCGACCACGGTTCCCTCCTTTGCGATATTCCGAACGACCGCCGCGCGGAGCTCGACAAAAATTCCGTCGCGCGGGACGAACGGCTCTTCATCGCCGCTGAAATCCGTGAAGCAAACGCCTCTGGCGTACAGGCTTCCAAACTCGTCCTTTCGCTTGCATCTGGAATCCGCGAAGAATGGCTGTGGGAGGACTTTCCGAACGGATGGAAGGATGTCAACGAAGTCATTTGGGACGAACGGCAGCAGCGCGTCGTCAATCGTTCCGCCATGACATGCCTCGGTCTTGTCATGGAGGAAACTGTGCGAAACGATCCAGATCCCGAACAAGCCGCAGACATTCTTGCAAAGCGGATCGCCGAAGGAAAGCTTCAGCTTCCTAATTGGGACGAAAACGTCGAAAAATGGATCGCACGCGTCCGTTGGACTGCGCAGACGTTCCCCGAACATCCTCTGCCGCAATATGATGACAACGATTTTCTGAAAATCCTCCGCATCCTTTGCTACGGCGAGACTACCTACCGCGCCGTCAAGGCGAAAGACTGTCTCGACGCCGCACGTCATCTGTTGCCGCAGAACGACATCCAATTCGTCGAATCGATGGCTCCCGCGCAGATCACGCTTCCAAAAGGTCGCCGCATGAAAATCGACTATGTGCCCGGCCAGCCACCGAAAGGTCGCGCACGCATACAGGACATCTACGACATGACGTCCACCATCCGTGTCGCAGGCGGGCGGATTCCGATTCTCATGGACATTCTCGCGCCGAACAACCGCACCGTCCAAATCACGCAGGACATGGAAAGCTTCTGGGCCGTCCAATATCCGAAAATCAAGCCCGCCCTCTCCCGCCGCTATCCAAAGCATGAGTGGCGGTAAGAAAAAGGGACATAAGCGACATAAGAGACTAAAAGGACAACATTGGCCTTTTGTCTCTTTCGTCCCTTATGTCCCTTTAATTTGTACAAAAAATTGCATCTTGCGTTTATGCGGCTATACTTCTATATATAATGCATGAGTCTCATCCTTTTTCCTTCCACATACAATGAAAAAATCCATTCTGCTTTTCATTTTCGCGATAGCCGCCGCCGCACAGCCTGTGCTGAAAACACAGTCGTGGGCGAACAACGACAATGCTTTCAATGATTTCGCAAACGTCTTGGAAGCAAACACATACCGTAATCTCGCGGCACGTGAGGGAGCAAAACTATCCTCCCCGAATTTCAACCAACAGGCTCTCCTTCCGCTCGTTGACGGCGATGCAGGCGTCCGCGGCGGCGAAGGCCGCGTCTATATCGAAGGCAAACCGACCATCATCCGCGTCTATCTCGGCAAAGTCACGCCGATCCACGCCGCAGGCCTCTACACGTTCAATATCGACGCACGCGCCAATCAAGACTATGAAATCCGTTTCGCGGACAATTCCGCCCATCCAGGCCAAGTTCCGTCATTTCCTGAAGCGCCTCATCTGACGACGGGTGACAAAGTCATCGGCCCGAACGCAGGCGGTTTCCGCAGTACATTTGAAAACAAAGACGGTTCGCCGATCTTCCCGAAGGCGGACTGGGTTGAATATCGCATCTGGCGTACTTACAACGTGTTAGTCGGTTCTCCTGCAAAGGCGAAGAACACCGCCGAATCATGGACGGCCGCCATTGAAATCGAAATCTTCGGCACGCCGCAGGATGTCATCGCGCCGCCACCGGAAATCGTTGCGCGCCGCGAACTTCTGAAAAATGCTCCGAAAGCTCCCGTTTATGAGAAAAAGGATACCGTCAGCGAAACGATGCTCGCCAATCGGAAGAACATTCTCGAATGGGAGAAACAGTTGGACGACATCCTCCTGACAGAGCACGGCGCCGTTCTCCAAGCATGGGAATTCGCTGGCCCGTATGCCGCAGATTCTGATGAATCGAAAACGGATTCCGCTCCGCAAAATGCAAAATGGCAACCGCTTCCGTCGCTTAAGGATGGTGCCGCGACGGATGTCGCGGCGCTCGTCAACGCGAAGCCGAACGACGTGATCTTCCTCCGCCGCGCCGTTACGCTGTCCCGTAGTTTCAATTCCGGTTATCCGCTGCTCATCAGAACCGCTTTCGGCAAAGGATTCGCGCAATTCGGCAACGCCTTCCGCGTCAATGCTGATCCAAGCTTCCGTCTGCTTGATTGGCAGACCAATGGCCAAAAAGGCGACACGCAGTATTTCGTGAAACTCCACACGGCGGCGGACGGCAAATGCCCCTTCTACTTCCAGCCCTGCGCCATTGGCAAATCACGCCTCACGGCAGGCGGCCCAAACAACCGTATCGACCGCCGCCGCGCCCTCTTCAACCGCGTGCGCAACGATTTCACCGATCCTGTGGATCGACTCATTCTCGATTGGGAGCAATACGATCGCGTATGGCTTGACTACCAAGAACTTGCGATGGCCGGCATCCGCTGGTTGCTCCATGAATGGACGCCCGACATCGAACCGTTGTGGGTCGCTCGCCAATACCGCAAAGCGACATTAAAACGCATCAACGAGCTCCGTGCAGACCTGCCGTTACAGGAAGACGACGTACGCCAAAAGACGGAACAACTTCTGGCCCAATACGCTGTGGAATGCCAGCCGTTGGATGAACGGCTGAGCTTCGCCAAAGATCAGGCCCGCTACTATGATGTCATGGCGTTGACGGAAGCCGTCAAAACGCTCCATTCCATTGAATCAACGCGACTTGCCGTCCAAGATCAAATCGACACCTTCCCTGAAAAATACGCCCTCAAAGGCAAAGGCTTCCTGACGTCCATCGCCGATCAGAAGAAACTCGCTAAAGATTTATGGACGCGCGTCGTTGCGGAAGGCCACGCCGCGTTCCGTGACGTCCGCCTCTTCCATCTGGAATGGGACAAAGTCGCGCAAGGCATTCTCCTCCAGAATCCTGTGTTGGATTTTGAAAAACTCATCATGGTTCAAGGCGGCTATTGGTTTGCCTCCAATTGGAGCGGTGCCAATCATCTTGGAAACGAATTCGTCACGCTCTCGCCTGTGAAACCAGACGGCGAAATCAAACCGCTCTTCAAGCCCGGAAACATCACCGACTACGATCTGGATTGGGATGCCGAAAAGTTGATTTTCGGCAACGGACGCCACATCATGGAGGCCAATATCGACGGCTCGAACCTCCGTCAATTAACGACCGTCAACAACCAGCATGTCATGCATTTCGACGGCTGCTATCTGCCGTCCGGCCAAATCATTTTCTCCTCCACCGCCTGCGAACAGGCCGTTCCATGCACGGGCCAGTGGTACGTCGCCAACCTTCATATCGCCGATGCGGACGGCAAAAATGAACGCCGCCTCTGCTACGATCAAGACCACGACTGGAATCCAACCGTGCTGAACAATGGCCGCGTCATTTTCACGCGTTGGGAATACACGGACACGCCGCACTATTTCTCCCGCCTGCTATTCCACATGAATCCGGATGGCACAGGCCAGATGGAATACTATGGTTCCAATTCCTACTGGCCGAATTCCATGTTCTGGCCGCGCGCCATTCCAGGCCATACGTCCGCCGTATCTTGCGTCATTTCAGGCCATCACGGCACCGCGCGGCAAGGCGAACTGCTCATCTTCGATCCAGCCAAAGGACGTCATGAGGCCGACGGCGTCGTGCAGCGCATTCCAGGCCGCGGCAAAAAGGTCGAACCCGTTATCGTGGACAATCTTGTCGATAAGTCATGGCCGAAATTCGCCGCCCCCTACCCGCTGGCGGAGCCTGAAACGAATCGCGGCGCAGGCAAATACTTTCTCGCCACTATGCGGCCTGATCCGTATTCGCCCGCAGGTATCTATCTTGTCGATATTTACGACAATCTCATTCCAATTATCATCGGCAACTACATCGATGCACGACCGCTCCGCCCGCGTTTCAAGCCGCCTGTCATCACGCCGAAAATCAACCTGAAGCAAAACAAAGGCTTCGTCTATATGTCTGACGTGACGCAAGGCCCTGGCCTTAAGGGATATCCGCATGGCGTCGTCAAAAAGCTCCGCGTCGGCGCGCACCACTATCGCTTCGGCGGAAACGGCGACACCTACGCCACAGGCTACGACGGCGGATGGGACTGCAAACAGATCATCGGAACCGTGCCCGTTGAAGCGGACGGCTCCGCCTTCTTCGAAATTCCCGCCAATGTACCAATTTTCGTCCAACCGCTGGACGCGGAAGGCAAGGCATTGCAGACCATGCGTTCATGGTTCGTCGCCATGCCAGGCGAAACCGTCAGTTGCGTCGGATGCCATGAGCCGCAAAATTCCGTCTCTCCGAGTGTTCCAAAAGCCGCCGCCCGTAAAGCGCCCAACGCTATCGAACCATGGTATGGTAACGCGCGCGGATTCGGTTTCGATCAAGAAGTCCAGCCCGTTCTTGACCGCAAATGCGTCGGTTGCCACGCTGGCCAGCCGTCCCGCAAAACAGGCAAGCCCATGTTGGACCTGCGCCGCAAGCCAGACGACTACAAAGGCCATTATTCCCCCGCCTACAACAACCTCCATCCGTACGTCCGCCGCGCAGGCATCGAGGCGGACTACAACATGCAGAAGCCTGGCGAATGGGACGCCGATTCGTCGCCGCTCGTCCAACTGCTCAAAAAAGGCCATCACGGCGTTCAATTGACGGAAGAAGAATGGTCGCGGCTCTACACATGGATCGATTTCAACGTGCCATACGCGCCCAACTGGTCGCAGTCTCATCAGAAGCCGTCGCAGGATCAAATCAACCGCCGCAACCAGTTCAAGAAGCTCCATGCGTTCATCGACGACACGAACGAAACCATCATTCCCATGTCGCCGCAACAGGAATACGTCCCGCCCGCGCCACATGCGCATGGCACAGTGGATGCGCCGCAATTGGACAACTGGCCGCTTTCAGAAGAAGCCGCTAAAAAGCAACAGGACGCGTTGGGAGAGAAAGAGTTGCGGTTCACATTGTCAGACGGCGTCGATATCGTCTTCGTCGCCATTCCCGCTGGAAAAGCCGTCGTTGGTGACGCGAAAGGTGCGGCGGATGAACGCGCACTCCATGTCGTTTCCATCGATAAGCCATTCTGGTTAGGCAAGTTCGAAATCACAAACCAGCAGTACAAGCTTTTCAAACCAGACCACGACAGTGCCTTCATGGATGCCCGTTGGAAAGACCGCATCACACGCGGTGAACCAGTCAATCGTCCAAATCAGCCTGTCATCCGCATCTCATGGAACGACGCAAATGCCTTCTGCCAATGGCTTTCCGCCAAAATCGGCCGTAAATGCACGTTGCCGACAGAAGACGAATGGGAATACGCCTGCCGCGCAGGAACGGACACGCAGTGGAATTTCGGCACGCTGGATGTCTTGCAAAACGGCGTCCGCCTCGCCAATTTCGACGACAACCGCCTAAACCGTTGGAACTGGGGCCGTTGCCATAAAGAATACGACGACGGCGCGCCGTATTCGTGGGAAGTCGGTGCCTATCCGCCCAACCGTTGGGGCCTCCATGACATGCACGGAAATGTCGCAGAATGGACGGCAAGTTCTTACAAAGAAGATAATTCCACACTCAAGACTGTTCGCGGCGGTTCGTGGAACGACATGCTCCCGCAAGTCCGTTCCGCTTCCCGCTGGCGCTATCCGCAATGGCAGCCCGCCTACAACGTCGGCTTCCGCGTGAAAATCGACTGAACGTATTGCCCGCAGGGCAGCACATCGTCGCGAAGCGACATCGCACAAAGTGCGAAACCATGCGTAACCACAGGCAAGTGCCCGGAGCGGCACGTAGCCTGTGGTAGATATCCCTTAGAATACAGCGCCCGCAAGGGCGCCACTAACACTTCATACACAACATATTGACTATAATAAAGGATCGCTCATGAAAAACATCATCTTCTGCCTGCTTCTGGCTTCGCTGTCCGTCTTCGCCGCACCTGTCTATCTGTCGCCAACCGCTTTCGCGCGGGACACCGACAACGGCCTTCTCTACATCGCGGAGGAAACGGCCAGCCAAATCGCCTGCATCTCATTGGCGGACAATAAGATCCTCAAGACGTTTTCATTGAAATTCCAGCCACGTGCTCTCGCTGTTGTGAACAACGGTAAGCAACTTCTCGCCGCCGGCGGTGAAGCCAACGGTCAGTTGGGCTTCATCGACACGGCCAACGGCAAAGTCAAGACGGTCGCCATCGGTCATACGCCGACAGCCATGGCCGTCGGCAACGACGTCGCATACATCGCCAATCGTTTCGACAACACGATTTCAGCCGTCAACATCAAATCCGCCAAAGTCGTCAAAACGGTACAAGCAGGCCGCGAACCGCACGGCGTCGCCATCGGTGACAACGGCTCCAAACTGTTCGTCGTCAGCCACATGCCAAGCGGCCCCGCCAACGGCGATTTCATCGCCATTTCCGTCTTTCCGTTCTCGCTGCCGAATTTAGAGCCG
>JAEEGK010030757.1_pt1 | contig 10621 bp, 8 predicted proteins | sample 8958771 | NCBI WGS metagenome assembly JAEEGK01 (sample SAMN16246547, study PRJNA631951) | gut metagenome | biome: gut microbiome; feature: rumen; material: SC-attached | host: Bos | place: Iran: Karaj | collected 2018-10 | reverse complement strand
CGAAGAACCCGAAAACGTCAAGGCTGAGACGGTAAACGATTAACCATCTACAAACTTCACTAATACAGAGGTTGTCTAAAAAGGCAGTTGAATTGCTATTTTTAGGCAACCTCATTCAACGTATATAATATGGAATTTTTACAACTTGCAAAGGAGCGTTATTCGTGCCGGATGCTCACCGACCGCCCCGTCGAACAGGAAAAAATCGACAAGATAATCGAGTGCGCCAACTACGCGCCCACGGGTGTCAACAAACAGCCCTTCCGCCTTTGGCTAATGCAGAGCGACGAGGCTGTGGCAAACATCAAGAAAGTGACCACCTACACCTTTGGCGCGGGACTTTTCCTCGTGGTGGGCGGCAACCCTGCGGAGGCTTGGGTCAGGAGTTTCGACAATAGGAACATCGCCGACATTGACGCTTCCATCGTTGCCACGCACATAATGTTGGCAATACACGACCTCGGACTTGCATCCACCTGGGTGGGCAAGTTTGACGCGCCAATGCTCAAAACTATCTATCCCGAAATGGCTGATTATGACCTGATTGCTATTTTCCCAATTGGCTACCCCGCCGACAATGCGCAGCCCGGTCCAAGGCATTTCACGAGGAAGTCTGTTGATGAGATAGTCATCAAAAAATAATCGAACCTCGTCAACGTCCGCCTACACCCTCACACCGATCAACAATCTATCATCCACTTGCGCCAATTCGCCAGCCCACTTGTCGAGGGCGGTAGAGAGGCGCATTTTTTGTTCCGGCATTGGGAGCTTGTAATCGTCGGCTGCCATCTGCATAATTCTTTTGAGGGTAAATTTGCGAATCTCCGTGCCGCCAAGCTGGTCTTGGATGCCGTCAGAAAGCAAATATGCAGCATCGCCCGCCGCAATCTTCACTTCCACGGTGGTGAAATGCTCCCTTTCGCGGACATAATTGCCAATCGGGTTGGAATCGCCTTTGAGACGCTTGACCTCGCCATTATGGACAAACAACGCGCTCTGATTGGCACCGCCAAAAAGCATCGTCCCCGAATCAGGCGGAAATATCAGTATCGCCATATCCATACCGTCGTCCACATTCGCCTTGCTGACATTCTCGGTGGTCTTGTTGAGCGATTTTTTGACGAGGACGCGCATATTGTCCAAAATCTCGCCGGGCAGGATGGGCGCATCGTTGGATTCGAGCTTGTTGATAATATCTTTCAACGCCGCCACGCCAAGAATACTGAGCATTGCGCCCGGTATGCCGTGACCCGTGCAGTCGGCACCTACCAAAAGTTTGTGTCCGCGCACAATGTCGGCGTAGTACCAGTCGCCGCTTACGATGTCGCGAGGCTGATAATACACAAAACTATCTGGGAACAGCTCCTTGACTTTTTCGGGGCTGCCAATAGTATCCGTCTGAATCTGCGACGCATACTCCACACTGCCAATCATTATGCCCTTAGCCTCCTCCTCGGCGTTGCGCTGTGCGGCGAGGTCGTTGGAGAGTTGGTCGAGCTTCACGCTTGCCGATTTGAGCAGGGCGTTGAAGCGGCGTTTCCTCACCAAAAACATACACACGATAACAGCCACCGCCACCACAACAATGAACGCCACACCAATCAAAATGTAAAAACTTTGCTGGCGCGACTTCTCTTTTTCAACAGATTCCACCACCATCTGACGCTCGTTGCGGATGCGTTGTGTGCGGGTCTGCGCGGCAAAATTAGACAAACGTTTCATTGCCTCCTCGTTGTGGGTGTTTTCCTGAATCTTGTCGAACTTGACGGTGTAGTCGTAAGCCTTTTTGTAATTGCCGGTGGCCTTATAACATATCGAGAGCATACGGCACGCCTCCGCACTTTGTAGTGTGAGTGTGTCGGCGGGGATTTGGAGGAGCAATTGTTCCAACTCGCGCACGGGCTGCTGGTAATTGCCTCTGAAAACATCTATTTCGCATTTCAGCAATGTGGTCTCCACGCGGTGCCAAAGTTCGTCGGCATCGTAATGGTTCTTCATAAAAATATCGAGCCACACCCTGCTGCTGTCGGCAAAATCGTTGCGCGACAGGAGGTTGGCAAGTTTGACATAACACTTCGATATGTTGAGTATGCAGCCCGTATAGCTGGAATAATCAGCCTGACTGCCTTTAAGCACCGACGGCACGGAAAGAAACTGCCGTTTTGCAACAAGCAACGTATCGGCGGCGGAAGGACTCAGACTGTCGATGTATTGCGTTAGAGTGCAATCTGCCAAATAATAGAGCGTCAAAGCCGATTCCACGGTGTCACCCGACATTGTGGAGAGCCTGAGAGCCTCGTTGTAAAGATTATTTGCAGAATTGAACATACCGAGCTGCGCGTATGGCATCCCCATCGACCTTGTTGCCCAGCAGAGGTACGACGTGTCCTTCAATTCGGTGTATATGTCGGCAGCCTTGCGGAAGCAGTCCCACATATCGAAATAATCGGAGGTGTTTTTGTAACACAACCCAAGGTTGCAATATACGAGCGCGAGATTGCCCGGTTCCTTGTCATTGTCGATGAGTTGCAGTTGCTTCTTGTACATCACAATTGCCGAATCAAACATCCTAAGCTCCGAATAAACCCACGCCAAATTGTTGACCGACGAATAAATGCGCTTGTCGTCATTGAGCCGCTGCGACAACGTGTATGCGATGCTGGCATATTTTTTCACAGTGTCCGCCTCGTAGCTGTTGCTGGCGGTTTTGAGGCAGCTATCTGCCAACGCCGCATCGTCGTGCTGTGCGTATGCGCTGCACGAGAGTAGCAACAAGACTGATAATATGACGAATGATATAGTTTTCAATTTCGTATTAAATTATAATTGACACTACCGTAATATCTTCCTTCTGTACCCGCTGCGACACCATTTCCTCGATTGCGCCCTTCTGTCCTACGGGCGACTGCTGTGAAAGGTATTTGAGCAACGATTCGGGCTTGATGTCGCGGTCGAGGAGTTCGCGCTTGGTGGACGCCGAATACATCATTACGACGTCGCCCTCCGTCAACGTATAGAACATATCGCCCGGTTTGTCGCCGTTCATAAGCACAGTATTGCCGTTTTTGATGAGGACGGCGTTTTGATTGACCCCTGCAAACCTTACGCTACCTCGTCCAAACACACATAGCGACACACCGGCGGCGTTGTTGCGGGCTGCCTCGGGCAATTTGGATTTCATTGTGCGCAGTATTGCAGTTGGCGACACCACCGACATCGCCGACAATTGTCCCACGGTGTCCTTCAATGCGTTGACAGTCATCATAGACACCAACGCGCCCGGCACGCCGTTTTTTGCACTGCCGCCCAACGCGAGAATTTTTTTGGAGCCGATGCGCGACGCCCAATACCAGTCGCCGCTCACGACCTCACAAGGCTTGTTGTAAACCATCGAATTGGCAAACACCTCCTCAATCTCCGCCTCCGAACTTACGGTAGCCATCTGTATGCGACGCGCATACGACATACTCTGACGAATTTTGCTGTTGATTTCTGCAATTTTTGCTTTTTCGATGTTGAGTTCCTCGTTTTGGGTCTTGATTTCCTCGTTGTGCGACAGAAGCACGGCATTGCCCTTGCGGGTGTTTTGCAACATTCGCCATAATACGAATACAAACACCAACAACGACACCAACCCCACCGCACTCACAAACATCATACGGGAAAAATGTTGCCGTCCGTCCTCCAATTCCTTTTCGATTTTGAGTCTTTCATATTCGGCCTCTTCCTGCTCCTGCTCCACCACAGAGCGCACCTCAAATGCCGCCGCCTCCATTATCGCACGTGGGCCTCTCAATGGAGCTTGACATTCTCGATACAGGTCATAATATTTAAGCGCATTGCGGTAATCGCCGAGTTTGTAGTAAGTTTTTGACAAGTCCTTGTAAATCTGCATGTCATACGCATGAATATCATTATCACAAGCAAATTTTAATGCCTCGTGAAGCGACTTCTCTGCTCCTTTGTAGTCATGTCTTGCATATCTAATCATTGCCCTGCCCTTACAACTCAAAATAAGGTAATCGTCCCAATAAGCATTCGCAGCGAAAGCATCACCTAAATCTACATAATGGCTTGCAGAATCGACATAGGCGTCATTTCCTTCGATTTCGGCGAGAGCGAGATACGAATCTATTAAACAACTAAATACGTCTCCCTTTATCGATGCGTAAAAATCTTCCTTCTTAGACGTCTTGGAGTAACATTCCAACGCCTTGTAAGACCACTTGATAGACTCTCTATACGAATTGGCATTAGCATCGAGGTTCAATAATTCAGCCATCATCGAAGCACCAGCAAGCATATCATCATAATTGTGCGATTGTTCCGCCAATTGGTAAAGTTTGTCTGCTGCTTCTAAGCCTTGCTGTTTCATAGCATAATCATTATAGAAATCTGCAAACGAATAATAACAATAGCATATATTCACGGTGTCAGAGTGTTGCTGAGCCTCATTTAATGCATCATAAAGAGTACGCCATACATCGGAATATGCATTATTACTATGGTACGCACGGCTCAAATTGATAGAATACATAATGGCATCTGAGATACTGTCAACAGTACGGAACAATTCTATCGATTTTTTATAATATTCTATTGCTTTGTCAGACTGCTCTTTGAGATCGTATGCCCAGCCCAGATAACTATAACAATATGCATACGAAGTCGTATCTCTTCCATCAAATAGAGAAACTCCAATTTGTGCATATTTAAGCACGGTGTCAAGACTATTAGATTTTGCACCGATTTCCTTGCACAGCCTCAGCCTCGTCGTATCAGATGTGGCGGCGGCATACTCACGCAACAGGCTATCGACGACGGGGTTGGATTCTTCTTCGTCGTCGGTGTCCTGGGCTTTTGCCGAAACCGCAAGGCAAAGGATTATTGTCAATATGGCAATGCGCCGGAGCATTTGAAATTTGAATTTTGTGATTCGGCACAAAGATAACAAAAATATGTTAACAAAGTATTAAATAATGATTGATACAACGGTAATATCTTCTTTCTGCACTCGCTGCGACACCAATTCTTCGATTGCGCCCTTCTGTCCTACTGGCGACTGCTGTGCGAGGTAGTTGAACAACGATTCGGGATTGATGTCGCGGTCAAGGAGTTCGCGTTTGGTGGACGCCGAATACATCATTACGACGTCGCCCTCCGTCAACGTATAGAACATATCGCCCGGCTTGTCGCCGTTCATAAGCACAGTATTGCCGTTTTTGATGAGGACGGCGTTTTGATTGACCCCTGCAAACCTGATGCTACCTCGTCCAAAGACGCACAACGACACACCGGCGGCGTTGTTGCGGGCGGCCTCAGGCAATTTGGATTTCATTGTGCGCAGTATTGCTGTTGGCGATACCACCGACATCGTCGACAATTGTCCTATGGTGTCCTTCAACGCGTTGACAGTCATCATAGATACCAACGCGCCAGGCACGCCAAATCTGTCACTGCCGCCCAACGCGAGAATCCTTTTGGAACCGATGCGCGACGCCCAATACCAATCGCCGCTCACGATTTCGCAAGGCTTGTTGTAAACCATCGAATTGGCAAACACCTCCTCAATCTCCGCCTCCGAACTCACGGTAGCCATCTGTATGCGCCGTGCATACCTCATTCCCTGACGGATTTTGTCGTTGATGGCTGCGAAATTGGCTTTCTCGATGTTGAGCTCTTCGTTTTGAGCCTTAATTTCCTCATTGTGCGACACAAGCGCGGCATTGCCCTTGCGGGTGTTTTGCAACATTCGCCATAGAATGAATATAAACGTCAACAATGCCACAAACCCCACTGCGCTCACAATCAGCATACGGGAAAAATGTCGCCGTCCAGATTCCAACTCCTTGGCGGCATTGAGTTTTTCATATTCGGCGGCAGCCTGCTCCTGCTCAACCACAGACCGCACCTCAAATGCCGCGACTTCCATTATTGCACAAGAGCCTCTCAATGGAGCTTGACTTTCACGATACAAGTCATAATATTTGAGAGCTTTGCGGCAGTCGCCGAGTTTGTCGTATACCTGCGCCAAATCCTTATAAATATTCTTGTCGTAGATATGGATGTCATTGTCAGAAGCCAACGTCAACGCCTTGTGCAACTCTTTCACGGCCCCTTTGTAGTCGTGTCGTGCAAATTTCACCATTCCCCTATTATGACAGCACAAAATAATGTAGTCGTAAATCATAAATGAATCCGTAAAGAAACCCTCGCACAAATCTGTATAATGGCTTGCCGAATCAATATAAGCATCATTATTCTCAATTTTTGCAAGGGCAAGATATGTTCTTGCCATGAGGTCATACGAATCGCCTTTCATTGAAGAATAAAAAAACAACTCATTTTTTGCCTTCTTGTAACATTCCAACGCAATGAACGACCACTTGATTGACTCTCTACACGACTTGGCATCCTCATCATTACACAACAAAATAGACATCATCACAGCACCAGAGACCATATCATCATAATTATGTGATTGCTCCGCCAACTGATAGACCTTGCTCGCCGCTTCAATGCCTTGCTGCTTCATTTTGAACATATTGTAATAATCAGCAATTGTATAATAGCAATAGCAAATATTCACTGTATCAGAAATTTGCTGTGCTTCATTTAATGCTTCGTACAGGGTTCGCCACACTTCCGAATATGATTTGATGTCATAGTAGGAACGACTTAAATTCACCAAATGTAAAATGGATTTAGAATCATTGCCTATTGCACGGAATATCTGCACAGCTTTTTTATAACACTCTATTGACGAATCAAATTTTTCTTTGTAAGAATAAGCCCAACCCTGACAACCATACAAACCTGCCAACGTCGACGAATCCCCGTCGCTGCATAATGGAACTCCAATTTGCGCATACCTGAGCACCGTGTCAACATTATCGCTCTCTGCAGCGATTTCCCAGCACAATCTTAGCCTCGCCGTGTCCGACGTGGCGGCGGCATACTCGCGCAACAGGCTATCGACGACTAGGTTCGATTCTTCTTCGTCGGTATCCTGGGCTTTTGCCGAAACCGCAAGGCAAAGCATTATTGTAAATATGGCAATGCGCCTTAGCATCTGTGTTTTGAGTTTTGTGATTCGGCGCAAAGGTAACAAAAATATGTTAACGAAGCGTTAAATGTTTATCCTAATTCAAAATGCTTGTCAACGCACTCCGGCACATTCTCCGGCTCGTGGGTAACGAGAATGAGGGTGCGCTCCGGCTGCGCGGCGTATTGATTGATGAGTTGCTTGGCGCGGGCTTTGTTGGCGGCGTCGAGACCGTGGAGAGGCTCGTCAAGTATCAGAAGGTCAGGGTTTTTAATCATCGTGCGGGCAAGCAATACAAGGCGTTGCTCTCCGTCGGAAGTCTGCAAAAACGGTCGCTCCGCCAAATGTCCAATGCCAAAAGTGTCCATTATTTGCTGCGCCTTTTGGTATTGTGCGTCGCTGCATTGACGGAAAAGTCCCTGAGTGTCAAATAGTCCCGACGCGACAACCTTTTTGCAGGGCTGATTTTCACGGAAATACAAGTGCATCTCAGCCGAAATATAGCCTATGCGTTTTTTGATGTCCCAAATGCTCTCGCCCGTGCCTCGTTTGCGGTCAAAAAGTGCAATGTCCATATTGTAACTCCGTGGATTATCGGCAGTTACAAGGCTCAGAAGGGTTGATTTGCCGCTGCCGTTTGGTCCAGAAAGCGTCCATTTTTCGCCCTTCTTGATTTGCCAACTGATGCCCTCAAAGAGCGTCCGCGTGGGATATTTGATGGCGACGTTGCGGAGGTCGGCGGCTATCTCAAACTGACGCTCTTCCTTCACGAATGGCTCGGGCAGGCGCAATTCGCTATAATTATCATTAGAAAAAATCATTTGCAGAAAATCCTTGTCTGCCAAGAATTTAGACTTCTCCATTTTAGGGAAATATTCAATGTCACGGCAAGGTATCACCGACTTTGAAATTTCGGGAATGTCCTTCACGTCCGGCACTACAAAAATCATTTGTTGACGGTCGGCGATGTCGGCAAATACTTGATTGAGCACGACGCGAGTTTTGGCATCAAGTCCAATGAAAGGATTGTCGAAGATGACGATTTCAGGCTTTTTGATGAGTATCGTCGCAATCAAAAACCGCCTCAACTCGCCCGACGACAGCATCAACAATGTTTTCGGGAACAATGGGCGGAGGTGCAGTTTTTCAATCCAAAAATCCTTGTCGCTGCCGGGCAGGTCGGCGATGAGATTTTCAACAGTTGGGCGGCGGGTGTTTTGGATGGCATCCCATTCGTTTTCAGTGGCGGAAAATCGTTGTTGATAATACATATTGGCATAATCCGCCATTGTATATGCCGATTCAAATCCCGCCTTGATTACTTTACCTTTCTGATAATGAACGCCTTCTGGCAGAAACGACAGCCGCATCACTCCCGACCTGACAATCACTTTGCCAGCAATCATCTCGGCGAGTTTGGTCTTGCCCGCGCCGTTTGCGCCCACAATCGTCGGATGCTCGCCTTCATACACCGTCAGATTTACTTTATTCTTAAAATTGATGCCATAAACAAATGGCTCTGCGTCAATAAGTTCGATAAGTTTATTCATTGTAACAATTTAATTACCAATCTGCATATTTTTCAGAGTATAAAGATACAAGTTTTTACGATTAATTACAACAAAATTCCCAACAAAACAATTATTAGGCGGCGGAATTTGAAGATTTTTGTCAAATTCCGCCGCCCTATCGCAAAATAGAAGGGGGAAAAGATATTTTTTTGAAAAATATTTTGCAGATACAAAAATCGTTTGTTACATTTGCAGCATTATAACCAAAATAAAAGCATCATGAATAATTTGCAATCAATTAAAAAAAACGTTGCGGAATATTTCAAGACACAGCCTATAATAAAGGCTTGGCTTTTCGGGTCGTATGCGCGGGGAGAGGAAACGCCGCTCAGCGATGTTGACTTGCTTGTACAATACGATGAAAACGCACGGGTAAGTTTGCTTAAAATAGCATCAATGTCCAATGAACTTGAAGATCTCCTCGACCGTCAGGTAGATCTCGTTTCAGAAAAATGTCTGAGGCAGCGTGTTGCAGAAAGTGTTAACCGTGATAAAGTATTAATCTATGAGAGAGCAAATTAGAGATAGAGAAAGACTTGAACACATTATCGAAGCCATTGACCGTGTCCTTATATTTTCCGAAGGGAAGACAAAGGAGCAACTGGTCTCCGACAATATGAGATTCTACGGCGTTGTAAAAAATATCGAAATTGTCGGCGAGGCTGCATACAAACTTACAAACGCCTTCCGCAACCAACATAGCGAAACTCCTTGGAAAGACATAACAAGGATGCGCCACGTACTGATACACGATTATTATTTAATCGACGAGGATTCAGTTTTTTATGTTATAGAGAAAGACTTGCGCCCCCTACGCGAACAAATAGCCCGCTACCTATCCGAAACAGACTGGGACGAGTGGGAAAATAACGCCGCTACCATCAACGAATCTTCCGCACACAAAACCCTCATACAGACAGCGCAAAGGATGAAAAAAAAGGGCTACGACATCAAGGAGATTTGCAGCATTACGGGATTAAACAAGGAGGAAGTCGAGTTATTATAACTTTACTCAAAAATCCTCCGCCTATATATCCTTCACCAACTTCTTGTCCATAATGTCGCGCATTGCCTTTTCGCCCTCGGCGGCGAGGTGGTCGATATGTTCGAGGTCGCCAGTCATTTGAAGTGGAAAATTATCATCCTCACCGTAACTCTCTATCCGCGAACAAATTGTGTCAACATTAATATTTGCAATATCAATGGCGGGAATGTATATCGGACTGCCGCCGCCGTCGTTGCGGAGTTCGGCAAGGAGCCCAACATCCTGCAACCGCTGAGCCACGTGGAGAAAAAGTTTTTGGGAGATTTTGAGTTCCTCGCTCCACGTCGTGGCATCCTTGGGTGGCTGGGACTCGGCAAAATTCTTTACAATCTTGGTCATCAACAACATAGAAACCCTTTTCATCATTCTCGGACTAATATTGCCAGCGGAAAGTTCGGTGGAATAATAATTGACATTCTGCACCGAATACGCCACTTCGCAGCCCAACAAAACTATAATCCACGACACCTGCAACCACACCAAAAACAGCGGCAACGCGGCAAAACTTCCGTAAACCGCGCCGTATTCCGACACGCCCACCTGAAACGCCACATACGCCCACTGCCACACCTGAAACACAATGCCCGTAATGACGCCTGCCGAAACCGCCGACTTGAAATTGACCTTTGTATTGGGCATTATCAAATATACAAGCGTAAATACAATCGCCATCAACAAATACGGCAACACCTTGATAATCACCGTCAAAACCGGCGAAAGATAATCGGCAAAATAATCGCCGAGTTTGGCGCGAATGAAGAACGTGGCACTACTTGCTGTGATTATCAAAATCGGCGAAAATACCATAATCGTCATATAATCAGTAACTTTGCGCAGGATTGGGCGGTTTTTCTTGATGTTCCACATAAAATTGAACGCCTCCTCCACGTGGCTAAGCAACTCAAACACCTAATACAACAACATTATGACACCGATGCCCGCGATAAGTCCGCCCTTTGC
>JAEEGK010030751.1_pt1 | contig 10623 bp, 10 predicted proteins | sample 8958771 | NCBI WGS metagenome assembly JAEEGK01 (sample SAMN16246547, study PRJNA631951) | gut metagenome | biome: gut microbiome; feature: rumen; material: SC-attached | host: Bos | place: Iran: Karaj | collected 2018-10 | reverse complement strand
AGGCCGCCTGAACGCCCTCGGGGCGCATATTACCAGCGCATAGGCTATGGATTACGGGAAGTTCTTTTCGGCCGACGTGCCGTCGTTCCTCAGGAGCCCGGTAAGGGAGATTTTCCGGAAGGTGGACCTTTCGGCCATCTGCTCCTTTGCCGGCGGCTATCCTGCGGCGGAGACCTTCCCCCTGGCCGAAATCCCCTCCCTGGCCGCCTCGGTAGTGGCCAAATACGGAAGCAAAGCACTCCAGTACGGCGCCACGCAAGGCGTTCCGGAGCTCCGGGAAGCCATCGCCGCCCGCTACGGGGTTCCGGCCTCGCAGGTGCTCATCACCACCTCGTCACAGCAGGGCATCGACGTCTGCTCCCGGGTCTTTCTGGACCCCGGGGATGCGGTTCTGGCCGATAATCCCGTTTATCTGGGGGCCTTGCAAAGCTTCCGGGCCTATAGGGCGGAAGTGGTGGGCCTGAATGATATGGAGGGGACGGTGGTGGACCAGGTCCAAGGCACACCCAAATTTATCTATGTGATCCCGGAGTTTAACAATCCTACGGGAAAGACATTGACGCTGGAGGAGAGAAAGGCCGTTGTGCGGAAAGCGCGGGAGATGGACCTTCTCATCGTGGAGGACAGCCCCTACCGGGAAATCCGCTATGAGGGCTCGCCGGTAACTTCCATCCGGGAACTGGCACCCGAAAGGACCCTGCAGCTGGGCAGTTTCTCAAAGATTTTCGCCCCGGGATTCCGGCTGGGATGGATCATTGGCCCGGAAGAACTACTGGACCAGATCTACGCCTGCAAGCAGTGCCTGGACTTGTGCCCGCCGGTGTTCGACCAGTACCTGGCGCTGGAATTCCTGCAGAGCGGCGCCCTGGACCGCAACCTGCAGAAGACCATCCCGCTGTACCGGCACCGCCGGGACCTGATGCTCTCCCTGCTGGAAAAATACATGCCGGAAGGGGTCCGTTGGACCCACCCGGAAGGCGGTCTTTTCCTGTGGCTCACCCTGCCGGAAGCAATTGATACTGTGGCGCTGTACGACAAAGCGCTGGCCGCGGGCGTCGCCTATGTGGCCGGTTCGTTCTTCTACACGGACGGCAGCCACCGCAACACGATGCGCCTGAACTACACCTTCGTAGAGGAATCCAAGATGGAGCCCGGTATCAAGTTGTTGGCCACTGTTTTAACTAAATCATTGAACCACAAGCGGTTATAAGTTTTCCTCCCTGCATTTTTACATGGAGGAAAATGCGCAAGTAATTAATAATGAGCGAGATAGGAAAAACGCTGTATAAGTTCTCAGGAGCCGGAAACGATTTCGTGGTGCTGGACGGCCGCGGGGCCGATGTGGACGCCTACCGCGACCCGCAGCGCATCGGCGCGCTGTGCCGGGAGTACCGCACCGACGGCCTGATGATCCTGGGCAGCACCGACGGCTATGACTTCTCGATGGAGTTCTTCAACCCCGACGGCACGGGCGGGATGATGTGCGGCAACGGAGGCCGATGCATCACCGCCTTCGCCGACTATCTGGGCCTGCAACCCGCCTCGCCGGATGGCGTCTGGCATTTCCTGGCCGGCGACGGCCCGCATCAGGCGCAGATTCTGAGCGGTTGTGAGGATACTCCCTCCACAACCCGTAAATGGATCGTGCGCCTGAAAATGATTGACGTTGAAGGGGTTAAGCCCATTATGGGCGGATACTTCCTGAACACCGGAACGCGGCATTTCGTGAAGTTCGTCCGGAGCGTGGAGGGCGTCGATATGGAAAAGGACGGCCCGGAATACCGCTGGGACGAAGCCTTCCAGCCGGAAGGGACCAACGCCAACTTCGTAGAGGCGGCGCCGGACGGCCTGCACGTGCGCACTTTCGAGAAAGGCGTGGAGGCCGAGACCCTGGCCTGCGGCACGGGGATCACGGCGAGTGCCATCGCGACGTGCTACAAGGATAAAGGTGCGGACGGGCAGCACGCCTACCGGCTGCAGTGCCGCCGCGGCGACTGGCTGCAGGTGGACTTCCAAAAGGATGGAGAACACTACACCGACGTGTTCCTCACCGGCCCGGCAGAACTGATTAAAATCATTGACTTATGAGTATAGTTTTCAAAGGCTGCGGCACCGCGCTCGTCACCCCGTTCAAAGGCGGGGAGGTAGATTATAACGCCTTTGCCGCCACGGTGGACTGGCAGGTGGAAACCGGGATCGATTTCCTGGTACCGCTGGGAACCACGGGTGAAACCCCTACCCTCAGCGAGAGCGAAAAACTCCAGGTGCTGGAGGTGACGCGGCAGCACGCCCAGGGCCGCCCGGTGATGGCCGGCGTGGGCTCCAACAGCGTCAAGGCCACCCTGGACAACATCCGCCTCCTGCAGGACGCCGACGCTTTCCTGGTGGTGGTTCCCTTCTACAATAAGCCACCCCAGCGGGGCCTGTACCAGTACTTCAAGACCATCGCGGAGGCCGCTCCGAAGCCCGTTATCCTCTACAATGTCCCGGGCCGCACCGGCACCAACCTGGAGGCCGAGACCACCCTGGCCCTGGCAAGGGACGTGAAGAATATCATCGGCATCAAGGAAGCCTCCGGGAAACTGGACCAGGTCCGCGCCATCATCAAAGGCCGCCCCGAAGGCTTTGCCGTCCTTAGCGGCAACGACGACGACACCTTCCAGCTGATGAAGGACGGGGCCGACGGTGTCATTTCCGTCGCCTCGAACGTGTTCCCCTCGGCGATGGCCGACTTTGTGAAAGCCCTCCGGGAAGGCAGATGGGATGAGGCAGAAAAGATGAATAAGAGGCTGAGTCCCCTCTTCAACAACCTCTTCGTGGAGCCCAATCCCATCCCCGCCAAGGCCGCGATGGCCCAGCTGGGGCTGATGGAAAATTCCCTGCGCCTTCCGCTCGTCAAAGCCACCGAGGAAACCGAAAAACTGATTGCACAAACCCTGAAAGACCTGTTCTAATGGAGATTACGCTCAAAGAATTCAACGAAACCCTGGAGGCCCTGGAAAAAGGGGAACTCCGTGTAGCCGAAAAGGTGGACGGGGTGTGGAAAGTGAACACGCACGTGAAGGAAGTCATCCTGGCGGGCTTCAAACTGGGCGCCGTCAGGGAGATGTCCCAGGGGCAGTTCTCCTACTTCGACAAGGAGACCTTCCCGGTGAGAAAATTCACCGCGGAGGACGGCGTGCGCATCGTCCCGGGCGGCAGCAGCATCCGGCGGGGTGCCTACCTCGCTCCCGGCAGCATCGTGATGCCCCCGGCCTACGTGAACGTCGGCGCCTATGTGGGTGAAGGGACGATGGTGGACAGCCACGTGACCATCGGCTCCTGCGCCCAGGTGGGAAAACGCATCCATATATCTGCCTCCACACAGATCGGCGGCGTGCTGGAGCCCGCCGGCGCCCTTCCCACCATCATCGAGGACGACGCCTTCGTGGGCGGAAACTGCGGCATCTATGAAGGTACCATCGTGGAGGAAGGGGCCGTCATCGCTTCGGGCGTAGTCATCACCTCCTCCACCGCCATCTTCGACGCCACCACCGGCACGTTCATTAAAAGGAATGCCGACGGCCGCATCGTGGTGCCCAAAGGCGCCGTGGTGGTGAGCGGGTCGAAACCCATCGTCCGGGACGGGAAGCCGCTGGAGAGCGGCGTGCACCTGTACTGCCCGGTCATCGTGAAATACCGCGACGCCAAGACCGCGGGAAGCATCCACTTAGAAGACCTGTTGAGATGATCGTAGCCGTAGTAGGAGCCACGGGCCTCGTGGGCTCGAAAATGCTGGAAGTGCTCGAGGAGCGCGGCTTCCCGGTGAGCGAGCTGCTGCCGGTGGCCTCGTCCCGCTCCTGGGGGAAGAAAGTGCGGTTCCAGGGCCGCGAGTGGACGGTTCTATCGGCCGATGAAGCCATCGCCCGAAAACCCGCCCTGGCCCTTTTCAGTGCCGGCGGAACCGTCTCCTCGGAGTTGGCTCCCAGGTTCGCCGCCGCAGGCTGCTACGTGGTGGACAACTCCTCCTTCTGGCGGATGGATCCGTCCATTCCGCTGGTGGTGCCGGAAATCAATGCCGATGTCCTCACCCCGGAAGACCACATTATCGCCAACCCCAACTGTTCCACCATCCAGATGGTCCTGCCGCTGGCCCCTCTGCAGAAGGCCTACGGCATCAAGCGTATCGTGGTGAGCACCTACCAGAGCGTCACCGGCGCGGGACAGCGGGGCATCGAGCAGCTGGAGGCCGAACGCGCCGGCGGCTCCGGGACCAAGTTCCCCCACCGGATCGATATGAACATCCTTCCGCACATCGACTCCTTCCTGCCGGACGGCTACACGAAGGAAGAGATGAAGATGGTGAACGAGACGCGGAAGATCCTGCGCGCTCCCGGCATCGCCGTCTCCGCCACCACGGTCCGCGTGCCGGTGGAAGGCGGTCATTCGGAAAGCGTAAACGTCGAATTCTTAAAGCCTTACGATTTGGCGGAGGCGCGTCAGCTGATGGCCGATATGCCCGGTGTCACGCTGCAGGACGACCCTTCGCAGAACCTCTACCCGATGCCCATCAACGCCTGGGGCAAGGACGACGTGTTCGTGGGCCGCATCCGCCGCGACCCCTCCGTGGAGAACGGACTGAACCTCTGGTGCGTAAGCGATAATCTGCGCAAAGGCGCGGCCACCAATGCCGTGCAGATTGCGGAAGTACTGCTGAAAAACGGATGGTTATGAACTGGAACCTGTTTAAAGAGATGCTCTCCATCGATTCCACTTCCGGCAGGGAGCGGGAGATGGCCGGCTGGCTCCTGAAGCATCTGGAAGCCCCGAAGAAGGAATCCTTCGAGGTGGGTGACGGCACGCTGAACCTCCTGTTCAGCTGGGGCCGCCCCAAAGTGGTCTTCTGCACCCATATGGACACCGTTCCGCCGTATATCGCCCCTGTTTTTCCGGAGGACACTCCCTCCGGGGGGACGCAGGAGACAGTGGGAGGGGCCGGAGCGAGCGAAGCGAGCGGAGTTCCGCCGAAGGGAGTATCTCCCGCAAAAACTATCACCGGCAGGGGAAGCTGCGACGCCAATGGGCAGATCTTTGCGATGTATACAGCGTGCAAGGAGCTGGAGGCGGCCGGGAAGACGGACTTCGGGCTGCTACTGCTTGCCGGGGAGGAGACCGGGTCCTGGGGCGCGAAGGCGTTCTCTAAGACCGGATTCCAGGCGCCTTTCCTGGTGGTGGGCGAGCCCACGGAGAACAAATTGGTGAGTGCCGCCAAGGGCACGCTCTCCTATGACCTCAAGTTCACCGGGAAGGCCTTCCATTCGGGTTATCCGGAGTATGGAACAAGCGCCGTGGAACTGTTTAACGAGTTCTACAACAAATTGAAGGATAAGGATTTCGGCGAAGACCCGGAACTGGGGAAGACCACCTGGAACATCGGGCTTCTGAAGAGCGACAATCCGCAGAACATCCTGTCGCCGGAGCTCACTTGCCGGCTGTATTTCCGCACCACGTTCGCCTCGCACGAGGCGGTGCAGCGGTGGATGGAAGAGGTGCCGGAAGCGACGCTGCGGGCCCGGGGCGACGAACCGGCGCGGTACGTCACGCTGCCTGGCTTTGAGAGCGCACCCGTCGCTTTCGGTAGCGACGCGCCGCACCTGACGGGCTTCGGCCACAAACTCATCTGCGGCCCCGGGAGCATCCGCTACGCCCACCGGGACGACGAACACATCACGGCGGAGGAGTTGGAGGAGGCCGTGAATCTTTACATCAAAATCTATCAGGCACTATGATCAAGGTGATTATCAGCGGCTACGGCCGGATGGGACATATGGTGGAAAAAGAGCTCCAGAAGCGGGGCATCCCCCTGGTGGAGGCCAGCGAAGACATCACGGCCACCGACCCGGCGATAGCGCGGGAGTGCGTATGCATCGACTTCACCACGCCGGAGGCGTTCCGGGCCAATTATCCTTTCATCGCCAAGCATTTCAAGGCGGCGGTGGTGGGGACCACGGGCTGGAACGACATCGAGGCAGATGTCCGCAAGGCTTTCGAAGAGGCCGGCACCACCCTCATCTACGCCTCCAACTTCTCGCTGGGGGTGAACGCCCTGTACGCCGCCATCACCAAGGTGTCCGAGATGCTCCGCGGGGCCGGCTATAAGGCGGAAATCGAAGAAACCCACCACATCCACAAGCTGGATGCCCCTTCAGGAACGGCCAAGGTGATGGGGAAACTCGTGGAGGAGAAACTCGGTGAAGCGCCGGAAATCCGTTCCATACGGAAAGGCGAAGTCCCTGGGATTCACACGCTTACGCTCACTTCGGCCGAAGATAAACTCACGCTGCAGCACGAAGCCTTCTCCCGCGAAGGCCTGGCCAAGGGGGCAGTAATAGCCGCCCTGATGACCGAAGATCACCAGGGCGTGCACGAATTCAGCGAATTGCTGTAGAATTAATCCTTACTCGTCGAACTTGAGGTCGAGGGCGATTTTGTTCAGCTCTTCGATCTGCTCGTCGGTATCCGCCAGGGCCAGCTGTTTGACCAGCGCGCCGCCGTGGAAGTAGATGATGATGTCACCAACAAAGGGCTGGTCTTCCTCACCGAATACGCCGCTGAAAGCGAAGCGGCCCACGCCGTCTTCGTCGAACTTGATTTCATCGATGTCCTCGATGGTGAACTCCGAGAAGAGCTGCTCGTGCAGGGGGCCTTCGTCCACGTTGTTGAACAGTTCGATAATCTTGTTCTCCAGGAAGCCTTCGATGCCGTCATAGAGGTCTTCCACGTGTTCGATTTCTTCATCGGAATAGTAGACGATGTTGTTCAGGGCCAGCAGGGCGCCGTCTTCGCTCTGGATGTACAGGGCAGCGCTCTCGGGATAGGAATCTTCCTGGTGGAGAATCTCGTAGGAGGCCGGGATGGTGGCCGTGAAGTCTCCCAGATGGATGCTCTGGGTCTTGGGACCGCAGGCGCTGAAGATGAACGCTACGGCGGCGAGGGGAAGGAGGAGTTTTTTCATACTGTTAAGTTTGTGGGTTTAACGTAAAATGTCGTTCAGAATGCTGCTGGCGGCCTCCCGGGCACCTTCACCGGGACCCTGGATCACCAGCGGATAGGGGTGGAAGGCGCTCCTGACGATAATGGCGTTCTCCGTGCCCCGCAGGTAGTAGGCGGGATGCTCCGGCGCCACTTCCTTCAGGGCGATGCGGGCCTTGTAACCGCCGGCCTATTTTTCCAGCGAAGAGACAAAACGCAGGCGGAAGCCTTTCTCCGATGCCTCCTGCACCCGGGCCGCCCATTGGGGCTCATAGGCCTCCAGTGCAGCATAAAACTGCTCCAGGCTGCCTCCCAGGACGGATGACGGCACCACGGGCTCGATGGCCACGTCCTCCTCTTCCAGCTGCACGCCGGCCTCCCGGGAGAGGATCAGCAGTTTCCGGAGGGCGTCGCGGCCGCCCAGGTCCGTGCGGGGATCGGTCTCCGTGAGGCCTTCGGCCGCCGCAGTCTTCACGAGCGAGCAGAAGCTGGTTCCGCCGGGCCGATAATCCCCCAGAATCTGGTTCAGCGTGCAGGACACGACGGCCTCGATGGAGAGGACCTCGTTGCAGCTGTTCGCCCCGCGGGCGATGGATTCCAGGATGGGAAGGGCCGCGCCCACGGTGGTCTCGTAGCGCAGCGGCGCGCCGTTTTCGCGGGCGGCGGCGTGCATCGCGGCGTATTCCGCATAAGGGACGGCGAGGGAGCGGCGGTTGGAAGAAACGATGCCGATGCCCGCCTGCAGCAGGTCCGTATAGCGCTTATAGAGCGTCTTGCTGTTGGTGGCGTCCACGAAGAGGGAGCCCTTGGGAGCCGCCTGAAGGACGGCGTCGATGTAGTCCCCTTCCCGGCCGATGACAGGCGCTCCGCCGAGGTCGATGCCGTAACGGCGGCTGTTCGCGCGGCCCGCCACGCGGAGGACCTTCCCACTGCGCTCCTTCACGGCCGCGGCGCTCTCCTGAATAAGGCCGATCAAGGCGTTGGCGACTGCCCCGTCGCCGGCGATGAACACGTTCACCTCCCGCACCGGCAGCTCCTGGAAAAACGCCCGGTGAATCGCCCGCAGGGCCTGTTCCAGCACGGATTCTTTCACCGTAAAATTAATCCCATTCCCCTCTTCCTTTATCTCAATTGCTTTTATTCCAGCATCCTCCAGTGTTTTCGCAACGGTCTCTCCGGAGGACACACTCCCTTGGTCGCTGAATAGGGGGCCGATGCTCCCGCGGGAGTGTGCTCCCCCAGAGAGCCCATCCGGATCGGATTTAGCGGAGGGCGATGCCCCTGAGGGAACATCGGCCTTCTTTTTCGTGACCGAAGGGGCATCCCCTCCGGTAAAGCCGGGGAGAGAACCCACCAGACGAATCACATTCTTATCGGAGGCGACGCCGATCCAGCGGGTGGGGTCCGGGGCGGCGCCGATGACGGTGTATTTGCCGTCGGGAGCGAAAGTGTTGCGGATTTCAATGTCGATGCCGGCGGCCATCGCAGGGGCGACGGTGGGGGCATACAGCACCTTGGCGCCGTGGGAGGCCATATCCAGCGCGGCGGCATAGGAGATGTGGGGGATCGTGCGGGCGGCGGGAACCTGTTTCGGGTTCGCCGTCATAATGCCGGGGACGTCGGTCCAGATCTGGAGGCTCTCCGCCTGCACGGCGGCGGCGTAGAGGGCGGCGGTGTAGTCCGAGCCGCCGCGGCCCAGGGTGGACACCTTCCCGGAGGCTTCCCGGCAGATGAAGCCGGGGGCGACGTAAACATCGGCCTCAAGGGCCTCCACGGCCTTTTTGATGCGGCGGAAGGTTTCCGGCTCGTCGCCTTTTACCACGAGGTCCCGGGAGTCCAGCCAGCGCACTTTATACCCTTCGGTCTCCAGTTTGGCGGCAAGGAGGGTGGTGGAGAGGATTTCGCCGTAGGTGACCCGTTCGTCGGCGGGCGCCGCCCAAAGCGCGGCGAAGAGGGCGTTCAGGCGCTCCTGCAGTTCTTCCCGCTCGGAGCCGGTGAAAAGGCGGCGCACCATATCGGCGTGACGGGCCTTCATCTCCCTGATGGCGGCGGGATCTCCGCCCAGGAGGGCGTCCGTGCAGCCCGCGATGGCGCTGGAGACCAGGATGACCCGGCCCCTGGCGGCCTCGCGCTCCACAATGTCCAGCACCCGCGACACCTGCGTAGCACCGGCAACGGACGATCCGCCGAATTTCAAAACCCTGAACATCTTACTTGCAAAGATAAGGTTTTCTGCGGAAAATGTGCTATTTTTGTATGCTATGTTGAAAGCGCTCACCATATTCGGTTTCTTGAGCTTCGGCTGGGCCGACATCCTGGACATCCTGATGGTGGCCCTGATCATTTTTTTCCTGCTCAGGAGCATCCGTGGGGACTCCACCGTCGTCAATATTGTGCTGGTCCTGGCCCTGCTTATCGTGGTCCAGGGTATAGTTTCCGCCCTCAATATGAGGATGATGACCATACTGGTCAATACCCTGCTGGACGTCGGTGTGCTTGCCATCATCATTATTTTCCAGCCTGAAATCCGGCATCTTCTGAACCGTTTCGCCGTCACCTCCGGACTTGCCCGCCGGGCGGGTGAACTTTTCAACCGCCTGTTCGGCATCAAGGAAGAGAAACTGGGCAGCCGCGAGGTCGAAGAGCTTTCCGAGGCGGTACGCGCAATGTCCGCTGAAAAGACCGGCGCCCTCATCGTGATCCAGCACAAGTCCACTCTGGATGACTACATACGCACCGGGGACAGTTTCGATGCGGAAATCAACCGCCGTCTGGTGATGAACCTCTTTTTCAAGAATTCGCCCCTTCACGACGGGGCTATGATAATAGTAGGGAACCGCATTGTCGCTGCCCGCTGCCAGCTGCCTATGACCAACCGTGTGGACATTCCCGCCCACTACGGGATGCGCCACCGCGCCGCGATAGGCCTGAGCGAGGATACCGACGCCGAGGTGATCGTGGTTTCGGAGGAGACGGGACGAGTTTCCTACGCCCAGGGCGGCGAGATCAGGACAATAGAGGATATGGCACAGCTGAGGGGACTTCTCGGCAAGGCTATGGAGGAAGCTGAATGACGGACAGAAGGCTTGAAACTAAGCTTGGATTCGATATGGTCCGGGAGAGAGTCTCGGACAGGTGTTCCACTGAATATGCAGCGCAAAGGGTTGAGACTGAGGAGTTTTCATCTCAGCCTCAGGAAATCCGCCACCGTCTTCTCGTGACGGACGAGATGCGGCTGATCCTGATGTTCGAGGATTCTTTCCCTACCAGCGGCTACATCGACTGCATCCCCTTTCTCGCCTCGATTGAAAAAGGCGCGTCAATAGACCAGCTTTCGCTCGGAAAACTGCGCACCCTGCTGCTGACCCTGCATAAGGTCACATCCTTTTTCCGGAACGTGATAGAGGGCATTTACCCCAATCTGCAGAAGCTTTCCTCGCAGGTGAACAACTTCCCCGATATTCTTAGGAGGATAGACAGCATACTTGACCGCAACGGAGAAATAAAAGATACCGCTTCCGACGAACTGTATTCCATCCGCCGCAGCCTCAGGGACAAGGAAATCAATCTGTCCAAGAGGATGAACGCCATCCTGAGACAGGCGCAGCAGGA
>JAEEGK010030748.1_pt1 | contig 10623 bp, 7 predicted proteins | sample 8958771 | NCBI WGS metagenome assembly JAEEGK01 (sample SAMN16246547, study PRJNA631951) | gut metagenome | biome: gut microbiome; feature: rumen; material: SC-attached | host: Bos | place: Iran: Karaj | collected 2018-10 | reverse complement strand
AAAAAGAAAATTATGAAAAAATATTAGAAGAAGATGAATTATTTCAACATTTAAAAAAAATGTTAGTTTTAAAAGACTTAACAATATCTTTAGATTCTTTATTTTTTGTAAGAGATATTGGATTTGGTTCTTATGGAAAAGTTTATTTAGTTTGTGATGATAAAAAATATTATGCAATGAAAGTAGCAGAAAAAAAATTTTTAAAAGAAAACAAATCAATAACTAAATTTTTTATAAATGAAAAGATAATAACATCAAGTTTAAATTTTCCATTTATAGTTCATTTAATTAATACATATAAAACAAAAGAATATTTATTTTTTTTAATGGAATTTGTAGATGGTATTTCATTAAGAAATAAAATAGAAATGAAAAATAATGAATTAAATAATATAGAAGAAATTCAATTTTATGGAGCAATTTTATTTTCAGTATTAAATTATTTACAAAAAAAAAGAATACTTCATAGAGATTTTAAACCAGATAATATAATGATTGATACAAATGGTTATTTAAAAGTAATTGATTTTGGAGTTGCTTATAAATTAGAAAATAAAGATTATACAAATACAATAATTGGTACTTGTCATTATATGTCACCTGAAGTTATTGAAGGAAAAAATTATAGTTTTAATTGTGATTATTGGTCTATTGGTATTATTTTATATGAAATTTTTTATGGAAAACTACCTTTTGGATTTAATGTTAATGATAGGAATAAAATTTATAAAGAAATATTAGAAAATAAAATTTATTTTCCTGATTCTAAATATGAAAGTTTTAATAATTTAATTTCTAATTTATTAGTAAAAAATCCTAAAAATAGAATTACTTCATTTAAAGGAATTATATCACATAAATTTTTTAAAAATTATAATTTTGATGCTCTTATGAAATTAATGATTAAACCAAAATTTATTCCTAAAGAAACTGTTGGAAAAATAAATAAAGATAATTTAAATATTTCTTTTTTAAAAATGATGAAAAATAATTCTGAATTAAGTTCAAATGATATGATTAGTGATTTAAATTTTTCTCAAATTGACGAATTTTTATTATCTTTTTAAATTAAAAACTGGTTCAATTATATTTTATTTACTGTCGAAATTTTAATTTTTTAAGATTTACTTTTTTTTGTAAATTCATTTATTACTTAAAGAATAGTAATTATATAAAGATTAATATAATTTTACATTTAATAATATAAATAATATTTAATATTACTAACATTTAGATTTTTATTTGATATAATGTATAATAATATTTAAAGAAATATTTTTTAAAAAATTCTAATATATAAAATAATTTTTATTTATTTAAATAAATAATAAAAAACATTTTTTATTAATCATCCAATCTTTACAATTATTTATAACTCTTTCTTTATCTTGAATAGAAGAATAGTTTTTTTTGTTTCAGACTTTTTACTCTTGAAACAAAATTATTTATAAATCAAAAGAGGATTTATATAAAATTGTTATTTTTCCACATTCATTAATTTTACTATTGTTTAAATGATTAAAATAGAAAAAAATTAATCATCAATAAATAGGTGATTTATTTTATTTGGAATAAGTAAACAGTGAATTATATTTTAGAATTTTAAATCAATAATAATTAAATCCTAATTAAAATAATATATATTTCTAATATATTTATTTTCAAATTATTATAAAAAAATTAAATCAATAAAGAATATAAAAATATTTAAAATTAAATATTTTATAAATCATTTATACCAAATATATCTTTATTAGAATCATTATTATCCAAATCATCAATTAAACTATCAAAATTATCACTATCTTTATTTAAATATTTATTAATATTACATTTATTATTTTTATCATTTTCTTCTTTAACAGGACTTTCATTATTATTAACAGTATTAAAATCTGAAAATTTAGTTTTAAAATTATAATCAGCAACAGGATGAATTTTATGTATAGTTTCCATTAATAAAGTACCATCAGGATCAAATTTTTTTTCACTAGAAACATCAACATTATTACTAATATTATTTTCAGAACTTTCTTGTTTAATATATTTAGCATTATCATCTAATAATCCTTTATTATCAATAATTAAATTATTATTTTTTTTTTCTTCATTTTTTTTCTGAATATTAATTAAAATTTCAGGACCACCCATATAATTTAACATAAACCATTCCCATAAATATTGATTAATAGTAAAATAATCATCTTTAAATTTAACATTTGATTTTAAAATATATTTTCCAGTTTCATTATCTTTTTCACATAATTTGCCATTTGAAATATAACCAGGTGGTAATACACCAATTAATTTATTATCACTTATTCTTTTTTTAGAATTAATAATTAATTTATCACTTAAATCATTTGTAACAAAACATTTCCATTCTAAAAACCATTCTAAATTAATTGCATAAACATATTTTCCTTTTGAATTATCTTTTTTAGATAAAGTTTTAAAAACTTTAATTTCATGTTTTCTTCTATTATTTAATTCAATTAATTCATTTTTTGATATTTTAAAAGGGTTAAAAATTATATTATTATAAGTTTCTAATTTTCTATATCTTGTACATCCACTACAAATTATATCTCCTACTTTATTATCAAATATTCCACATTGACATTGCCAAGTTGAATCTTTATCAAGTAATTCTTTTACTGTTGGAATTTCTCCACTTTTCATTTTTAAAAAATCAATATCAATTTCATATGAATTTTGTATTAAATCAAAAAGAGAATTTTTTGCATCTTCTTTTATATCAATTTTCATTTGAAATAAATTTAATTCATTTTCGTAATTTAAATAATTACTTAATTTTGTGTATATGTTATTTAATGTTATTTGCTTATCTGGAGGAAGATATTTTTCTTTTTCTAAATTTATATTGTTTATATTGTTTAATTGTTGTAATTGTTTTTCAAATTGATTTAATTCTATTTTTAATGATGATAATTCTTTTAATTTTTTATCTATTTGATTTTTTTGTTCTTTTTGACATTGATTATATAATGTTTTTGCAGTTGAATGATTATATTGAATTATTTTATTTATATAATCAAATAATTCTTCTATTTTATTTGAGTTTTGAATTTCAAAATTTTTTTTATATGAAAGAAGGAAATTTTCTATTCTATCAATTTCTGTTTTTATCATTTGAGCTTTGGAAATACAAGAACTAATTTTAATTGAATTTTGTTTTTGAATACCTGGGATAGGAAAAAATTTTTCTATATTTAATTGTCTCATACATTCATCACAAAAATAGTTTTTTTTATTATTTGAATTATTATAAAAATATGCTTTATTTTTATGAATTTGACAAAGGGGATAAAAATGATTATTTATATTATTATTAAAGTCTTCACTTGTTAATAAAGGATTATTACAAATATTATCTGTATTAAATGTTAATGACATTGACATTGAATTGCTTTTATTTAATTGATTTTCTAATTTTTCTGGTAATTTCATTAATGTTATATTTAATTTAGATTTTAAGAATAAATTATTAATATTATTATAAATATATAAATAATAAAATAAATTTTATTCATTCTTAAATATTAAAAATAAATTTTATATATATTTAATTTGATTTATTTATTCAAAATAAAATAATTACTTGAATATTTAACACTAATTAAATTAAACATGGAATATATATTTTTTCAAAATTAAGACCAGATAAATATTCTAATATATTATACTATCAATATTATTAGAATCATGTATTCTTTTATTTTTAAAATTATATAATAATATAATTTAAACTATCCTTATTATAATATTAAAATAAAAAAATAAGGAAAATAATTTTACAGTATATTCTTCTTCAAAATTATTAATTAAATATATAAATTTACTTTTATAAATTTGACGTTTCAGAAAAATAATAAAAATATTATGATATTATTTTGATAATTTTTATTTGTTTATTATTTAAATTGATAAATTGAAGCTAATTCATTAATTTTAAGGATTATTATTTCATTTTTGAATTATTATTTCTAAAACATTTTAAATTATACAATAAATATAATTGAAAAAAATCTTTTTAAATCATTTATTATAACTAAAATTTGAAAATTATTAAGAAAATGAAATTCTATTTCAATTTAAATAAACTTTTTTATTGAATAAAATATGATTTTATATTAATTGTGATTTATTTATATCTTTTATGAATTAATTCAATCAAAAAATAGTATTAAAAAAAATCATAATTAATAAAAATAATTTTATAAAAAAAATTATTCATTAAAAAAAAATAAATGAATGTACCATAATTAAAAAAAATAAATGGTTGAAACATTATCAAATAAAGAATTAGAATCAAAAATCGATGATGCAATAAAAAAAAATTCAGAAATTACAAGAAGTATAATATACCAAGCAGAAGATATATCATACAAAAACATTCCAGCAGAAAATTTAGACTACGACGAATTTGGTTTCCTAAAAAAATAGTAAAAAAAAATAAAATAACTAACATTATATATAAAAAAATATAGTTCAAGTAACAACGACATAACAACAAAAGAAGAAAAAGAAAAAATATCATTAAAAACAAACGAAAGATTAATAAAATGGACAGATATGTTATCAAATTTTACATCATATAAAAAAAATAACTATTCCAAATTAAAAAGTCGAACAAGAAAAGGAATCCCAGATTGTCTTCGAACAAAAGTATGGCAAATATTTGCAAAAGTTCCTGAATTAAAAAATAAAAATAAAAACACATATTCAAATATAATAAATCAATTAAAAGAAAAAGATATGTTAGATAAAAAAGATGAAGATGTAATAATAAGAGATTTACATAGAACATTTCCAAAAAATTATATTTTTATGGATAAATTAGGTTCAGGACAAAGAGCTTTATATAAAGTTTTATCTGCATATTCTTATTATAATAAAAAAACTGGTTATGTTCAAGGAATGGGTTTTATTACTGCTTTATTTTTAACTTATATGAATGAAGAAAGTTCTTTTTGGATGTTATATTCTATGATGATTAATTATGAAATGCAAGGTTTTTATGAGAAAGATTTTCCTGAATTAAGAAAAGTACTTTATGTATTTTTGTCTTTGTTAAAAAAATTTGTTCCTAAAGTTTATTTTCAATTTAAAAAATTTAATATTTATCCTACTATGTATGCTTCACAATGGTTTTTTACTTATTTTGCTAATTTATTTAATTTTAATATTGTTGTTAGAATTTATGATTGTATTTTACTTGAAGGATTTAAAATTGTTTATAGAATTGCTTTAGGGATTTTAAAATTAAAAGAACCTATTATTGTTAAGTTTAAAAATTTTGAAGATGCTATGAATATTTTTAAAGAAATTACTAAAGGAATTGATGTTGAAGATTTATTTAAAGTTAGTTTTAATTTTTCTTTTTCTAGGAAAGATATTAAGAAATTTGAAGATGAATATCATAAAAAAATTTCTAAAAAAAATATGGATGATGAAATAATAAAACAAGTTTCATTTTAATAAAAAAAAATGAAATTATATATTAGTTTATAAATATTTTAATTTTATAAATTGCTTTTAATTTGAATAAAAAATCACATAAATAAACAATAATTATTTATTAAAAAAATTAAATTCTATAAAAAAAGTAAAAAAAAAATTTAAAAAAAATAAAAAATAAAAAAATTAAAAAATGGAAGCAGAAGGTGAAACAGAAAAAGAAATTCAAGAAAACAAAGGGAAAATATTAAAAGTAAACTTAAACGACTTTGAACTTCTTCAAACAGTAGGAATAGGATCATTTGGAAGAGTACGATTATGTCGTCATAAAAAAAATTCAAGAGTATATGTAATGAAAATATTAAAAAAAGCCGAAATAATAAAACAAAAACAAGTAGATCATGTTTATTCAGAATATAACATATTATCAATATTAAATCATCCATTTATAGTAGAATTAAAAGGAGTAAATGTACAACATCCTCAATATTTATATTTAATATTAGAATATGTTCCAGGAGGAGAATTATTTACTTTATTAAGAAATAACACAAATTTTCCAGTTGAACAAGCAAAATTTTACACAGCACATATTATAACAATATTTGAATATTTACATAGTAAAAATATAATATATCGAGATTTAAAACCAGAAAATATTTTAATAAATAAAAATGGTTATTTAAAATTAACAGATTTTGGTTTTGCAAAAGTAATAAATAATAATAAAACATATACTTTATGTGGTACACCAGAATATTTAGCACCTGAAATTATATTAAATAAAGGACATGGTAAACCAGTTGATTGGTGGACTATGGGAATTTTATTATATGAAATGTTAGTTGGAATTGATCCTTTCAGTGATGATGATCCTATGATGATATATCAAAAAATTATTAAAGGTAAAATTAGATTTCCTAATACTATTGATAAAAATGCTAAAAGTTTAATTAAACATTTATTAGTTTCTGATACTACTAAAAGATTTGGATGCTTAAAAAATGGAGTTAAAGATATTGTTAATCATAGATTTTTTAATGGGTTTGATTGGAGAAGTTTTGTTTTTATTAAAATGGAACCTCCGTATTTTCCTCCTATTACTAAAAATGATGATACTTCTAATTTTGGTGATTATCCTGATTCTGATACAGAACCTGCTGCGTTAAATTCAGAAAAAGATCCTTTTCTTGATTGGTAATTTTATTTTTTTTTTTTTTGGTTAATTTTGGAATAGGATTTTTTTTATTATTTTCAAATATGGTTCATTTTTTTAGTTTTTATATGAATGAGTTTTTTTATATTTAATATTTGTGAATTTTTGATAATGTTGTTTATTTTGTTTTTTATCTTATTTTTTTTTGGAGGAAAATTTATATGTTATTTTTTTATATATTTAAAGTATTTAAAAAACTTTTTTTAATTTTTTAAACAAATATTTTTTATACATAATAAATTTTAATTGTATTTAATACTCTTATTTTATTTTTATTAATATAGATTATTATTTATTATTTGTATAGTTTTAATCAAATTTATTTATAATTTCTTATATTTTATGAATTCGTAATATTTATTACTTTCAAATCACTTGATATTGTTTTTTTTCTAACTAATAACTTTTTTTTAGGACTTTCTTTTTTAGAAGAGTTAACCATCATTGTATTCATTTGTTTGAATTGAATTCTTTGTTTATGCTTTTGTTCTTCAATTTCATTGAAAATAATATTTAAATTATTAAAAAAAATAAAAGGAAAAGATTGTAAAGGATTATTAATTAAACTTTCTATTAATTCATTATTAAAATTATATGTTTCAGTTATTATTTCATTTGAATTTAATCTTTCAGAATGTCTATTTTCAAACCAATGAATTCTTGGTGATTTAATTAATATAGTATGAATTTTTTCATGTTGGAAAAAATTTTTATTTATATCATGTCCTTTAATCAAATCTAAAGAAAAATAAACTTTTTCATTCTTTATATCAGTAATTAAACATTTATTAATAATATCATCTAAATTATATTCTTTTTGTAATAGATATAATTTTTTCATATCATTATATGACATTTCATAAGTATATTCTTTTCCACCACAAATTACTTTAACTTTATAAAAATAAACTCTAAAAAATACTATTTTATTTGAATTTTTATTTGGAAATTGCGATAAAAAATAAAAATATTTTTCTGATTTATCATTAATTTTAAATTTTGAATATATTGTATTTGATAAAATTAAATTATCAATATTATAAACTTTCATATCTTCATCTTTATTTTGGTAAATCTGATATATATATTGTCTAAAATCTTTAAATGAACTTAAATAACATAAAGTTAAATTTCCCCAATTATAAAAATTATTATTTATTAAGTAATATATAAAAGCTTTTCCTGCATTTTTAATAATTTTAATGGAATTTTCTTTAATAAGTTCTATATATGGATATAATATTTCAAATTCATAAAGTTCATCATTAAATAATAAATAATATTTTAGATTCTTATCAGTTTCAAAAAATATTGAATTTTTATTAAATAATAATTTTTTATTAATTATTTCTTTTATTGACCTTTCAATTAAATCTGAATTAAAAATTATTTTATTATCAGAAATTGATATTAGTTTTGTTATAAAGAAGATAAAATCTTTATAATTAATTGAATAAAAAAAAGGAATTATATTTAAAGGAAGAGAAAATTCATAATTCACTTTATCATTTTTTGATATTTTTATAGTTAAAGATTTAAGATATAAATCAATTTTTTCTTTACCAAATTTTTTCAAATTATAAAAAGTATATTTATTATTTATAGAAGAAAAATGATAATTTTCAATATTTTCAATAAAAAAATCAATCATTTCTTTATAATTATTTAAATTTTCAAATTTATAATTTTCTTGAAATATAATAAAACTATTTTTAGGTAAGAATTTCATCATAATATCTTCATTATCTAATTCTTCAATAATGTTAATTGGTTTTGAAATAATTTTAAAAAAAATTTGTTCCTCTAAACCTTTTCCTAATTCATCATCTCTAAGTGAAATAGGATAATTTGAATCAGTAAACATAATTCTTCTTCTAACATCAGTATCAATTGTATCTTTTATAATAGTTTTATTCTTTTTCTTTTTATTTCTTGATTTTTTTCTTATATTTTTAAAATATATTTTATATAAATCTCCAAATTTAATGTATGATGTTGGTATTGGTTTATAATTACTTTCTTGTTCTTCATATCTTGAAATATGTAATTTTATATTATTTCTACTATTTTCATTTAAACTTTTATATAAGTCAAGATTTTCTTTTTCCCTTCTTTTTTTTATTTCATTTAAAAAACCATTTATCATTTATTAATTTATTTATTTAATATATATACAATTTTAAAATTAATTACAAAAAAAAAGACAAAAATTTACAATAAATAAAAGAATTAAAAATATAAATCATTTAATAAAACATTATAAATGAGTAAATTAAAATTATCAACATATAATATTTATAAATATTTTTTTTAAAAAAATTTCAGAATAAAAAAACAAATAATTTAATTCAATATTTTTCTTAAAAAATAAAATATCATCATAAAAAGTACTGTTTATTTTAGAATTTTTATAATATTTTCTCTAAAATATATTAATTTCTATATATATGATAATTTATTATATTATTTATTTATAGAATAAAAAAGTTTTTATAATCTTTTGTATTATAATAAAATAAATAACTTTTTTATTAAATTAAACATTTTTTATTTTAAAATCTTTTATAACCTTTTACTTTTCTACCATCCCATTTAGAAACATTACTTATAGAATCTTTTCTAATATTATGATTACTATTATATGAATGAATAACATTTCCATTACCATCACATATACCAACATGACCATCCCAACAAACTATATCACCTGCAGAACCATCACCTACTGCTCCATTTGTCCATATTTGTGCACTACTATGTGGAACATTATTTTTTCCATTTTGTTGATAACAATGAATTACAAATCCAGAACAATCAAATTTTCCTGTTTCTTTTCCAATTAGATTTTCTGCTGTTGATAATATACCACTCATTTTTTTTTTAAAAATTTTGTATATTAATGTTCATTTATATTTAATTATTTAAAAATAGTTTGATTAACTCTTTATTTTTTTTTCAATATTTAAAGTATTTTTTACTCTTTTTTTTATAATATCTTCTTTTATTATTTTGAAAAATTTATATAATTAATAAAATTAAGTGAAAATGATATCATATAACTTTTTATCATAAATCAAATTATTTATCAGAATATTTAAAGATAAAGGTTAATTCTTTTAAAAATTTTTTAATTATAAAATAGTAAAATTTGTATTTTATTTTTTATTTTTTATTAATTTATATATTATATTTTTAATTTCTTTTCTAAAAAATTGCATATTATTTTGTTTTACTTTTTCAGAATCTTTTAATATATCATCAAATTTAATATTATTTAATGAGTTTTGATTAAAATTTTTTTCTTTTAAATATTTTAAAAATGTTTCAGTAAATCCTAAAATAAACATTCCACAATCTGATGAATTTGTTTGATATGTATTTTCAAGAGCATAAACAAAATTAAATTTTTTTCCAAATAATTTTTCAAATTTTCTTACAGAGACTTTAGCATTTGATATATTACCTAACATTGAATCTAAATAATAAATAGTATTATTATTAACATCTATTATATTTAATGCCCAATGACTTCCACTTGTTTTATATTCAATTTTAGTATTATCATTAATAGGAACAAAAATAAATTTTTTGTTTTTCATTCCTAAAGGTTCAAAAATACAATTATTTATATCATCTAAATCTTTATCAAATATTATTGACATTGAAACAGCAGGATCTAAAAGAACAATATCATTACTCATATATTTTTCATTTAAAATTTCATAATAAAATGATATTATTAAATCATTTAAATATTGATAATCTGATAAACAATCTATATCTGATTGTTTAATTGAACATGATTTATAAGTTATTAAAATTGGATCATTATCCATTATTAATTAATTTAATTAGTTAATTTTATTAATTATCAAAAATTATTTTTCGAAAATTAAATTTAAAAATATTTAAAAAAATTTTTGGGG
>JAEEGK010030747.1_pt1 | contig 10623 bp, 4 predicted proteins | sample 8958771 | NCBI WGS metagenome assembly JAEEGK01 (sample SAMN16246547, study PRJNA631951) | gut metagenome | biome: gut microbiome; feature: rumen; material: SC-attached | host: Bos | place: Iran: Karaj | collected 2018-10 | reverse complement strand
CCGCGATCGTCGTAAGGCCGATGATCGCGTTCATCGGCGTGCGGATATCATGGGACATGGTGGAGAGGAAATCGGTTTTCGCCCGGTTTGCCGCCGCCGCGTCTCTGGCCATCGCCAGGAGCTTTTTGTTGAAGATGCGCATGACCGCCAGGTCAAACACGAAGAGGATCAGAAGGCCCGCGGAAACAAAGCCGATCAGCAGCCAGTTTTCGGTATTCACCACCAGGTCCTTCATCGGCATGAAGCAGAGGAAGGTCCAGCCCCTGGCCGCGGCGACCGGGGTATAGGCGAGGATGCATTCCTCGGCCCGGGAGTTGCGCATGGTGATGGAGCCAGTGGACGAAGTGATCCGATCAAAGATCTCCCGGGCGGAGGCGGCGTCCGCAGGGTTGTAGGACCTGTAAAACTCAAAGAAACTGGAATTTTTGAAGGAGTGGCCCTTGATGATATAATCGCCGTCCGCGTCGATCATGGAAAGCTCGGCGTTTTCAAACTCCTCCTGGGGAAAGACCCATTTCTGCTCCAGCTCCGACAGCGGCAGCACCCGCAGCAGGATGGCGTTCCGGAGACTGCCGGTCTCCGGATCGTGAAGGGTGATGAAATTGCAGAAGGCAATGGACTGTTCGCCGTTGACCGGGTTCGTGTAGGCGCGGGAAATGTTGATGGCATCCCCGATGTCGTGGATCCAGCTTACGTCCTCCAGAAGGCTTGTCCGCGCATAAGACACGGAATAATCCCCGGAGTCGTCGTTGTGCAGTCTCGTGGACAGCCCGGACAGGGTGTCCTGAAATACGATGTGGGCGGAGGCGTTCGGCAGCACATGGGAGATCCGGATAAAGGAGACGGCTTCCTCCATGGTCATGTCCTTGCTGTTGATATAGCGCGCCCACACGTCGCAGATGCGCTGCTCGCCCTCCAGATAATTCTCCGTGACGTGCTCCATGGTGATCGTGGTGTTTTCAAAATGCTCGATCTGCCGCCGGGCGGTATTTCTGCTCGCATAGTGGGAATAGAGGACCACGAAGGTCAGCAGGGCAAGAATGATGAATACATTGAAGATGGTGATCCAGGTCTTTTTCATGGCGCTTTCGCCTCCCCCCGCAGAGTCTTTATCCCCGTGAGCCGGCTCATAACAGTTACAGGACATTATACCATTCCAAGAGGCTCTTTCATAGCCCGATTTTTCTCCGCAGGGCGGATTTGCCGAAAAATCCCGGATAGGGGCCGGTCCGGCCTCCCAAGGCATGGGAAAAAGGCCGGCTTCACGCCCGGCTTCGCGGACTTTCGCCGCCGCGGGGAACCGGGGAGAAGCCGATCAGGCGCCCTCCTTCGGCTCCTCCTGCTCCTGATGCACGCCGATGATCAGGTGATGGTGATCGCTTTCCCTCGTCCGTATGGTCTGGAGCGTATAGGGGACCGGCAGCCCGTTTTTTTGCCTGACAAAGGACAGCCGGATGGATTCCTCCTGTTCCGCCAGGCGGATCAGATTTGCCTTGCCGGTCGCTTCCCGGAGTTTCTCTGCGTCGGCCTCGCTCACGCCCTCCAGCAGCTTCTCCCGCGCTTCCCTGAAGAAATCCGTTCCCCCGGGGCGGATCTCAAGGTCTCCGTCCGCGCCGGCGGAGAATTCGAGATAGATGTCCGTAGCCACATCCACATAGAAAATGCTCTCAAAGCTGCTGGTCAGCGCCTTGGAGATGCTCATGTAGGCCTTTCTGGTGACCGGCGTCGCTTCATAATGGATCTTTGCCCGCTCAGCAAGAAAAACGTCGAATTCCGAGGGCAGCACCGGCTTTGAGAAGTAATAGCCCTGCACGTATTCGCAGCCCATCGCCTTCAGGACCAGATACTGCTCCTGGGTCTCCACGCCCTCCGCCACCACCGGCACATGCAGATAATCCGCAATGTCGATGATCAGCTCGATCATCCGAACGTCCCGATTCTCTCCGAAGGCGCTGCGGATAAAGCTCATATCCAGCTTCAGCGCGTCGATGGGCAGGTGGGTCAGCATCCCCAGGGAGGAATAGCCGGTGCCGAAGTCGTCCATCTCGATGCGGAAGCCCATCCCCATGCCGCGAAGCTCCTTGGCCGTGGAAATCACCTGGTCGGAATCGCTGGTATAGGCCGACTCCGTGATCTCCAGCATCAGGTCATCCGTGCCGAGCCGGTTCTCCTCCAGGATCTCCTTGAAAATGTTCTTCAGGTTGGGCGTCAGCATGTCGATGCGGGATACGTTCACCGACACCGGCACGGAGAAGCCGAAGCGGTCCTTCCAGTCCCGGATCCTTGCGGCAGTCTCCCGCCATACGAACTGATCGAGGTCCAGGATCAGGCCGTTATCCTCCAGCAGCGGGATGAAAACGCCCGGATTGATCATGCCCAGCTCCGGGTGGTCCCAGCGCACCAGCGCTTCCGCGCTGGCCAGAACGGGCTTGTCGGGGCGGATATCGTACTTGGGCTGGAAATATACCTTGAAGCGATGGCTTTCCAGAGAGGGCTTGAAGTCCTCCAGCAGGCGTTCCCTGTAAAGCTCCGCCTCGTGCATCTGCGTATCGTAGATGCCGACCGCCTTCCGGTAACCGCTTTTCACCGTGTTCGCGGCGATCTTGGCGTAGTCGAAGCGGCGTTCGATCTGCAGCGACTTGTCCACCTGGGAGTATACGCCCATGCGCAGACGGACGCGGTTCGCGGACACATCCTCGTCGACAAGCCCTTCCGACGCCTTGTCCAGCATGCGTTCGTAGTCTTCCCTGTGCGGGCAGTAGATGAAGAAGGTGTCCGCGCCGCGGCGGCAGCAGACGCCGCCCACCTCGCGGGAGATCTGGCGGATGCGCTTGCCGATCCGGGAGAGCACGCTGTCGCCGTACTGCTTTCCGTAGCGCTCGTTGAGCATGTGGAAGTGATTCACGTCCAGAACGATGGCGTCCATGGGCGAATCATGATAATGCTGGTCGTACATCCGGACGTAGCGGAGGAAATAATCGAGGTTCAGCAGGTTCGTCAGGCTGTCGCGCTCCGTGGACTGGATGATGTTCCGCTTTTCGCTCAGCTCGATGCAGCGGTTGACGCGGGCCTGGATGATCTCGGGGGAAGGGTAGGGTTTGGGGATAAAGTCGATCGCTCCGATCCTCAGGCAGTCGACCTCCGCGCTCTGATCCGCCGTCATCACGATCACCGGAACGCCCCGGAGCTCCTCTTCCTCCTTCATCACCTTCAGGACTTCCATACCGCTCATCTGGGGCATCTGCAGGTCAAGCAGCACGATGGCAAGCTCTTCCCTGTGGGTCTTGATCTGCTCCAGAGCTTCATTTCCGTCGGAAGCATAGAGGATCTCATATTCGCTTCCGAGCATGTTCCCCAGGATCATCTGATTGATGCGCTCGTCCTCGACGATCAGGATATGCCTTTTGAGGTTCAGTATTTCCTCCTTCTCATCCGCCGGGAAGATGGGATTCGCCTCCAGCTCGGCATCCTCCCGCGAGATCGCCCCCATGCCCTTCAGGAGCTTCTTTTCTTCATACATCAATGCGTCGGCCCGTTCAAACACGGCATGAAAGCTGGTGTCCATTCCGGGCTGATAATCCGAAAGGCCGCCGGAAATGACGACCTCCCCGGTGCTGATATGCTCCACGGAGCGGTCATGCAGCGCCAGGACCAGCTCCTTGCGGATGAGATGATCGCGCCCGTGGAGGATCACCACGAACTCGTCTCCGCCCGTCCGGTAGACCGGGCTGTGCTGGAAAATGTCGCAGATCATGCGGCTTGCGTTGAGGATGTATTCGTCGCCGGCCTTGTGTCCCTGGGTATCGTTGATCACCTTCAGGCCGTTCACGTCACAGACGACGACGGCAAATGCGTCTGCGCTGCCGTCCTCGATCGCCCCGTCGATCTTCTTCTGGTTCACAAGAAACGCGTGCTTGCTCTTGACCCCGGTCAGGGGATCGGTGAGGGCGATGCTCTGCGCCTCATCCCGCTCCCGCTCCGCTTTCTTCTCCCACCGCTGCATGGAAATGTGATTGACGAGCATGACGATCAGGGACAGACCGAACAGACCGACGATCATAAAAACGCTGAGATCATCCGCGTCGTGCAGGCGCTGAAGCTGTTTCGAAAGGAATGCGTCCTTGCTCTGTTCCAGGATCCCGGCATCCGCCGTGCCGTCCATGTAGGCGGAGATTTCCGCAATGATGGCGTTTTCTCTGCTTTCATTCAGCCGTTCCGCCCAGGTCATGGCCATCAGAACGATAAAGACGAGGAGGACCAGCCAGACGATGATGGCCTTGCCGAATTTCCTGTCAAGATCCTTGTGGATGACCCGGTTGAAATACAGCACCCCAAGGAACGACCAGACGGCCATGAGCACATAAGTCTCCGTTGCGATCGTATAGTCGGAAAAGAGGCTCGGGAAAAGCAGGAATACCGCGAAAGCGGCCAGAATGAACAGACAGATCCCGCTGATCAGGCGGTTGCGTTTGCTGCCCTCCTGCCCGGAAGCCTTGAATACGGCGACAGACACAAAACCGTAGATCATGGTGGCACCGAATGTGGTGGCGTCCACGATCCACCCGATCGCCGTTCTTCCGAGAAACGGAATGGGGAGAGAGACGATCAGCACCAGAAGGATGGCGTTGACGGGGATCTGCCTGCCGTTGAGGGCGGAAAAGCGCCCGGGCAGGATGCCGTCCTGCGCTACTGCGTAGCAGAGGCGGCTCAGGGCGCGCAGCATGCCGATCAGACTGGTGAGCACCAGCGCCAGCAGGGACACCATCAGGATATTCACACCGGCCGGTCCGAGATAATGGTTTGCGGCGAAGAAGGCCGGAAGGCCCGCGATCCCCTCAAATTCATCCAGGCGGCTGATATAATCCAGCCAGCCCGTGCAGCCCTCCGGATAAGCGGTCACGCTCAAAAGGACCACAAAGATATACAGCGCGGTGGTGACGGCGACGGAAATGACGAGGATGCGGAACATGCTGCTGTGCTTGAATTTGTATTCCGCCGCGGAATGGGACACGGTTTCAAAGCCGATAAAGGCCCAGGGCGAGATAAAGGCGATGCGCACGACCTGCCGGAGAACGGACGTGTCCGGGAGGAAGGCCGGGCTCATGGTCATTCCGGAGCGGCTATGCCCGAGCATGGCCGCGGCGAAGCATACGGTGATACCGGCGGTGAAAACCAGCACCATCGCTGCCATTATCCTGGCAGTCACCTTTTTGCTCTTCATGCACAGCAGGCCGACCAGCCACATCACCGCCAGCGTCACGATGGCTTCCCAAAGATAGACCTCATAGCCGAAGATCGTGTATAGATATCCCCGCTTGAAAACCGACCGAAGGAAATACCGCGCGAACAGCGGGATGCTCGTGGCGTTTGCCCAGAAGATGGAGATGTAGATCAGGAACATGAACCAGGCGATCAGGAAAGCGAAGTCAAAGCCGAAAAGCTGCTTTACATAGTGGTACAGGCCCCCTGTGCCGGGATATCGGTTCGCCAGATAATGATAATGGCTGGACACCATCAGCATCATGACAAAGCCGATCAGCAGACCGAGGATGGAGCCCAACGGTCCCGCCTGGGAGAGATAGGAGCTGCTGGTGACGACAAGAGAGCCCCAGCCGATGGCCGAGCCGACCGACAGCGCCCAGACGGCCAGCGGCGAAAGATAGGGCTGCAGCTGGGCGGAAGCGGAAGTCTGTTCCTTCATTCTACTCACTCCTGGCGGTACTTCTGCGTACCGTTTGATTTGATCCCGGAAGCGGGTGCCTTCCTCCGGATGAACGCATGACGGCACTGTCCCGCCGAAGGCCGTACGGTCCTCCGGCTGAATGCAGACAAGGGTCGGGAAGGACGGGCTTTGCCGGGGTGGGCTGCCGCCCGTCCAGCCCGGCGGCGCAGGGGAGAAAAATCGGGCGCAGAGGTCATGCGAAGATCGCCCATGATAACATGATGTAATTAGCAGGCGGCCCGCAGGGGGTGTATTCCCCGTGACCCTCAGCGGGCGGGATCGGTTTTCCGGCAGGAATTCGAGGACCCCTTCCGCTGCCGTCACCGGCTTTCCGGAGCTTTGTCCCGTCCCCGGCGGCCTTCCTCTCAGCCGCTGCCTTCCGCGCGGCCTCCGCAGCCTTGACCGGAGCTTTCGGCCCGGCCTTTGTCTCTTCGGCTTTGGCGATGAAATCCCGGCTTCCGCTGCGGCAGCTTTTTCCCCGGTGCTTTCCGAAACGGGCTGCGTTCATCCCGCCGGGTATCGGACAAAGTCCGTGCTGAAATTACTGCTTTTATTATACTACCCCCAGAGATAGCTTGCAAGGAATCTTCCCGATTTGCGGCGGCTTGCAGCCGCCTTTTTTCAATTTGCAGCCCGAAGGGCGATCCGATACTCCCGGCAGGGGCGGTATACAGCGGGTAATACCCGCCGGGGGCTTTCGGCTGCCGGGTCCGCGGGTCCGGCCCTCTCGCCGGGTATCGGCAAATCCGCCGCCTCGACTCGGATCAAGGCGCCTCTGCAGGCATCCGCGCAGCTCCTCCGGCCGGAGGGCTGCGGCTGCCCGGAAAAACGAATTGACAAATCAGAGCTATTGTGAGAATATAAATCACGGAAAATATGTTCTATATAGAATAAAGACCGGAAAGCTCAGAAGAGCCGGGAGCGCCTTGAAAAGACGCCGGTGCAGCAGCCTTTCCGCTTGTGAAGGAAAGCCGCGGGGAGGGAGGGACCTGCCGCCGGCGGAGGGGAAAAAGCATTCCGGCCTCCGATCCCGTTCGTCCGGCGCTCCTTTGGATCGCGGGATGGAAAGCCTCCGTTGAAAAAACGGAAAGGCGGGAAAGGGGAAGGGAGCGATCCGAAGCATTGACTTGACTTTGCAGGGGCTTTATCCTGTCTTTGGAGGAATCCGGAGGAAACGCGAAAGCCCGGCTGCCGGCCGCAGCCGGCGATGATACACAGACACTTTTTTATGGAGGTTTTGATCATGCAGAGATTCACGAATCCCAGAGATCTGTTCCACGGGAAGGGCGCGCTGGAGGCGCTGAAGAACCTGGACGGCAAGAGGGCCGTCATTTGCGTGGGCGGCGGCTCCATGAAGCGCTTCGGCTTCCTGGACCGGGCCAAGGGCTATCTGGAGGAGGCGGGCATGGAGGTCGCCGTGTTCGAGGGCATCGAGTCCGATCCTTCCGTTGAGACCGTCATGAAGGGCGCGGCTTTCTTCCAGGATTTCAAGCCCGACTGGATCGTTGCCATGGGCGGCGGCAGCCCCATCGACGCAGCCAAGGCCATGTGGATCAAATACGAATACCCCGAGACCACCTTTGCCGACATGTGCAAGGTCTTCGGCCTGCCCAAGCTGCGCACCAAGGCGAAGTTCTGCGCCGTGTCCTCCACCTCCGGCACCGCAACCGAGGTCACCGCTTTCTCCATCATCACCGATTACCAGCAGGGCATCAAATACCCCATCGCGGATTTTGAGATCACCCCCGATGTGGCCATCGTGGACCCCGAGCTGGCCGAGACCATGCCCAAGAAGCTGGTGGCCCACACCGGCATGGACGCCATGACCCACGCCATCGAGGCCTATGTGTCCACCGTGCACAGCGATTTTACCGACGCCCCCGCCATCCACGCCATCGAGATGATCCAGCGGGATCTGGTGGATTCCTACAACGGCGACATGACCGCCCGGGACAATATGCATTCCGCCCAGTGCCTGGCCGGCATCGCCTTCTCCTCCGGCCTGCTGGGCATCGTCCACTCCATGGCCCACAAGACCGGCGCAGCCTTCGCCGATCAGGGCGCCCACATCATCCACGGCGCCGCCAACGCCATGTATCTGCCCAAGGTCATCGCGTACAACGCAAAGAACCCGGAGGCCAAGAAGCGCTACGGCGTCATCGCGGACTATATGCACCTTGCCGGTTCCACGGACGATGAGAAGGTCGCCGCCCTCATCGCCTATCTCCGGGGCATGAACGACAAGCTGAACATCCCCCACTGCATCGGGCACTACGGGGCGGACAGCTATCCCGCCGAGCAGGGCTTCGTGCCCGAAAAGGTGTTCCTGGAGCGGCTTCCGGAAATCGCAAAGAACGCCATCGGCGACGCCTGCACCGGCTCCAATCCCCGGCAGCCCAGCCAGGAGGAGATGGAGAAGCTGCTGAAGTGCTGCTACTACGATACCGAGGTGGATTTCTGAGGCTTTGCCTGAACGGACACGGGAGGGGGCGGCAATCGCCCCCTCCCGTGATGCATGAGGAGATCGAGAGATATAATACTGATCTTCCATCAAACGATTGAAAAATCGTTTGATGGCTGCGGTGAAGTCTCCCCGCAGTTTTCCAGCCCTTCGGCTGGAAAGAGATCGTATTGCACTGCAAATCGCCTCGCATACCATGCGAGGCGCCGGATGCGAAGGCATCCGGCCAATAAAAACACTTTCATGTTTTTATTGAATTTGAGTATAACAGGGAGCCTTTCGGCGTCTGATCCGGGGAAGCTCTCGTTCTGCGCAGCCAAAAGGAAGATCGGTTTTCGCTGTCAGCGGAAAAGAAAGCTTGACACGAAAAACAGCAGCGGATACAATGAGTTAGCAAAGGATAACCACATTTTGGAGAAACCATCCTGCTTCCGGAGGGCTGCTCCTTCTGCCTGGCTCCAAAGGCGCTTATCCGATGCCGGACAGGCAATCTTTTGAGAGGCTGCACAATGACGATGAAAAGAGATACGCTGACAGAGACGATCCGGATCGCGCTGCCTGCGATTGCGGAATCCTTGTTCACAGCCATCATCGGCTTCGTTGATTCTTTCATGGTAAGCGCTTTGGGCGCAAATGCCGTGGCCGCGATCGGACTGACCAATCAGCCGAAATATGCCGGATTTACACTGTTTTACGCCGTGAATATCGCCATTGCGACGCTGGTCGCCCGGCGAAACGGGGAAAAGAACCGGATCGGGGCAAACTCCCTGGCGCTGACGGCCATCGTCCTGGCGGCTTTGCTGTCGGCAGCATTGGGGAGCCTGCTCGCCCTGTTTGCCGTGCCGATCATGCGTGCCTGCGGCGCAACGCCGGAAACCCTCGGCCCGTCGAGCGCTTACTATCGGATCGTAATGGGCTGCATGTTCTTTTCCTGCATACAGATGGTCGTCAATGCCGCGCAGCGGGGCGCCGGGTATACAAAGATCACCATGCGCACCAACATGGCTGCCAACATTGTGAATATCCTTTTTGACTACCTGCTGATCGGGGGACATTTGGGGTTCCCGGCGATGGGGATCCGCGGCGCTGCCATCGCGACCGTGATCGGAACCGCAGTCGGGTGCTTGATCAGCGTGGGCTCCATTCTGAATCCGGACGGCTTCCTCAGCATCCCGTTTATGCGCAAGGAAAAGATCCGCGCAAACCGGCAGGATCTGACCACGATCGTCCGTATCGGTTATCCGGTGGCCATAGAACAGATACTGACCCGGGTCGGACTGGTGGCGACCTCGATCCTGGCGGCGGCCTGCGGAAACCATGCGATGGCCGCGCACCAGGTCGCCATGAATATCCTCGTGATTTCCTATGCCTTCGGGGATGGTCTGCAGGCAGCGTCCGTCGCGCTGGTCGGGCGCAGCCTGGGCGAAAACAGGCCGGACGCGGCAAAAGAATACGGGAAAGTCTGCCGCAATTACGGCCTTGTCATTTCCGGAGCCTTGGCCGTACTGCTGGTATTCAGCGCCAAAATGCTCTATTCCCTGTTCTTCAGGGAAGAGGCGATCATTGCGATCGGGCTCCGGTTAATGCCGTCTCTGATCCTGACGGTTGTTTTTCAGATCCTCATGGTCGTCTATATCGGGTGCCTGCGCGGCGCGGGAGATATCCGGTACACAACGAAGGTCGCAATTTTTTCGGTCGTGATCATCCGGACCGGCGTATCCTATTTCTTCGGCAATGTGCTGCACCTTGGCATCGCCGGCATCTGGTTCGGCGTTCTGGCGGACCAGTTTTTCCGCTGCCTCCTCGGCATGCTGCGCTTTCGATCCGGGAAGTGGACCTCCATCAAAGTCTGAGCGCATCTGTCCCCTTTTGCCGGGAACGCTTTTTACCCGGTTTCTCGTATGAGCATAACATCGACGTAGCGTCAAATTATCCTTGACAATATATAATATCTGCAAGAGAATAACAGCGTCTTCGAGTTCCCCCACCTATGGCAAGGGCTGTGGTGTCAGAACCGTGTCGGAAGCCCGGCAAAGGGTCATGCGGGAAACGGTGTGGCCTTCCTGATTGAAAAGGAGACGCGAAACAGGCTTGCCCTGCCCGAACCGGGTCTTGCTCTCCGTCCCTTTTCATGAGGGGCGGTTTTTTTGTCGGGAAAAGACAGAACACATTCTGAACGGAGGATAGCACAGCTCTTGGAGGAATACATCCAGCTTCATGCCTTACACCACTGGTCAGTTGGTACCCTGCGGGAGAATACTTTTTGCGCATTACCGATTGACAACACTCCCGATCCGGTATAACATGAAACATAGGAGACAACGACGTCTTCCGGGCAGCCTTGCCCGGCCGTCGCTGTCTCCTTTTTTGGTCAGTTGGGTCCATACATTTGACGGGAGGTGCCGTATGGCAGCGTTTGATAGGATCGAATCCGGGATAC